>Ga0065711_1010490_pt1 | contig 14516 bp, 13 predicted proteins | sample Hoacrofraction12_FD_59098 | JGI IMG/M metagenome (GOLD analysis project Ga0065711, IMG submission 59098) | Hoatzin crop microbial communities from Cojedes, Venezuela - Epithelial fraction 12 v2 (version 2) | ecosystem: Host-associated > Birds > Digestive system > Esophagus > Crop | place...
CCCGCCTGGACAAGGTCCTCTACAGCCTGCTGTAGGTGACCGTGCTTCGGCAGGAGGGTTGGACTAGATGACCCACAGAGGTCCCTTCCAACCCCGAACATTTTGTGATTCTGTGAATTAAAAAATAAAAAATATCTGATATGTTTTATAACTATATGTTTAGCTTAAAAAAAAAAAAGCTGTCCTGCTCTCCATTGTGCTTAGCCTACATAACACACCCACATTACAGGGAAGCAGCTGGTTCTGTTCATCATGCACATCTTCTGCTCGGCACCATATGAGGTACTATAAAGATAATTAACTCTGTCCCAGCCAAAACCAGTACAGCTTCGTCTGTTACACGTGGGCAGAAGCACTGGAGGCAGAGAGGGTGATACAGATTCCATGGGACACCCGCTGTAAACCCACCAAAAAGAATGAAGCTGGAGTTTTAAGCTTGCAGGTTGAGTCTGTAAGACTCAGCGTTTCAGCTTAGCACGTCTTAGCTAAAGTTTTTATCACAGCCAACGTGGATTCCTTGTGGCTGTTTTGGGGCTTGTTTTAGAAGAAAAGCTCTTAAAGCTCAACTGCTTCTCCCTACCTGGTCACTTCAGTAGCTATTCCACGTACATTGTGCTTATTCTGGTTCATGTCTGAGGTCGGTGTTGTGTTTTTTTTAATATGGAGTTTTTTCTTCTTTCCTTTAAAAGAGTAACATTCAGCAGATGTTCCAGAAACTCCATGCTTTGTTAAAGGAAGAATTTAGTAATGAAGATCTCCAGATCATAGCTTGTCCTTCAATGGAACAGGTATGTATTGAAGCTCCTTGTTTTATCAGTTGCTCTTTCATGTGACTGGCTTTTTTAAACATTAATTTTTCATAATTAGGATTTTTAGTGTTCAGAATCCCTATTTATTATCCCCCTTAATCTTGGATGATTAAACTCAGGGCTTTATCTGAACTCTAGGCACTCATCTGAAAAAGGGGGTTGTGTTTGTTTATTGTATGAATATTCAATGGAGTTTTTAAACTGGAGGTGGTGATTGATGTTGCTGGGGATTGAGTGGTACAACATTGTGGCAGAGTGTTGTCGTTTCTGAGCATTGTCTTTCTGGAGAGATACCAAAGCTAGTGAATATGCTTTTAAAGAGCCTGTGTGTGTGAAGGCGGTGGGTTTTTTTGACAAATACAAAAAGAAAACTTTTACATTTAGGAAACATGAGAAAGAATTACAAGGGTTTATTTGAAGTAAATTGCATTGGGAAAATGTGCAGATGTTTATGGAAATGTAACCATACATAATATGGTCTTTACTCTCAGAGATGATTTGGGTTAAGAATTCTCTGTATTAGGATGCTCTGACAGAAACCAAGTAGGTTTTTAAAAATCTCGCTTTGACCTTAGCGGTCCAGGGGATGTGGATAGAATCTTGATTATCCCAGGATGCCAATATTTAAACAGATAATCTAGTTTATGGATTAGAGGACATTGCCTGCGGTGAATGTGGCCACAGGGATGTATGAAAACTATCCTGGAGCACAGAGTGGGAGTGGTGTACTGGAAGGAGCTGGGGTCATCCGAGAGGAGGTGGCTTCCTCTAATTGTTTGTCTGTTAATCCTTAGGATCACTTCTACAAACTGAAGTCTGTGGGAAACCATATTGTAATCGGTGGGGAAGCAAATATTGCAAAGGGTCCCAAGCATGTTTCAGATCGCAAAGATGAACGTTAACACTTTTTGCCAGTGAGCAGATTTTTTTGGAGTTGCTTGACAATGCGTGAAGTCATTTAAAAAACTTTGGCGCAGTAGGTTGTGACTGCTGACGTGACTAGTCAGCGTGGTCAGCTGTCGCACTTTGAAAAGCCCGTGAGTAGGCATTTGACCGGAAATTTTGGCCAGCTCTTTTGTAGCTGTCTGCCCCCGGTTCATCTAAGACTCTGCGCTTCCTACAAGTCCTGCTTAAAGGTTAAAATAGAAGATGCTGGTTCTGAAACTTAGCTGCTCTGTCTAATGTAGGCTTTCCTTCTGTCTTTCAGGTGAATTTACTTTTATCGATGTCCAAGTAGCCCAACGGTGAGGCTGCTTGAAGTAAGCTTCAGCTGAATGCCAGGCAGTGAAGGGAATGCGAAGACATTTGCTTGAAATAAACGAAGGATCCCACTGTGCAGTCCAGTCTGCGTCAAAACTCTTCAAGCTGCTTAATCCTGTTTTAGGAGAAAAAAAAGAAAAAAACCCAGTTTTATTGATTTGTTAAAGGTCTTCCTATTCATTGGTTTGAGAAGTGGAGGGAAAGAAAACAAAGCAAAATACCATTTGCTGATCACTCTTATGGAAGCTCAGTTACTGCCTTCTCCAGATGTTTTCAAAGTTGAAATCCTGGGGTTTTTTTAATGTGAAAACCTTTCTTGCTTTCCATTAGTAAGCTGGTGTATGCAGTGGAAAGCCGCACTTTCAAAGACATACTGGAAATAAAGCGCAGGGAGTCAGATGGGAGCAGTGATAGGTATCTGCAAGGCTTGGAGATAAGCGCATTGGTATGACAATTTGACTTCAGCAGGCATGCTCCCATTTTTCTTTAACTCTCCCAATAATCCAGGTAATCCACCAAGTGCTTGAACGTAATTCAGAGGTTCTTAGTCGGGAAAACTTTCCCTCATGTGAAACATTTTTTGAAACCCTGGATGTGCTGGTTTTGTTTATACTGTTGTGGTTGGAAGCTGTGAGATCCCGCTTGAAATTTCGTGCTCTGACCTTCCTCCATGTAAAGAATCTCAGTTTTGGGATTCGCTGGTCCCATGGAAAGCTGTGCAATGTAATTCCTGTTCTTTCTGAGGGAACTGCTTGTTTTCAGTTGCTTTACTGCAAAGCTTAGCATTGAGATTTTCAGGTACTTAGTTTTAAGTTAGAGTTGGTTTTTGGCCTTACCCAAGATCAACCGGTGGTGTTGCACTGTTTGAAGTGGAGACTGGGACTGGAACTTGTACAGCCTTTATGCGCTGGAGTAAGTGTGAATAAAGGTGCGGGGGGGGTGCCAGAAATTGAACGTGCAAGCCTGTCAAATCAGCATTGTAAACAGGGGATAAGTACTTGGTAACTGGTAAACAGTGCACGATGTTCAGTGTGCATTAATTGGTCATCATTTTGGAAAGCTGAACGCTAAACACTTGGCCATTAATGGGATGAAACACTACTGGTGGCTTTAGGATGTCTCAGCGCGCCCATCTTTATTGTGCAGCGCTGCGAAAGAGAAATGTGGTGACTCACACGTCAGACTTTTAACTTATTTATAAAACCTGTTCTGTAGTTTTAAGTGTGTAGAAATTTCCATGCACATCGGTGGTGTTTTGATTTAATAACTTTCCTGTTATAAATCACATGGCTGGAGACTAAGATGGTAGGATTTAAAGCTACCGCGGGAAGTGTTGCAGCAGTGGTGCTGAGGTACATAAATGGTACTCATAGGACCTTACATGACTCCTTAAACATAACGAATGGAGCTAACAAGGAAGAAGACTTGCCCTTTCTTTTTACTCGTGTAGAAATACAGGCTGTAAAATAATGTCCAGTGCATTGTAATATATGTATATTTGTTTTTTATAAAGTTTTACAGGAGGGCTGCATGGTTGCTGTACAGTTATGACTGACCTAATACAGACATTGTACAGAAAAGACATGAAGGGCAAACCGTTGCAGCCGTCACTCCTGTGCTTGGGATCTTTTTCTCTCTTAGAGTACCCAGACAGCTCTAGGACAGCTGGGTGAAAGATTAGGAGAGCAGTCAGTTTATACAGCCTGTTTGCTAAACGAACATTTGTTTAAACATGTACAGTTTCAGATATTTACGTTTACAAATAGTGTAAATACTTTCAAAAGATTAATTTAAGATGCTTTATATTATCTGACTAGAAACTTGCTGGTTTTAATTTTTTTAAATAAAAATGTTGCCTCCTATTTTGGTCCAAGAGTAAAGCTTTATTCTGTATCCCGAGGCTTGTCTGTCAAGATAACTGTAATACGGAGACAATAAACATCCTGTAAGCACAGGCGGTGCATTGCTGAGGAGTTTTCTTTTTTAGCAGTGAGAGAATCGACTATTTGGCACAGATATATACCTGAGTGCTGAATGTGCAGCTAATTGTTGAAGTAATGCCTCTTTATGGTTATAATAAAAGTAAATTTGTATTTTCTTTACTGACAAATGATCTCGTGTGACTAAATGGTCTCTGCTTGCAATGTTTTTAGGGGGAAGAAACCATAACTGTAATACAAGAACATATTTTAACTAGTTGGCTTTACTAAGAGATAACTTGGGAGCTGGTGGCAGAAATCACAAGTGTTACTGTGTTTGGTAGTAACCAGGCAACCAGAACAGCTCACAGACTCATCTACCCATAGTTTCTCATTACCACATGCTGTTCTTCTGGCCCTTGGTGCTGTAGAAACGCACCATCCAGAGGCTTGTGGTTTGGCGCCTGTAGCGTCAGCGTGAAGCTTCCCTTCACCCTCTGGCTTTGACAGTGTCATTGACCTAAGGAAAAATGCTCCTTTCTTGTGGAATTCAGCTTTGATCTGGCTGGTATGGGGCAGCGATGTGTGACCGTTGCTTCCGAGGCGCTTGGAGCCTCCTAAAGACGTTTGCCCTTTGGATTGCATCTCTTGCAAACGAAGCGAATGCCACAGCAGCTGGGCAGGCACTCACGCTTCTTTTTATACAACAGTGATGCCTGCAGCATAGCATATGCTGTGCTGGGTTTTCCAAGCAAAACCAATAGTCCCTTCCTCAAACTGTGCAGGTTTGATGTGGGTAGGAAAAGGGGGAAAAGGTTTGTGCTGCTGAAGCAACCCATGACTGCAGGTAGATCCAGCCCTGTACCCACAAACGCTGCTTTCTCCTACCCTTGTGCATTTTTTTCCGCAGTGAACCCTAAAACCAAACCACCACTGTGGAGAAAATCAGATCTTTGATATAAAGACCTCTGAATAGAACAACAGAAAAAAAAAAGAATCAGTTGGCCCCATTCAGTAGTGGTCAATCATGCCAATAAGCCATGGGACTTAATGTTTACTACCAACTGGAGCCCTGACAACTAAAAGGCTCTTCCTCTTCCCTCTTTCTCCTGTTGTCCCCGGTCCCTGTACCCAAGTGACTGTTCCTCATTCCTTCTCCGCCAGCACAGGTGTCTCTGGCCAAGAGCTGAAGCAGGCTCATCAGTCACACTAGGTACGACAAGCTCCTGAAGTCCAGTCCATCAGCTGGAGGATGGAAGCCATTTCCTCCTTCAAAGTACTGCACATTCGGTATATAACCCCACTGATCACACGACGATCCATCAAGTGCTTTCGAAAGAGACAGGCTTGGTGTTCCGAGGGCTTGATGTACAGGAAGATGGGCATTGTGAGCTTGAAAAGAAGGAGCTTTATTTTCATCAGAAAGTGACCGTTATCACCTTGACGAAGGAAAGGTTGATCTGATGTGCTGATGTAATGGCTTGCTGCGAGTTTTAATATCTTCATTTCAGTGTTTCATCCGATAGAAGATGATGAAACATGAGTGATATCACTGAGAGAGGGGTTGCCAAAAGAGTTGCAACACTGTCTGTGTTTTGGACAGCAGGCTCATGAGCTGAATCTTTTTAGACTGAAGGAAGAGGTCCTTTTTGCTTTCTGGCCACTTAAGTAGGTCACTGGTCTCTGTGTCTTTCAACTGGGAAGAGAGCCTCTGCAAAGCAAAGAGCATTAATGCTGGAGCCCCCGAAGGGAGGCCGAGTGGGAGGGCGTTCCTCATAACCTGACCTTTCACGCTTACTGGTGTAGTGTGTCCAGGTTGCCCTTTCCCTCCATGCCCGTGGAGCACATTAACCCTACGCCCCCTCTTTGGGCTTCTTCCAGCACACGTACAAGGGGCTTCTAGCCCCCTTTGGTGGGAACAAGCTGCCCAGAAGTAGTGGGGCAAGGAAGATGACTTCCTTACCTCGCGTAGCAGTGGGTCCTGAGAAGTCGTCTGAATTTTGGGGGTGGAAGAGCAGGTGCTAGTGCTTTATGGTTCTACAGACTGACCTTGAGTTGTTGCCACCTGTCTGACTAGGTCCCCCAGATGTCTGATTACATTAGCAAGACATCTGTGGCCACGTATAGACTATTGCTGTGAGGGCTGTCAGCATTTGGTTTGTGCTGGCACAAGGGAAGGCAACTCAAATCCTTCACCCTGAGGCCACAGCCCCCAGCTAAGCATGAGTCAGCAGTGTGCCCAGGTGGCCAAGAAGGCCAGCGGCATCCTGGCTTGTGTCAGGAATAGTGTGTCCAGCAGGAGCAGGGAGGTGATCGTGCCCCTGTACTCAGCACTGGTGAGGCCGCACCTGGAGTACTGTGTTCAGTTTTGGGCCCCTCACTACAAGAAGGACATTGAGGTGCTGGAGCGTGTCCAGAGAAGGGCAACGAGGCTAGTGAGGGGGTCTAGAGAACAAGTCTTATGAAGAGCGTCTGAGGGAGCTGGGGCTGTTTAGTCTGGAGGAGGCTGAGAGGGGACCTTATTGCTCTCTACAACTAGCTGACAGAAGGTTGTAGTGAGGCAACTGTTGGTCTCTTCTCCCTTCTAACTAGCGATAGGACGAGAGGCAATGGCCTCAGGTTGCGTCAGGGGAGGTTTAGATTGGATATTCGGAAAAATTTCTTTACTGAAAGAGTGGTCAGACATTCGAACAGGCTGCACAGGGCAATGGTGGAGTCCCCATCCCTGGAGGTGTTCAAAAAACGTGTAGATGTGGCACTTCAAGACGTGGTTTAGCAGGCATGGTGGTGTTGGGTTGATGGTTGGACTTGATGATCTTAAAGGTCTTTACCAACCTTAATGATTCCATGATTCTATGAGCTCTTGGCGACGTATGACTATGTTTCAGAGCTACCCAGTTGTGTTTGCATCCAGTGGAGGACAGGGATGCCCACCAGTGGGTTGGGACAGTCACAGTGGCACTGAACAGGGCTGAGCCCTGGCCAGAACAGCATTTACCCGTCCAGGGAAGGGTCAGAGGTGGGGAACCGGGGTGACAACAAACACCAAAGGATTTTGGTGCTCCTCTCCCCAGATGCTTGTTTCATGTTAAGTGAAATGCTGTTTAGATAAAATCAGGAGCTTTGTGTTTGTATTGACATTTAATTTAAATGTTTTGAAAAGAAATCGTATTTCAAAATGAATTTTTGAGACGTGCCGTCCTTACCCTTCAGTGACAGCATTTCAATCTTATCTAAATGCTTTCCTGAAATGGAATTTCATTAAGATTCACACAGGCAGGAAATTTGCTTTTGAATGAAATGGTGATTTTCCCACCTGAAAATTTGTGACCATCCCCGTGCCAGCAACCCCAAGCTTATCTCCGCTGGGCGGTTTCCCTGACGCTGCTCTCCAAGGAGCTGGTAGGCAGGAGCTGGCCAGGCAGGGCTACCACAGCATGTGCTCACCTTGGGTGGGGACCCCACGTTGAAATGGAAGCAGTCGCTGCGGCTGGTGAACAATAAATCGATTTGATCCTGAGCCAGGATTTTAATGGTGATGTGGCCATTCAGTTTCACGATGGACTGGAAAGGAGGGCTGTGAATGTGGTGGCTGAAGTCATGCCACTTCCAATGCTTCTGGCTGGCCCCTGCACGCTCCAAGCAGATCCCAGTGCAGGGGTCCAGGGCGGACCTGGGGACAAACACGAAGCTGGATGAATCCAGAGCCAACAACTCCCTGGTCCCAAATGCCATCTTTTGTCTGCAGTTGGACCAAACTTCTTATTTTTGCCATCCAAGAGTCACTGCTAGGACTTGATGCATCAGCTCAGGGACTGGTTTTTGGTAAACAGTTTTTGTCCTACAGTAAAGGCATGCTACAGAAACTGGCTGGCCCCTGGGAGAGCAATGAGTCACCGAAGGGCACAGAAAATCCTTGGGTGGAGCGTGGGCTTTCTGTGTGTGAGAGTGCCTCTCTTCCTATTGCAAGTCTGCATCTTCTGAAAGTCCCTGGATATGGCAATTTCTTTTGCTCTGGCAACGTTTATGCTAAAAACAGGTCCTCTCTGTGTGTGCACGTGTGGTCGTGCATGTGGCTGGGTGCGGGAAACAGCCTTGCCAAACTACAAAGGAGAGAGAAATGCAGCGTGTGAGGGAAAGCAGCCCATATTTATGGCATACAGATAGGAATCGATGTTCCCCTTCCCATGGCAGCCTGGGCAGGTGGCTCTGGGCGCTGGAGCGTTCCCCAGGCCGTAGCACGTGGGGAGTTTTTATCATTCATGGCGTGTGTTGCATTGAGATTTTCCTGCCTGAGTGTGAAGAAGTTGATTCTCACTGGGCTGCGAGAGCAGCTCAGCCTCCCCCAGCATTACTTCATGCCACAGCTTAGAAAAAGCAGGAAAAAAAAAAACAACAGGAAAAAAGATTATCTAACTTTGCAGCTGTGATGTGCTCCAGCGCCAGCTGCAGACAAGCCTGAACCGGTCCATCTGCGGGACAGACGACCTACCCACAGGCTGTTGGTTTTCTGTTTTCCTCTCACCAAAGCTATCATATTCGTTTTATAAATACCAGAGTGGTCACTTAGCATTGCCCTTAATTTATGGCTGCTGGGAGAGGCTGGGAGCGTCATAGCAGCCCACCCCAGCTCAGTGGCAAGCCAGCAGCCGGCGTGTGGCTGATGCCGATGGGGACCGTGTAGTCTAGCAGGGCCAGGAGACCCCCATGGCCAGGTCGGCCATGGTTTAGTGCTGCTAGGGATTGCTTCGGTGCTGGGCCGTAAAAACCTGCTGCTGCCTGATGGAGGAAAGACCAAAGTGTCTGCAGGCCAACGGTAGGACTGCAGCAGTATGATGGAAGCATTATTGCTGAAACTATTTAAAATGATTTGTAATAGCCAATTAGACATTTAAGATGTTCGTTAATTAGTCTCAACGCAGGGAGGACTTGCAAAATGGAGATGGGATTTACTGATTCCCCAGTTCCTAGCTTTCTGAAGGGAAACTTTGGAGACTTGGGGTGGGATGTCAAAAATTAGTATCTGATGGCTTGAACGCCAGCGGTTTTTACTGAAAGCCATCAGTCACCTTGTATTACAGCTTAGACTGCAAGGAATGCATCACCCAAGTCATTCTTTAGTGAGGTATGCTCACTGGATATGAGAAACAAACCAAAAGCAATGTTGACCTCAAGCTAACCGACTCCAGCTACTGAGATTTGCCCTCCTGTGCAGATAACAAGCCCATGTTTTTCCAGCATGGCCACCCAGGTCTCCACAAGAAGCCAGTAAAGAAGACGTGCCCTCATCCCCACACTGTGATGGGGCCAAGCCACTTCCACGGCCATGTGGCCAACCTTGGACAAAATCAATCCTCGTGCCGGGGTCTCTGGACAGATGTCACTGATGATTGAGATGGGACAATCCCGAAGTGCCCTCACACTGTCTGCACCCGGCACCTGGGTGCACAACTTGAGAAGCCACTGCTCTGGTGGGCTGCAGCACAGCCCTCCCTCCTTTTCGTGCACTTTCACACAGAAAAAAATAAAACTGAAACAAAAAGTGAAGATGCTTCAGCATGCCTTAAGACCTTAGGATGCCACCAGGGCGGGTTGGGGCTGAGCTGGGACCTGGTGTCACCTCTGGGCTGGAACTTACCAGAGGTGGCCATCAGGATGGAAGCAGACCCTGTGGCCACAGCTCTTGAAGGCAGCCCTGATCCCTGGGTACCTGCTGTCCTCAAGGATGCAGTAAGTGAACAGGGCTTCCTTGGAGAACGTGATGAGGATGGCCACGTTGCCCGATGTGTAGCTGAGAAACAGTTAAGGAAAGATGAGCCCATAGAAAGCGCACAGAAAGCATGTGTACGAAAGCAGGGATGCCTGCCTGGACACAGAGGACCAGGATGCTCTGCCCCAGGCCTCCGTCTCCCCACACCGGCACCAGCCCCAGAGCACCAGCAAGCTACACTGTCACGTTCTGTGTTCCCACCTAGCCTTGTTTTTTTGTTTTTTTGTTTGCTTAATTTTAATTAAAATAACTGAGGAAAACACATCCTCAATTCCTTTTTCTCATTTCGTGTACAAAGCTCAGCTCTTCTTATTTTATGTTATTAGCCACTCTCTGATGATTTAATTTGCCAAGAGCCCTCTTTCCATCAGACACACAAGTAATTTATCCTGCAAAGTACTGACAAGCGAAATAGAAACATTTCTTCGCTAAGGGCTTAGCTCCCAGCATTACAAGGGAGCTGGGTTTAATGCTTTCTAATAGGAATAAGCAGCATTACCACCCGCTTCTCTGGGAAGAACAGAGAGCAACTTGGAGAGCTGGGAAGTGGGGAGACCTCGCTGTTCCCTTTTAACATGGTCGTTAAAAGCAGCAAATTCTCATGTGAATAAAGTGGCTGAGCTTGGGTTTTGTCCAGCGTGGGGACCAGAGGGACTCGTCCACAGCAGCTCCCTGGGTGGAGGCGTTTCGTACACGTGAGGCGGCTGAATCCAGCCACGACTGTGGCACTAATTTATAACCTGAAGATGCACATTTTAGCTCTGCAGAATAGCTAAGAATTACTTCCTGGTTGTAAGGGATGGAGAGGAACAAAAAAGCAACAAACTGATGATTTTGTTCCTGCTTTCATTTTTCAGGCTTTTTATGAGGCTAAAGAGACAGACGGTCCCAGGCAGGAGGATTTGCTACCCCTGTATTTCAGGAGGGGAGAGCAGTATAAAGCGCTTCTATGTCGAAAATAAAAAAGCCAACAAAATCACTGATTGTGTGATAAATCACAGGTAATTTTCTGGTACGCCTGTAGAAACTGCAATGCTGTCTGGTTTGGGAAGAGAGAGAAGAGGCAGGAGAGGGAAGAGAGGAGCCGTGTTGCGGGGGCCTGAACTGGCAGGGGGTCCCGTCCAGCCCCTGCCTGGTGGGACAGACCCCCAGTCTCTGCTTGCCCTCCCAGGGGAAAACCCCGTCTATCGCTGGACACCGCAGTGATGCCCCTACTGATGAATTCAAGGCTGCCTGGACCCTGCAAAGCTTTTGCCTGTGCTGTTAAGTTGTTGGACTGAGGCTTAGCCTGGGGCCAGGAGCTCTTCCCCAGTGATTCCTAGCTGAGGAGCCTGGATCCATCCCCGCTAGGCAGTTTGGATAGGGCAGCCTGGTTTGGAGAACAAGAGAGACGAATGGAGTGGAAGTGAGTAGAGCAGGGTCTGAGGCTTCAGTATGGGTGAGGATCACTGAGTGGTGGCGTTCAGCCTTCAAGCTGCATAGGATGCTCCAGAAGTAAAACCCTTTCCGCAGAGTTACCATCCCAGTAAAACCCCAGGGATGCCAGACTCAGCTTTCCACCTCAGCCACAAACACCTGGTTAAGTTCATCTTCGAACAGCCACAAGCTGAGATGTCCCATCAACTTAGCACACCCACTGATAATAATTTTAATACTTTTCTGAATGAGGATCTTCTCCATATCTCATAGGAGGTATCTAAATGTGCTTGACTGGAACCACAGGACTCCATGGGGTATGAGCAAACCCAATGCTATACAGGTCTCTATAACCCCTGCCTGAAAAGCAAAGCAAAGAGATCTAACCAGATACACCCACCTTTAAGTGCTCTGCAACAAAATCCCTGTCCAGCTCCAGTAGGTCTTCTGGAGGTGCTGAGGTCAGTTGGTACTTTTTGAAAGGGACATTTTTCGGTCTGATGATGTATTCACTTGGTTTTGAGAGTCTGAATGAGATTCTGGTTCCTGAAAAAAATTTAGAGGGTTGTTGTTGAGGAAAAGACAATCCAGCTCTGTTTCTCCAAATCTTGTGTCATGGGTTATCTGGAAAGGAGGGGGGATGGAAGGAAGGATTGAGGAGTTTTTGTGTCTTTTGCTTTGTTTGAGGAGAAATAAGTAGAAATGGAAAATCTAACCTAACTAGGATGGGGTAGGATCTGTGATGCTGCAGGATGCCTTTCGTAAGATATGTAAGGGATGTCCTTGCTTAAAACAATGAAACTTCAAGCCCTTGAGCAGCTGAGAACTACTTACAGCAAAGGACAGTCTAGACATGAGCTAGGAAGTCTCTTCCATACCATCTGCTACTTCTCTGAACCAGAGGACATACGGCCTGGACAAGACAGGCCTTGTAAGTGGGCAGTTATGTGGATCTGTGTTTTGAATAACTATGAATGTCCCTGGCCACTCATAATTAGGATTATGGCACCTTTCACTGCACAAAGGGCTGCAGTGTCTGCTTTTTCTCTAGGTGCACTGAAGCTACCATGTACTTCTGGCTCCAGGTCAAGCCCAGCTATGACAGCAACTCACTAGCAAAGGTACATACAGGCAACAAATTTCAGATACTGCTGAAGTATTTCCTTGCAGTTCTCAAAGCCTCCTTCATCCAATCTAAGATCAAAAAAAAGGGAAGGTGAAAATGAGATCAAATTGTTGGCTAATGACACTACCCACATCATGTAAGGGAAAACGAGTATCGTGGGATGTTGTATCAGGATTCACCTGAAGCATTGCAGATGCCTGCATATGAGATTGTGACCATAGATGGCTTTTATAGCCAAAGAAGAGATATGGGAGATTTATCTCACTGCAGATCTGCTGAATCGTGCAGTAGAAATGCATGTGCCCCTGCCCTTCAGTCAAGGGGAGCTGCAGGTGACAGGGGAAGGCATAGGTATGGGCTTGCAGCGGTGCGATGAGTCCCAGCCCTCAGGACAACCTGCCCACACAGCTCATCACACATGTGGCTGGGCACCCTGCCTCGCTCCACCTGTGCATCGTGCCCCTGACTGCCATTCTGGTCTCTCAGGGCAAAGCTCAGCTTGTGTGGCTGGTGGGACCAAGCGCTGCACACCATGTACGCTGCTGACCCCTGCAGAGCCAGAAGACAGACCCTACCCAAAAGGCTCAAACCAGATCCTACATGGAGACCTGAGTGGCACTTGAACCTCGTACTGCCCCTCCGTACCAGAGGGAAATTTCAGTGTGGGCTGTTGCTCCCATGAAGATATGTTGGCGCTTACAAGCCAGACCCCAAAGGACCAAAATGGTGGGAGAAAAGGGGAAAGACCAACAAAGCATGGATAACTCCAGTGAGGCAGTCCAGTCTCTGCCCACCTTGGTGAGCCCAATGTGCCCCAGCCACAGCCACCCGTGGTGTGCCCTGGGAAGGATGCTTTCCCAGGGAGGTGAAGCAGGAGTTAGACCCTTCATCTGCTACTGAGCAGCCTCAGAGGAGGTTGGGAAGTCGCATCCACATCCACCAAGGCTGCTGGGTGTTGGGACCAAAGCAGCTGTGGTGGGAAGGTGTGCAGGGTCTGTGCGATGGGAGGGAGGCCTCAGATGGGGTCAGATGCTTTCAGGGTCTCTTGGAGGAGAACAGTTACCCAGGATTTGACCTGAGAAAACCTTTTGCCACCTGGGAAAGCATATGGCCCCATCCGGTTTTCTAGGGAGCTTCTTAATCTCACAATGTCAAACCTTCAATGTCAAAATTGCAGAGATGGAGCAGCTGAAGGATGCTTAGCCCTCAGCTCTAGCTGCTCCTCATCAAGCTGTCCAGTGCCTTTATAAGGGCACTGCAATGAAAATGAGCTACATGAAGGCTTTCAGGCAAGTACTGCCTTGGCAGCACTGAACCATCCTTGTCCAACATTTTATTCTGGCCGCATTCTAGCACCGTTGCTGGCTCAACACATCCTGTCCAGGACAGGCAAAGGACCTTTCCTGCCAGTCATACCATTGTAGGACTGACATGAGGATGTCTCGATGCTTGGTGCACATAAGCAGCAGTACCACAACGCCACAAGCATGTTCCCATCAGCGAAACTCCCTGGGACCAGAGAGCAGGGACTTGGTGATGGGGCTTCCCTCCTCCCAGCAGGGCCTTGGGCCAGTCTCCCTTGGTCTCTTACTGCTGCTGCAGTTTCTCCTTGATGCTTCTCCTCAGCTCAGCTTGGGAAGGATCAGCATGGGAAGCAATGTCCAGCTCTTCCTCCGCTTCATCTTCACTCATCAGCTCTGGGATGACAGCATCAAATACTTCCTTATACTTCCTGCAGCAAAAGAGCTGTGGCGTACAGCAGCCGTCACAGAATCACAGAATCACAGAATGTTCGGCACTGGAAAGGACCTCTGTGGGTCATCTAGTCCAACCGCCCTGCCAAAGCAGAGTCACCTACAGCAGGCTGCACAGGACCTTGTCCAGGAAGGTCTTGAATATCTCCAGAGAAGCAGACTCCACAAACTCCCTGGGCAGCCTGTTCCACTGCTCCGTCACCCTCAGAGGGAAGAAGTTCTAAGACCTCATGTTCAGATGGAACTTCCTGTGCTTCAGTTTGTGCCCGTTGCCCCTTGTCCTGTTGCTGGGCACCACTGAAAAAAGTCTGGCCCCATCCTCCTGACTCCCACCCTTAAGAAATTTGTAGGCATTTATAAGGTCCCCTCGCAGCCTTCTCTTCTTCAGGCTGAACAAGCCCAGCTCCCTCAGCCTCTCCTCGTAGGAGAGATGCTCCAGTCCCCTCATCATCCTCGTAGCCC
>Ga0065711_1043783_pt1 | contig 14516 bp, 8 predicted proteins | sample Hoacrofraction12_FD_59098 | JGI IMG/M metagenome (GOLD analysis project Ga0065711, IMG submission 59098) | Hoatzin crop microbial communities from Cojedes, Venezuela - Epithelial fraction 12 v2 (version 2) | ecosystem: Host-associated > Birds > Digestive system > Esophagus > Crop | place...
GACCCGCCTGGACAAGGTCCTGTGCAGCCTGCTGTAGGTGACCCTGCTTCGGCAGGGGGGTTGGACTAGATGACCCACAGAGGTCCCTTCCAACCCCGAACATTCTGTGATTCTGTGATTACTTTTGATGCTGAAATAAAAGATGGCATAAAATAAGCAATAAGTGCCATGTCTCTAGAACAGCTGCAGAAGTGACTGTAGCCAAGAGATACATAGGACAGTAATTACTGAGTATCAAGATACATAGAGACTATACAGAGCTCTGGGTGGGGTAATTGACTAGACTTATGACAGCACAACCAGGCCATGTTTAACTGTCATAATTACCTCACTAGCTAATAGCCCACAGAAATAATTGTAAAATCTTTTGAGCACTTCCCTCTAAACAATAAGTAGTCAGAGAATTGATCAGAAGCAATCTAGCTTTAACAGTAATATCAGTTTTCAGTCTGATCAAAATTACTAACTTAAAGTTTAATTGGTACAAAGTAAGCTAAAGCGGAGAACAAGTAAAAAAAACATGCAACTTGTCTACTTGTTTACCTGCAACAGCACCCTTTATTTGAAAACAAAAATGTTGCCATTACAGAGAACTTGCATATCCTTGCACTCAAGTAATTTTCCACCACTATTTTCAGAAAACACATGTGGAAAAATTTAGCAACATGTTTCTCAATTCCACCATCAGCCAGTTTACATACATTAGTATGTTTATGAATATCCATGTATTTTTTAAACGTATAAGGGTAAAAAAAAAAAATGAACAAGGACTAACTCACATATACCATTGCAAAAATGGCATTTGTTGCTAACTTTCTGAAGAGTACGTTATATAAAAATTCAATATATAACTACAATGATGCTTTCTTAGTTTCTTACTATAACAGCCCAAACGAAAAAATAATTATTTGGAAGTTACTCTCCCAAAAGGAAGATGATTGAGGAATGCAATACTTACATGCCCTCCACTCATCAGGATGCTTAAAAGGAAATGCTAAACCATTGTCAATTGCAGCAATTTTAATAGCAGATTCCTTAGTTATAGTCCATTGGCTATCCTATGGAAGGAATATTTTAAAAATAAGTAATATCTATGTGTTTACAAAAATAGTGAAATACATTAAAAATACTAAATAATATACTTTATAGCTTCACTGCATAAAGTCAACTTAAACAATATAAAGGAGTATCCAAATAAACTCCAGCACATGTAATTCCTACTCTACCACCATTAAAGAGGAGCCCTTCCCCCAAATACAAAACAAGCAGCGCACACAAATAGCTGAAGAAATGTGCATGAGCCACAGTGGGAAGTTTTATTATTATTATTATAGCCCAAGCTGGTAAAGAAAAAAAATACAGAACAATAAAAATAACTTCTGGCATTGTTCTATTCAGACTAGTCTAATCCAAACAGCTTTTCCATTCATTTCTCCTACAATAATTCGCGGTTGTTATTGTATTTCTTGAGAATATGCACCAGGATTAAAGCCATGCACTTTATCCCCTGCAAGACCAAGTTATAAAACTAAACAATTTGAAGAACATAAGTTTCAGAGTACAATTCTCTTACCTTTTCTGACAGATCGGGTCCATCATCTTGTTTTTCATACCTAACTAACCAGTTATCGTTACCTCTGTCTTTGAACAGGAAAAATGCATGTCACAACATGTCATTTACAAAGAAATCATCATCTAACGTGATACGCAGTGGCTAACATTGTAAATCGAGAATTTACCACAGGAATCAGGCAAAACTATTCAAAAAGTTTTTCCATCAGAACACTTGTGTTTTAGCTTTACTGAAATGACTTACTGGAAAGACCAAAAATTCACCAAGCATTCTTAGGTATGTATTACTGCTTTAGCTTCCCTAACTGGCTGAATATACAGCCAAATATCAAGAAAGATAAGAGAAACTATTTTTATCCATTTTATGCAGAAAGATTGGCTGTAGTGTGCATTTTTCCTGGGCTAAGACGCAGCAGCCACAATGACTTAATTTTTAAGCTTGTTTTAATGCTGATGGGGAAAGGGATCAGCCCTCCAAAACTATACACAGTTTGATGTTTGACTACATGGAGAAATCAGACCCTTCAAAGATGGAGGGTGGGAAGACTGAAGAGCCTTTCAGAAGCTGAAAATGTCTGCACCGTTAAGACAAAATTGAGGCATTGAAGGCTTTGAGAAGGTCTTTCAGACAAAGGATGATTGCATGGATTTGTAGGTCCTTCCACCATCTTTAGGTGCCCCCTTCCGTTTAGTTGAATATCTATCAGAAGATTTACACATTATATCATGACTAGATATATTAGATGAAGGTAAAATTATCCACATAATGAGATTTTGCATTTGGAGTACTTTCCTTACAATTTTAAGAACGTCACAGGACACAGTAATTGTTTGGAAACATTGGGATCTGTTTGATAAAGCTGACGGACCATAGCAGCAGCTAGAAAGTATTATGTTCTTACGAAAGTGTTTTCTAGTTTGCTTCTAAAAAGCCACAGGTTAGAGTGACTTATTTTGAGCTGGATTCCTTTCTAATAAGTGAATTTAAGAAGAGGAAAATGAACTAGAGCTGGTATGTCTGAAGAAGAGTAAAAGTGCCCACCTCTGACAAAGCAGCAAAAGAAGTATTTTAAATATAACACTGCCTTTGGATCCTTAAGGAAATAAGCCACCCACACAATCAACAGAAGAATCCCAGCTTTTGAGTGAAAGAAATGAGAATGCAGGAGAATCGAGAGATACACATCACAGCTACACTTCAGTGCCCAGTCACAATCAATATGAACTATTTTGCACTGATGCAAAACTGCGGTTATCGGCTCCAGCTTAGCATAAAAGGAATGGTAGTCATGGCTTTTCTTATGGTACCTGAAACCCCACCATCCCTTATCCTAATCAGGGGAGACAGTTAATAGCCTACTGACAGAATTAACGCATAAAGAAAGTATTTGTTCTTGATTTCTTCTATTGCATAAAAATATCAAGTAACAGCCAAAAAGGGTTGTTTGGCTTTTGTCATAGTGCAGTATTTAATGTTTGAATCCAAAGTAAATGTTTTAAAATTTAAAATGCAACACTGGCCTTTATCTGTGAGAAAAAAAAAAATCACCTGAAATGCACTAAAAGCCTTCAGCAGCATCTTTCAGCCAGCATTGCTTACCTTTTCTGCTTCACAAAAGTAGATAGATACTGAGAGACACCAACAAATACCTGTATTTCTGATGACATAATCCAAGATAACCAATCTTTCAAACTGTGACTGGAATTCTTTCCTTGTGTTCTCAGGTAAAGGATCAGTTTCAAACTTCCTGAGCCAGTAGTCTGCTTCCTTATATCCTTCAACAAACAGCTGGAAGGAGCCAACCTGAATCATTAAGAAACTGCACTTGGAAAATGCACTTGGGTAGGTCACACAACTAATCTTAACATTAACAGTAAAACCAAAAAGCTTTCAAAATTCAGAACACAGGAAGTATGACATTAAAAAACAAATAAAAAAAATATTAGTAAGTAGTTTCTCCTTCATTCCGAAATTCTAAAACAAAGACACAAATCATGAGGATTTTTTTCTGGGTTTTTTGGTGTTATGTGGTTGGGTTTTTTGTGGGTTTTTTTTTAAATATTTGTTTAAGCATTCACTGAGCTTACCAGGAATAAAACGTAGACAGACAGCTCAACACAAATGCACACTCGGTATTACAAAAAATATTTGAAACTAAGAGAAAGAAATAACACCTATTCCCTTTTTCATTGGAAACACATGGTTCAATAGTTCATAGGAAACTCACCAAAAATTACAGGAGAAAAACATTCTCCTCTGAAAAGCTCATATGTTTCATTGATGATAACAGCAGCATTAACCATTTTTTCCAGACAGACACTTTTTGCATGAAAATGGCTGAAATGTATTTCCCAAGAGAGTTCAAGTAAGAAAATTACAGATAGCATAGGCTCCATGTGTGTGCGCAATGGGAAAGGTGCTCATGAGTAAAATTCAAAAGAGGACAGAGAAGTAAAATGCAGACAGAGGCACATGTGCAGAGACGTGGATAAAGAGACAGCACAGGGAATAATGATGCTGGCACAAGCTTGCATAACATATGTCACACGGATCAAAATTTCTGGGAACTGACACAAGTGGATTACCCAAGCTATACATAACCTGTGTTTTAAAAGTTTAGGAGTAGAACCACTGTGGTGATATTCTGGGGATACAATAAGGCTCATTAGGCAAGAATGATGTGAGGTTTTAGTCAGTGGAGTACTGCACACAAGATGAAAGGAAGGTAGGATGAACTCAACAACAGGGTACCTAAAAGAATAAAAACAAACAATAGAAGGGGAAAAAAATATTTAGGAAAAATGAAAGAACTAGATAAATTGCAGGGAGGAAACAATGAGACAATATAAAAGCACGACACTGAAGGGAAATGTACTAAACAGTCAAGAAAAAAAAACGTGAGAGATGCACAACATTTTAATGCTAGTCTTCCAGCAGAAAGCTAGACTGCAGACACACAAAAAATGGCAAGATTATTAAAGTAGTTCAAATGAAGGAATGATGTAACAGAGTGGACAGATTTTGCATAGAAACAGTCATATTTGTCAAACTTCAGTCATTCAGAGATAGTTTACAACAAACCACCAGGTTTTTCTTCTACTGTTGAAGTTAGCTACAAATACTTTTTTTAATTCAAAGTTTTGTATAAGAATCAGGAAATGCACAAATCACTTATTTTTCATCTTACCTTAGGAGGTAGTCCAATTCGATTAAATTTTTTAGCAACTTTTGGCACTTTCTCTAAAGCATATTTTTTTCCTCTTGACTTTGCACGATCTATTGCACTGTAATTAAAAGTCTCACTGACAAGCCAGACAACCTTAAGATACAAAAGTTAAAACACCACTCAGAATTGCTTATTATTTCAAATATAAATTTACAGTAAATTCTATGCTTAGGTGTCAGAAAAGCAAAAAGCAAACATCAGACATTTCCAACAGACAAATTTCATATGAAAAGGTGAGTATTTGCTATTTTACATATCTCAAACAAAAACGTGGTAAAACACTTACAAGCCAGAATCTTTATATGCTGCTTTTCGCATTTGTGATGCATCTCACCAAAACGTGAGGCATAAAAGTGTCAGAAAATGCTAGAAACTGAAGTGGTTCCAAAGAAGAGATTCAATTCAGATCACAACTTCTCTTTTAAAAGAAAAGTCACAGTCACAATTTCTACATCAAACCCCTGCGCCTTTGGACTTGCCGTAGTTTATAAATGACTTTGGGATAATGCATGATATGCAAGCATGTCTCCACAACTACAGTCCAGAGACTGACAAATCTGTCACTATATATTTTTTGCATTCAATAATTTCCGTATTTTAACTTTTACCTTAGTTTTAGGTACAACTCCCAACCCCAGCTTGTCATCCACAAGATAGGCACCAGCTTCAGAGAGGTATCCCTGATTTGGAACGAGGCAGCCTCTGCCAAAGCAGCAAGGACAACAAACTTTGTGAAAATATTTGGTCCATTTTGGATTTAGATGTCCATAAGGCTCTTCAGATTTTGGTTTGAACACTCCAATAATTTTCTAGGGTAAATAATATAAAATTAAAGAATGAATGCTTTAAATTGCAAGAGATTCAAATTATTCTGAAAATCAGTTATTTGAAAGTATTGGTTAGACACTATACATTGCATTTTTCAGTTGCTCTTTTTTGATCATGAAATGATAAAATTAACAAAATGGTATTTCAAATAAATTTATCATCAACTGCTTATCTAGAAGTAGTACAAACTCAAAACAAGCTCTTCATAAGAGAAAATCAAAACCAACTAACATTTACTAGTTTTTCCAAAATTAGAGGACTGCATTTTAAAAAACACATTTTTTTCTATGCCAATTTTCTAAAAAAGAGGGTTTAAAAAGTAGTTTTAAAAATTATTTTCAGCCCACCAATTAACTCATTGACAAGATATTTCAGACAGACATAATGGTTCCAGGAAAGTGACAAAAATACAGAATGCTAATAATCAAATGTTACCTTTCCTCTTTTACATCTATTTTATTTATTGCTTTAAGTTAGAATGGATCAAAACGTTCTGCACTTCGCAATTCCAGAGTGGTGTAGTTTACCACTGCTGTAGATTCCTCAACTCTAAGCTGACAATGGTTCACACTATCAGCCACCATCTACATTGGAGACTTGTAGTATAGCTTAAAATTACTGAAAGTATTGTGCCCAGTTTTGGGCACTACGCTTCAAGAAATCTGTTAACAAACTGGAGAAAGTTGAAAAACCAATGAGAATAAGCACAAAAAATGTGAATAATGAAAGACTGTATGAACAGGTATTGTTTAGCCTAAGAGAAAATGGGGCACGATGAACTATGCAATAGGTTGCTATACAGAAAAAAAGGAACATTTACTGTTAATGAGCTAATAAACGATAGGCTTAAATCCCAGCAGATAGGCTGCAAAGAAGAAAAACACTTTGAACCTGAACAGTGGCTCAAGACTGGAACAGACTGCCAGGTTGTGGAGTCACCGAAACAGGATGTCACTAACAACAGGTTAGTTAGAAATTCATCAGCAATCATGTTAAGACGATCCTGCTCCACAACACACGCATGAAACAGATGATTTCTCAAGGTGCCTTCTGCACGTGATTCTATATTTGTTAACCTCAAACCACAAGATTATTACCACCCTAAAATATATAAGCTTTCAATTGTCTGTGATGAACTTTAGCCTAGTGCATGAAGTTCATGTGATGACTCTTCTATAGCTCAAGTGAAATGCTGTAGAAATGCTTTATCTTCATTCCTCCTCTCAGGACCACGGCAAGTAAATCAAATTCTTATCTAATAAATATTTAAGAAGCATTTTCACATATTGGTACTTTCCTAAATCCTTCTCAAAAAAGTATCTCAATAAGCTAAACACTGCCCTTTGTTGCACCAACACTCATAGCTGATTTACGCTCTTAAGTCATGAACAGGTTTGCTGGCAGTCAGAAACTAGCGTTCTGCTTCAGTAACTGCTGCTTCAACTAGATTAGGGAGAGGACTTGACTAGTTGTTCTAGTTCCTAGAGAATTTCCACCCACTTTGTCCAAGACAATCTAACTAGTCCAGGATTCCCAAACACAAACTAACTACAGTACTAACTTACTTCATTCAGTATGTAAACAGATGACAAGCCACCAGTCACTGGTAGCATCACCTGTCTCATCCATCTACTTTGATTCACTCCCATCAACTACCAGAAGAAATAAGTTACAAAATATCACTATTTGCATTCATCCTATAAAATACGTTTCCTATCAACAGGAGCAGGAAACAAATTGACAAAAATCTTCTTGTTTTCGGTGTGCTGTTACCTGTGATTCTAAGATTACGTTCAAAATCCTAAGTTCTATGCAACTGCACAGGCACAATTCAAATTAGACTGACACATAAAGTTACACTTCCAATAAATATTCTATGCAATGTGAAAGGCTGGGATGTTCCCTGAATACTGTACTCCTTGTTTTTTAAAATCACTACACTTTGGAAACTGAATTTTCTTGGTATACTAGTTTAGTCAAAATTCTAATGTTAGGTCTAGAATTGTTAAAAAGTTCTTTAATCTTTTCTTACTGAATCACAGGTATCTACCTGCTCAAAACAAAGCTAGCAGCTTCTCATTTCCCAGAAACATAGTGGTGTATTTGGTAGTATATGCCAAGCCATCATCTCTTCTCTGAATCGCTCTTTGCATAATACTTCCTACAATCTGCCCATTTTCAAAAGGAGTTTAGCTCTTTCCATTACTTGCCTGGACTGTACTGTGCTACACTATCAAATCCAGATATGGTGTTCTATGTTTCACTGAAGTTAGAACCTTGCTAAATTTCGCAGAGCCACTGCTGATGAGGACTGGAGTAGAACCAGTAAGCTCAATATTCAGACAACCTACCAAAGCCAGTCTTAAATTGGCAAGACAAAATTAATTTCTAGACTGACTTCATTGGCATTACCAATTAGCCAGTAGCTAAACTGTCAAAAACATGTTGCAGAACGGTCTGCAACAGACACATTCTCTTTTAGTTTCTTGGTTGCACAATGAACAACAAATGCAGAAATAGTCAACAATTCAGCAATAGTGCTGCTTAAGTACTGGACTGCTTTACATCAGTATACAACTATGCCACTAAATGTAAAAACTTCACAATTTTAATTAGGCAATTTTAGTTTTATCTTTTTGACAGATTGAAATCAGTGAATGAAATAACCTAATGGAAGCAGGTTATTTTATCTGTAACTTGGTATTAGTGTGGGTAAGCACTTCAGAAGATGACCAGTAAGAACGCTTAGCACACCTTTAATAAGCTCTTTCCCAGCATAAGGAGGAGGAGACTACTCAAGAAGAACAGGAGAAAGCAAGTCACAAAACTGGTCTGAAGTAGAATGATGCAATACTCTGTCAAACAGGATGTGAAATCCATTCTACAAATGGGAGTTGCACTATTGACAAAATGAAGCTTTATCAGACCTTTAATATGGATAACAAATTCAGATAAGCTCTAAATTTAGTGCAAAGAATAAAAGGAAAATTGAAAGTCAGCTAGGAACTCAGTATCACTATTCTCACAGTCCCATGTTGGTAAATACTTTCAGATTTTGCAATGAAATTTTTTCTGGCCCACATTAAAAAAATGGTGGTTTTTTAGTCTTCATTTCCCTTAAATATTTACATTCAAATACATGACCTGCATGAAGGTGGAGGGCAAGGGACTACTAGGAACAAAAAAACCCACTGAAAAACAGAAGTAAAACCAACAAGAAAATCACCATGTAAGAAACAAGGAAATCAGGTGCTGCTTCCAAAATACTATGGTTGAAAAAATGATGTGTAAGTACTCTCTCATTAGCCCCAGGGCACAGTGAGTCTCAGGCATTTGCTAGTCACCAAAATAATACAACATCAGCCTGGAGAGGCTTCAGACAGAACAGATTTGCGCATATGGAAATCCAGAACAAGTATGATTTTTTCCTAGTAATTTCTCTACTAACTAACTTTCTAAGAATAAAAGATCTCGATTGCACTGCACTAAAAAAAAAAAAATATCCACTTAAGCAGTTTCAAAGCATTTTCAACGTAACACTGTAGAATATTCTTTAGACACGTCAAGCATTGACTTCTTGAAAAAGAATTTATTTAAACATTTGGCTACTCAGCTTTTTTCCTGCTGAATATTAAATAAAATACAATCCTAATTTAGAATACTTCTTTAAAAAAAGCATAAAATTTGAATATATATGTATATATAAGCATGCAGCCTGAAAACCTACAAAGAACTTCACTACTGAAGTAGGGAAGTGACTTGAAGTTTAAGAAGTCTGATGAAACTTTGAACAGATTTTCATACTAACAGCATTGTACACGATAGCAAGAATCCCACAAAGCGATTAGAGAAAGAAATTTATTTTTCCTTTCAGTTTCAGAAAGAGACACTCTCCTGCCCAACCTGCTTTGGCTCTCCTCCACCAGAATGAAGAGGATCATTACTAACTAAGGTTCCTGGAACACAGGAGTATGAAATGCAACATGCAGTTCTTAGAAGATTTTGAAGGTGTAGTTTCTACCTTCTTCATTTCTAAGATAGAATTTTGCCACCTTCCACCTCAGAAATAAACTTGTATATTTATTTGCATTGAGTCAGGTAACTATTCTAAAAATCATTCATTCAAGGTGTAAAAACCATCACCAGAAAAGTGGTATTAAAACCAAACATCCATGAAAACTCATCACCAAAACAGTAATATATTCTGTAATGACCAATAATATAAAAGCTAAGCAAACAAACAAAAACCCTTCCTACATGAATGTGAAATGACCATTTTGGGGATGCAGGGAAGAACCACCATCTTGAATATATTCTGAAAACCTAGGCACTTTAAGCGTTACAACTTCCATGTCCAACACAACTGGAGTGTTCAGGATTAATGAACACCTGTGTCTACTTAAGACCAGAAGACTGCTGACTGAGCTTAAAATAAAATGAGATATGACAAATTAACAAAGGTGTAGGGGTTGGGAGTCTTCTTTTTTGGAACAGGTGGGTAAGCAGACAACAGTTTCTGATTTAAAGAAAACAACGTGAAAGTACGTCTGAAGCATCTTTTTCCTCTCACTAAATAATCGTAACCAAATGTTACTCTTCAAGCAAGACATTCAGGTGATTGTTACTTTTCTGTCTCAAAGTAACCTTAGGACACCTCTGTGAAGAGCACCATTCCAGGTACCACTCCCCACTAAGGGAGGGGAACCCAAATCTTCAGGTTAAGATTCAGCAGACAAGTGCAGGTAAAAAGGTAAGTTGGTTTATGTCACTCTTCTTGCCCATCTACCAGTCACATAGGAGGAAGGAGATGTGACCTAAACAAAAGACTATCTGAAAAGAAAACAGATAAAAATATAGGAGGCTTGGCTAAAGAAACCTAAACAGTACCCAAGTCAGAAGCTCAGCCGTGTCAAAAATCAACTAAAATAAACAAAGAACAAAATGTTAGATTTTGCACAAAGGGATTCCTGAATTACTTTCAGATGTTAAAGACGCCCTTTTGTTTTCTCCGTATTTCTTTGGTGCAGATCATTCAAAACATGGTAAAACCGCAACAGAGAAATAATAGTTACTTTCGCTTAGCTTATGCTGCAAGACATTATTAGAAGTCTAAATATTACTTGTGCTCATTTTTCCAAAAGGTATTCCGGCATATCGTAAATTATTAAACAACTCCAATGAATTTCCATGTGAAAACAACTTTTAAATTTCTATTTTAAACTCGTTGCTGACAGCATTTCTGACTTTGCAGTAACATGCTCACCCCTTTTGGATCCTTTGCAAAGTAACTCCCACTGGATCCTTGAGAGATTCTTTCTGGAAAAACTCCACACTCTATAGCTTGTTCTGCTCTCAGAATAATTTCTGCAAATTCTGGATCATCTAAAAATATATTCATATCAGCAGTATGTCCTGTATGCCCTGAAAAATAAGAAAACAATCTCAACTGTAATTTGTACTATGAATTAACAACGTAAGTAAACACACAGAAAAGCTAACAGCCTTCCCTGCTCACGCCCATTTAACAGCAGGCTGAAAAATCCGCTCCATTAAAGCAGTGCAAGTTTCCCCGCTGATTTACCCACATTTAGCCAACCTTTTGTTCAAGGTAAATCAGCCGAATCTGTAACAATTTGAGACTACCACTGCAAAGTGTTTATACTTTTTAAGGATTTTTTTAAACTTCAATTTACATAAGGAAGCCTATAAAAAAAAAATCCCTTAAAAATCATATCTGTAAAAAAAAAAGCTAAATATTTTACAAACCATTTTTATTACGATTTTTGTATCCTCTTATAGGGAAAGCTACCTGAAAGTAAACTGTCAATCACCCACTAACTATTAGAATGGCATCACACCATTCATTTAACAGTTTGGCTGACATGTTCATTATCAATCTAAGACACAATGATGTTATTCACAAAACAATCCGTTACATGTAGCACAACAGGTCGCACCAATATCTGCATGCCACCGCCATTCCAACACGAAAACACTTATCCACTACTTGTAGAATTTCTTTGCATACTGACCAAAAGATCAGCTCTATGCAGGCACTTGTGCAAACTCAAAGCAAACATTTAGGAAGACAACTAGAAACAACGTTGCTAGGATTTAATACTTCTGTTGCTCTTTCAACTTTTTCAGACAATTTCTCTGCAAGTTTTGAAACTGTAGATTTCTGAACCTTACTTTTAAGGCTAGGACTATTCCAGATTCTTTCTGAGTGCATTTTAATGGGTCTGTGTGCTGGGGCTCGTTTCTGCATTAAGAAACAGCTACATTATACTAAATTAAACACTCCCAGAGAAAGCTGCCTTGTTCCCATTTCAGCGCTTGAAGAAATGTGAGGCAAAACACATACATTCTTCTGGACCAACAACTGACACACAGAACCCATTCAGAAAAGAGACTCCTAACAGTCTGTGGACAGCCAAATAAAAAATAAATTATAAAAATCACTCAATGTTTTGGAACACCTTTTTGTAGCACAGGACATTCTTTGAAGTTTTCTAGAATGTTACCACTTCCTTGCATGAACCACTCACAAATAATAATGTGGCTTCCAAACAAAAATAACTGAAAAGCATAAAACATAGGAGAACCTTAAAATAAGTTGGCAACAGCAAGAGAAGCCTTAAAACTAACAACAGCTCATTCTTAAGAATCAACAACTACAACCCATTGGATCAGTAGTTAGACTACTCGGCCAATAATTCTGGCTTAAACCATAGTTTAATTTTAACACTTTTATTGGGACTGTCAGGGACAATCAATAAATTGCATTCGATAGAGTCAGCCATTAAGAGAGAGGGAAAGGGTTCTAAGATTTCCCTGTCACAAAGTACTCGAGTGAGTTAGGGAAATAAAACAACAAAAGCACAATACATTTATTTTTAGGGAAAAAGTCACTTTGAATCAGTGGTTCTTATTCCATATTCAAGCCTCAACTGTATCTATGCAAGAAACACCACATCACACAGCTGAGCTGCAACTACTACCTATTTTTGTCAGTCAAAGCAAAGTTAGGGTTGTGCATTATACTATTCCCAAACATTAAGTTGCCCTGCACGTTAATCTTCCAGATGAAGAGGACCTTTCTATCACAGGACTGAAGCTGCCTATGCAGAAGACAACTTTCTCAGAGGTCAGTTTTTAATTTCCATACATTCCTTCCAGAATCTAAAACCATAAGAAGTCTCACTGTCTTGAGGAAATTCTTCAACCATGTCTTTTCTAATATAAAAGATAACTGCAAGAAAAATATATTCAATTAAAAATCAAATTAAAAATCATCAAACCACATTTCGCTGTATGTTCAAGCAAGAAGAGAAAAATAATTTTTGAAATTAATGATTTGTTCATTATTGTTACTGTGCTACTAGAAAGCCTTCTGTTACCACAGTGATGTCACCGTACAAAAACCTTTAGGCTGAAAACCAGGAAATTGGCAGTTTTAAGAACTTTCCTTTCAGTTTATCAACATTCTCCAGACAAAAATAAGCTATTTTAATTGAAACCAGAATTTGTGGAATGTGGCGGGATTTTCTGAGGTGGTTTCTTCAAAAAGTTTTCTGCTGTGAAAGCATGTCATAGTCACATCTTAGTCCCAGTAGAGTCTCTAAAGTTGCAATTATAACTAATCAAGGTTTTCTTGCAACCACTCTTGAAAAATACTCTTCTCATTAAACTCCCAGGCAGGAGATCAGGGCTCACACACACACGGTCTAACTACCAAGCTAAATAACTTTTTTCACATTAATTTGGACAAGGCCTAAGGCTGTGAAGCTGCTGTACTTGAATGACGAGGACACACCAAAGAAGATACAATAATGGTATCATCCGTGTATACACCTCAACCTGTTCTTCCGTCAAGTTAACATGACATGAGCTAAACTGATACACTTCGCAAGAGTAACACATATGAACTCCTTCAAACTAGCTTTATGCTATTTTAACATTAACATAATTAAAGGTAGTCCCTTGAATCAATTCCATCTGTTCCTATACAGAGTCTCACATTGTGACTGTAATTCCGTTATGAAAACACTCTCTGCGCTGCAATGACATGCACGAATAACATATTGCATGTTTGTTCCACCTGACACACGGAATAATCCTGTACCTTCGAGTGTCAGACACACAGAAAAGGGAAGGACAAGGAAACAAGAGGAAGGGATGAGATGCGATCAATCACAGCTCTGAGATTTTCTGACATACTCTTGGGGCAGACCCCAAGAAGCACTCTGCATTCACCATCCTAATTGCCCCAGCAGTGCAAGACCCACAGCTCTCGTCTCTACTCTGAAGCATTAACTATGATGTTTTGCTCTAAGCAAACACATCTCATTAACACATCTTAAATCTTGCGGGAACCAGGCAGGAGCACTCCAACATTTCAAGGGCATGTTCGTGTTACAGGTCTGCTCTACACTTGGGACCGCTGATTAAAACATGAGAGGTTTTTTCCTATGGTTAAACACAGTATACTAGTAAAAGCTCTCTTGCTACTAAAAAGAGTTGTAGCATAATTTATTTCATTCAGATAGATGGGGGTTTTGTTTGGATTTTTTTTTGTAATACACTATTGTAAAAGGACTACTTTTTACCAGTCTCATGCAAGAAATCCTACAGTAAAACTACAACAGCAAAAACTATTAAGTCACAGAAGTCCACAGATCTCTGTCAGCAAACCTTTCTTAGATGTACATCTATTTACAAAGTTGTACAGAATCAAAAAGCTTGAAAGTCTACACAAAAAAAAGTAAGCAATAACTATTGTGTAGTTTCTCATCTTGCCCGTTGTTTTGGTTTCGGCTGCCGCCGGCAACAAAAGCGCCACGCGGCCGCCCCTCCCCCCGCCGGCGTGCGGAGGAGAATGGAAAGAAA
>Ga0065711_1043785_pt1 | contig 14516 bp, 5 predicted proteins | sample Hoacrofraction12_FD_59098 | JGI IMG/M metagenome (GOLD analysis project Ga0065711, IMG submission 59098) | Hoatzin crop microbial communities from Cojedes, Venezuela - Epithelial fraction 12 v2 (version 2) | ecosystem: Host-associated > Birds > Digestive system > Esophagus > Crop | place...
GGGAAGTTCTTCCTCATGTTCAGATGGAACTTCCTGTGCTTCAGTTTGTGCCCATTGCCCCTTGTCCTGTCGCTGGGCACTACTGAAAAGAGCTTGGCCCCATCCTCCTGACACCCACCCTTGAGATATTTGTAAGCATATATGTCCTGGGTTTGGCCAGGACAGGGTTAATTTTCACCAGAATCCCGGAAGGCACACAGCCAGGCGGGCTGACCCAACCCCAACCTGGCCAAATAGAGCCGGGTATTCCATACCATGTGCTGTCATGCTGGGTTCCGGTGGCGGGGGGGAGCGGCGCGGCGGGAACAGACTCACAGCTCGGGAGTTCGCAGCGGCAGTCGTGGAGGGCGGCTCTCTGAGTCGTGCGGTTTGTGTTGTGTTTTCTCCTTATCTGTATCCTTATTGTTACTGTTCCCTTTGTTTGCTGTTCTGTTAAACTGCCCTTATCCCGACCCACCAGTTTCTGCCTGTTTCTTTCCATTCTCCTCCACACCCCGGCGGGGGGAGGGGCAGCCGCGTGGTGCTTTTGTTACTGGCGGCAGCCAAACCAGAACAATATATTAGGTCCCCTAGCAGACTTCTCTTCTTCAGGCTGAAGAAGCCCAGCTCCCTCAGCCTGTCCTCGTAGGAGAGGTGTTCCAGTCCCCTCACCATCCTCGTAGCCCTCCACTGGACTCTCTCCAGTAGCTCCTCATCTTTCTTGAAGTGGGGAGCCCAGAACTGGACACAGTACTCCAGATGGGACCTCACTAGGGCAGTGTAGAGTGGAAGGAGAACCTCCCTCGACCTGCTGTCCACACTTCCATGACAGAGTGAATCAAAACACCAAATACTCTCTTGGTGGGCCACTATATCTGCTATATTACCCCACTTTGTACAATATGAGCATTTAAAGAGTGCATTGGTTGGCATGAAGTATTCTTGCATAAGCCCAATTTTGAGGCAAATTGTAAAGAATTCAAGTTGCCTCAAAGTTTGAGAACAAATGAGAGGGTAAGACTCTCAACAGAGGGGTACTATTCTCAAGTAGTAAAAAACACAGAGTGATCAGCAAAATAATAGTATCCCAAAGGAGTCAGAGAATGAGGAACAGGGCAAGATGGAGAATGTAGCATCAAAAGAAAGTGGACAAATCTGAAAGAAATTGGTAATTTATAACATCTGCTGAAAAAACAGTGAAGTCCGTGAATCAGCAAGGTTAAGGTGAGACAAGAAGACACCTGAAATGGAAAAGACTTAAAGTGTCTAAGTGCAAGAAGTCTCTCAACGAGTATCAAAGAATTCAGGGAGAGATTAAGCAAACAACCTGAGGTAGATATAGAAAATGCAACATTTAATATAAAAGTATTGTTAGTAGTGTTCAAAAACTATTATTCAGGCCTTCAAAGTTCAGGTTATCGGTTAAAATGAACAAATACGTATTCTCTCTACTGATTTTATTGGATATAGGATATGTTTGAGTCAAATATTTCCACTTCATTTCACAACCTTGAGGCACAGGAGAGGCCTTTCAGAAACTAAAGTTGAAACTTTCATGCTTTTACACGAATTCAAAGGGACATGCCAGCTCTTTCTCCATTGATCTGCAACTCCATATTACATGCAAACTTACAAGGTCCAGAGTGCCAAAGATATGCTGGATATTTGTTCTTTGTTTTCATTTTATCCCTACAGCTGTTTTTTCCCTGCTCCCAAGGTTACATTCCATTAAATGACCATTGGTTTATAGAGCTAGGATCTTCAGTATCTGCAGAGTTTCAGCATCCGTGCAGGGACAGGAATGACCCCCACACTTTGATGCAATGCACAGTCAGTTCATTTTATTTCTCCACTTGCGTGGTTACATACTTTTTTCATATCTGTACATGCGATCACGCTTATTCGGATAGGCTACAGACATAAATCACATGCTGTTCACGCACTCAATATTCCCTCATGATTGGTAACTATGCACTAACGCCAATAGCAACAGACCGCCTTCACGTCCTTGAACACATCTTGTTTTTGCTAACCCACATCACGTGCACTATCAGAACTTTCTCAATGGCTATTCTTAGCTGCCCTTTCCAACGGCCTGTTCAGTTATGCTAACGGTGTAGCTCGAGTGGCCTACTCATGCTAACTCTCAAGCTACATCAACCCCAACAAGTATCATTTCCTGCCACATCAGGCAGTGCCTGTATCCTTCTCTGCTGCATCCTGTGTTTGTCTGAGCCGATGTTTATCTTCAGATCCTAGACTCTTGCTATTTCATGATAACTGCTGCTCTTATTTTTATTATTATTAAGACAAAATTATTTTCCTCAGAGTTGGAAACAATACCTTAATGTTACTACCTAGGTTTCCTCCACAACATAAAAGGCTAGATGCCTGTATTTATTTTCCTAGGAAACAAATGAAAAATAAAAAAGGGGTTTTTTTCAGTATTAGATCAGTATCATGCTATGAGAAAAAAAGGAGGCTGAGTCATGATTTCTCAATGCTGAACTCCTGAGATTTGCCATAGTCATGTTTAGGAGAAACGTTCCTCAGAGGCAACACCAAAAAAGAAAAGAAATGATTCTATGCAGTTAATTTACAAGTATGAGAATGAAACAAAGATGCAGATGGTGAAAAAATATAAGGGCAGGAGAAACTGGATGAACATCAATGTTTACAGGAATGCTGATGAGGGAGAAAGAAACAAGGACGATAATGGTAAGTGAGGAACATTGTCTGTGACAGTCAATACTCAATGCGAGCAGCGTTCAATCAATATGCAAAGGAGCAGCTAAAGTGGCTATAGCACAACACTCAGTGAAGAAGTAAAATGGCTGGAACACATACAGTGTGAATTTGTAATCAACAAACAGCTGAAGTTGTGCCATCTACTGTGACAAGAAGAAGCATGAGGCAGGGGGCAGGCAAACAAAGGTTAAGTGAATAAAATGTGATTGATTATTAACAAGGCCAACAAGCAGGTGAGAAGCAAAGGCAGTGAAGACTGAAGGATGAAAAGCACGGTTCTTTGTAAAGACAACAGAAAACTCCAAACACACACCTGCAGCCCTGCTGTGCTCAGGGCTCTTCCAGCCTCGCACACACCAGAGGAGCTGCAGAGCTGCTCAGGCAGGCTGTAAATCTCCAACAGCAATACTCCGTCCTTCTGTCCATGTTTCTCTAAACACTAAGGAGAATTCCCTCATTCAACTTCTGTCTTCCAGGCATATCCTCAACACTCATACAATCGCCCCCCTTTTTAATCCTGTTTCAGAGGAGTAAGTAGGAACTACGATTACCTGCCACCACCATATACATTCTGTGCAGCTACCAATAATATCCACTCTGCTCTTTCCGATCCTTTCACTGTACAATGCCTTGCTATTTCTTTGGCCTGTTCTCTGTTCAGATCTTTACTTTCCTTTGTTACTTCCACTCATGGAGCTTTTTTTTCTTGTAGCACATGAGCAAATAAATGCAACTTGCCAGTAAAACAGAGAAGGGAGCTATACAGACAGCACATTGCAGTCAGCCTAGAAATGCAGAGAAGAGTGGAAACATTCAGTCAGAGACTTTGGAGAAAAGAAGGACAGTCACTACTAAACTGCATTCAGTGAGGAGCCCTGACAGTTTTCTCTTCTTGTTTATATTTATTTGTTTGGGGTTTTTTGGAGAGGGACTAGCATTGTTTTGGTTTGGTTTGTTTTTTTTCAGGCTATGAGTAAATTGAAATGATTCCCAAAGGAGATATATTATGAAATGAAGATGAGCAGGTACAATCAATTATATCAGTATACTACAAAAGGATGTATCAAGAGGTTTGTGACCCATAAGTCATATTCCTTTCTTGTTTAACAAGACTGGCCAGGATGGCTGATCAGAGGCGGTTTGTCAGTATCCTCAGGAGTCTGAATATTACCCTTCAAGTAGCTGAGCAGGCCATGAAATCACCCACTCTGAGAAGGAGGATAGTTATATTTAGTCTGTGATGGACATAGCACTTACAAAATTACAGTACCATTTTCTGCCTGGATGTTGAAATTTTGCAACACATTACACTTAAGTACAATGTAGTAAAAATGAAAATAAGGCCCTGACCTTCTCAGCAAACCTGACTTAGTCTGTCCTTAGTAATTTGAAGTAGGAGACATTAAGCATAGGAAAAATCCTGTACATATGGCTAAGAAGGGATCATGCAAAATTTGCTTTCTCTGGCTTGAGATATTTTTACACTGTGATGTTCTAGAGTTACATAAGTAAGTTTTCAGAGGAAATCACTGCTCTTTATTTATTAATATGATTATGGATTTTTGCAACCTGAGCAGAAGTAACTTCTTGACTATTAGGATGCTAGCAGTAGTAACTTTTCTAGACCTTGTGGAGGTGAAGACCTCTAGACAGAGGCCAGGCTTTTGCAGGACACTATGCTGCAATGGGGAGTCTTTCCTTAGGGAAATGCTGGTGCAAAAGGACTTGGAGAAGGACAGAATGGCTAGTCATCATAACTCCCATTAGGTAAAGTTCACAAGTGAAGGAGGAATAAAACATAGCGAACCTCAGTAAGAAACCTTCTACACAAAGAAATGTGCTGATTACTGGGGAAGCATTTATTTCTGTTTCTGCATGCCCAGAAATCAGTAATTGTAAACTTTAGTTTACAGTTCTGTTGCCCTGCTGCTGTAGAATGAATTAAGATGCTGGAGTGTAGGGGTCTAGACTTTATTCAATGCTAGTTCATTGGGTTTCAACAGGACAGAAGCTATGCTTTGAAAAGGGAGAGGAAAAAGGCAGTTTCATATCAGCTGATAGGATACAGAAAGGGATGAGAGGGAGTTTGGTCTCCATGGGTCTGAACTGTTTATACAATGTAAGAAGGTGACAGATTAAAAAGACATTTTTGTGAGCTGGCAAAGGAGAAAATGATTAAACCAGACAGAGATCTTGAGATATAATGCATTGATAGACAAGCAATAAGCATCTATGGAAAGCTCAGTTCATTACAGAAGACATAAATCAGAAAGTCCTTATTCAGTCAGGTCATGTGGAGATGCTATGTAGCACGAGAAAAATGCTAACACTGTGACCTGTCATAATGTCAGAATTATTGTAAGGTAGAAAACATGGGGCTCACCATGAAGAGTACTTGGATGCTATGGGACGTGCAGGCAGGTCTGGCAAATCCTGTCTGGAGTGGAGGACCGGAGCGTACAGAAGTAAGTCCTGCCAAAGCACTACTCAGGAAAATGCACTGATTTTTGATTCCAGGTGAAAGATACCTCTGCGCCTCTGTGTCAGTTCCAGAAATTTGACCTTGTCTCCCCTTCCCCACCTTCATCTTTCCCAAGACAAAAATGCTCTATAAATTGAATTCCAATTCAAAACCAGCTAAAGTCCCAATTTTCCTTGTCCCGATTTTTTTTCCAACCTTGTTCTCTTGCAAGCATATGGTATATACATGTTGAGAAACATTAGAAAGACGGGACGATATAATTTCCTGAGACTTTAAAAGAAATTATCAATTATCCTCAAAGCAGTAATATTGGGCTTGGAAGGTATGTTTCCCAGCCATTTTTAATTTCCTTGGGCAAGACCTCAGCATATTCAAGGTAGGATTTTCTATGAGGGCCATATTTATATGGGGTACGTGGGCACCTAAGGAAGAGTCAGATTCATAGTGAGGTTTATAAAAGCATCCAGTTCAATGGTGGATTAAAACAATAAAAACTAAGCTGAAAAGCATAAGATGTGAAAATATAACTCTCAAGATATTTAAACACTCTAAGAAGTCTGAACTAACGTGAATTTAGAAGCACAAACCACATGGACAAATCAGTGGGCCTTCTGTTCCTGTGTTATTTATGAGCTTAAGAAAATTCCACCTTTAGCAACTGTCACTTTTTGATTTTGACAAAAATTATAAATGCCCCATTTCTAAGAAAAATTGCCACCTCATGTTTTAAATAGTCTTAAGAGGAAAAGATCACAAAAATATTTTGGTTTTTTCCACTTATTTTGCTGTATTAAAAACCAAAATAATCAGACATATAACACCATTCTTCTTGTCACCCAGGAGCGGTGGCTGCCAAACAACATTTCATAAAGCCAGTGAGTTGACTAGGCTGTTTCAGTATTCATTGATGGTTGCTACCTGTATCAGTGTCTATAGTTGCTGCAATGAATTATTAGTCTAACGAAGACAAAAATAATATTAATGTCCCAGAGTTCTATTGCAAAGTAAAATGAGTGAAGATCCGTCCTCATGTTTGGATCCTATTTGAAATATAACTGGTGACATTTTCCAACAAAAGTTGCAATTAGTGTCTTGGATGTTGCTGTCATTGCATCACAAACACTTAGTTTCTTGTCTGTCAAAATCAAGGCAGCTGTCACAATCCAACTTAATTGAAGAGAGTTGCAATTAGAAATCCCTACTTTATAAAATTTCCAGTATATTTTAGCTAGAGTCAAGGCAGTAATTATACAAATGTCAGTCAGAAATGCAGTCTTCAATATTTTTAATAGAAAATATTGCCTTTTCTGCTTTTCTAAATTCCGGGTGTGATTATGAAAAATGGACATCAGCTAAGATTAAAATATTACTGTATATCCCCAGTATTAGAAAAAATACTGTGTATATATTTTTTTTAAATTATGTATTTATTGTATATGATGCTCTGTCCCTTAAGTCTTTTCTATGTATAAGGTTGAACCATTTATCATAGAGCCAAGAAAATGTTAGTGGGCATGTTAAAAAGGCATTCTGAATCAGAGACTGACTTTGCATCATAGTTTTTCAGGTCCTCAGAGAGACAGATTCCACTAGAAATTTCTTGTTATTTAAAAACAGTGAATAATCCAGAAAACTACCTGATGCAGCTACCAGCCCCACAGAGCCACTGGTTTTGAGCAGAATAAGGCAGGAGAGTTAGTTTTAAAGCTTTAATCCAAACCACAGGTCTCTGTAGAGGCTGTTGTTATAGTAATATTACACAATTTCTGAAAAGGTTTGCAGCTGTGACTGGCTTCATTCATTTATTAAGAGGTATTTTTAATTAGTCTAAATTTCATGTATTCTGGACAACCATGAGACTTAATCCTTCAAAAGAATATATTTTTCAAGAAATTCCTAGACCTTTTCTTGCACAAACTTTACAAATATTTCTGCCTCTTAAAAAAAAATCTTCATAAAGCTTAAATTTTATTCCTTGGCAGAGACATTATTTGGACAATTGCTTATTGAAATTTGCTTATCTCTAATCCTGAGAAACTCACCAACACCTCTCTTACAGAGTAACAAATAGATAGATACAGCAAAATATTGACAGTCGGACCTCTGTCCCAAAATTGCTTCAGAAAGACAACAAGGTAGTTGAATAACAGGGGAGTTAAACTTACCCAGGAGCAGATATAAATGTTTAAGTTTGTTGCAGAAATTATTCACTGTTAATCATTCATTTATTGACGGATATGCTTGATTTGTTTCCCATCTGAATGTCCCTTTCATTTTTCTTAATAAATTTACTGTCTCGTTTTATACAAAAGCCCATATTTTCAGAGCTAGACATCTGAAGTAATAGCACACTGAGGCATCCAAATAAGTGACCTGATTTTTAGAAGTGTTGAGACTCAGCTCCCAATGTGATCAATATATATTGATTCCACACACTACATTCTCTTTATGCAGTTTAAAACAATACCAATATTGCCATCCAGTATTTCATCAGGAAGCTATAAAAAAAGTCTTAGATATCTGCGTTATTGACAAATTAAAAGTAAGTGTCAAACTATAATCCCAGTGGTGTATAGTGTTGGTAATACTCAACATTGATTTGTAGAGTTTGAATTAGAGAACTTATTTATGTATTCTCTGAAATACAACAAATGTTTTTGAACAGAATGCTATAGATAAGGACTTACAAACTGTCTCAGATAGTTCACTTGAAATCTTCTTTCTTGGAGATGTAGTTATTAACAGTACATATTAACATCCTACATTTTGTGTAAGAACAGTTTTATGGTTTTTTCATATCATTCTTATCATCCTGAAAATGCCACAACTTCCCTCACTTTAAGGCTCTTACTGGATTATAAACTGGAAAAATCGACATCCTATCTCTGTTAACCTTTGGCAAAGCTTGAGGAACTATTCCTTGCTCATGAAAAAGCCATCTAATTGCTAATCTATAATCCTTTTAATATGCTGTACGTTTTGGATTGATCTATTGCCAGCTGACCCAGCAGTGCCCGTGGCTATATTAATCCTATTATTCACATGTTCCAATGGAACTCTTTAATGGAGTCTGAAAGCTTTGCATACTACTGATATTAAGGATGGTTACACTTGTATTGCACCTAATTATGGAACATTCTATTGTATCACCTAATTGAGCAAATTATGTTTTTTCCAAGGACATGATTTATTTTGGTTACAAGCTTTATCATATTGTTTTCATCTGTTTTCTTTTTTTGAGGGGAAGACATATTTACTGCTTCAATGCTATGGTTTTAGCCTACTAATAAGCATTACATCGCTTGACCAGACTGAAAACAAAATTAGCAAGTTAAACAATGATGTTTTTAAAAATAGGAGTAATAAATAATAAAAGTGTCTTGTATATTTAGAATTTAACCTGAGGATTTTAAAATGCTCTAGAAGTGATGACAAATTGCTAGGCCTTAAAACACTCTTTTAGGAAAGCATATTTAACAATATTAAAATTTTTTAGAGAAAGAAATTAATAAAGCATTTTAATAGTAAAGACACTTTAATATCATCTGCAACAGTTCTTCAGTCTTGAGTCTTTGTCACTCTTTCTTACAGAAAATAAAGGAACAGTAAGCTTTCCATTGACTTCTCCTTTAGGAGTTTGAAGCAATTCACAACTGTTGAGACTGATGTCATCACTTTCAGTGTCCCACACTAAAAACCAAATTTATCTTTTCACTCTATGCATTGCACAGCAAGTAAAAAACTTCATATGTAAGTACAGCATCAGAAAAAAGTTTCTAATTCAGCCACCTGTAATCCAGTGCAACCTGGGAAGTAAAGGCCCCTATTCCCTACACTGATGCCCTTCGCTGAGTCTTATTATGGTTTGGGCCATGTATCTCCACAAAACCTGCCCTGCAGTTACAAGAGAAATCACTTACCCTTCATGATGCCATAAGAAAAATAATAGCCTGCCCTCTCAGAAAATCACTCAAGCCAATTGTCACACGTTACTGTCAACCATCCCAAGAAATAAGAGCATCAAGAATAGAATTTCCGTTTTCTAAACTGTAACTCTGCTATGTTAACATCTTACCCCAGCTTGGCAGTAGCTTCCGTTTGGTTTGTATTGGAAAGTAACATTTTATTATTATCCCTTAAAAATTAAAGAAGATTAAGGATGTTGTAATGTCTCAGCTGCTGAATGATCAGCAGAATACATATGCTCCTCACTGGCGGAAAAATAAATATCAAAGCCTCAACTGAGTGGTAACCTTCAGCTACCTGAGCTTTCTCTCTTAGATCTGTTTCAGAATACTAAATCTATCCCATAAAGCATAACCTTAGACAAGTAATGTGACAATGGAGTATTGATTACTCTCTTAGCCTCACTAAGTCTTCTGTATTTATATACAAATATAGATTCACTACAACATATACTTGCAATAGCCAGCTTATATTACACAATATTGTGCAGCTGGCTATTTGTTTTTACCTCCTAGGATGCACTAGAGAAAATGAGGATGTGTGCATGTTGTCTCTGAAATACTTCATTAAGGTTGTCTAAGTAGAATGCTGCTTAATTATCCAGTATATTGGCTACAAGTAGTCTACTCATAAGCAAGAGTCATATGTCCAATTCAGGATTATATTTTTAAATCTACTGCATTGGTGACTGTGGGGGTCATAATTGTAGATAAACCAGTGCAAAAGCAGTTGCACTTTGCTCAACGTGTATATGCTTTCTTGACAAAATACTGATCTCACAAAAATCACTAGGAAGAATGATCCCCGCTGGCAAGCAGTGGCACTCACTTTGATTTTGGCTTTTTACAACGCAATTGCTTTCCCTGGAAACTCTGGTCAATTCCTCCGTGGGGCTTTCCATAGAGCATCCTTTGTTCCTCTCCGCACATGTATCTGACTTTCCTTACAAAGGAAATGAGAGAGACTGAGGAATTCGGTCTGTCTTTTCATGGCATAAGGAATTTGGGACCTACCTCAGAGGACCTGTGTCCTGCAGCATTTCCCACAACTAAGAGGTCAGGAGCAACTCTTTGGTAATTTGCTATTTGTCCTCCCTTCCCTAAGTGGTAGGAGGTAAATATGCAACCCCCCTGAACTTCCCATACCACAGAAATCACCTAGAAATGAGATGTACAGTGCTTAAAGAGACTTGATAAGCCAGAATTGGAGACCGAAAATTCATCTGGGGTTGCGGCGCAGCCCAGCTGCCCACTCTGAGTTATCCTTTACCTTACCAGTAACCTCATTGTCATTCCAGGGAACAGCTTTCTGAATAAGGAGCGATTCAGCATGGACAACAGTGTGACAAGCTAGGACACAGAGTTGGTAAGAGATATAAGTGGAAAAATAAGTAGTTCAACTAAGGGAAATCAATAGATTATTCAACCCTTGGCAATACATGCTATTAACATAAATGTGCTCATTAGTCTGCTAATAGACTTATCAGCCAAAAACATTTTTCCCTTTAGAAGCATGAACACCACAGTAAGAGAGTCTCTGATTCATTGTACCTGCTTAAAAGAAGAGCACTGGTATCAATGTTGGATATGTTTCCTTTGACCAGTATTAACAAACACTTACCAAATTAAAAAACAAAACACACAAAAAAACCCCCTCAAACTGTCTATGCAGGACATTAGCATTGCGCCATTGATACCTCAGTTGAAATTTGCTTAACTCCAAATAGGAAACCTTTAAAAAATTCATTAAGAGAACCGAGAACCAAGTTAGGATAATGTTATAAATCACATAGGCTGAGGGGCAGGGTATGAAAGGCCCATAAGATTCATGGATTGAATGTCAAAATGAAAACCATCTGGGGAAATACATGCAGAGATTGGTTTATTTTTTACTATTTCATATTCCTGAGATCTGATCAAACCCTTTATGTTTTCCATTATTAACATTTCAATTTCTCATCAGTTCATTTGGTTAATGTATTATCTTTGAAAGAAGCAAAAAAAAGGTGGCTAAGATTTTAGTTTTGGAGGGAAAGAGAAGTGGAAACAAATGATTCATGTCTTTGATTTTGACCTAATGATACCAATTATCACTATCAGTCTATTTCCATCCTATTTCTAAGATATTTTGTGATAGTTTATAGTTAGCAGCAGTGTTTGAGTATGACTGATCTCCTTTTTTCTCCGGGATTTGCTGAAGTAAATTAGCAGATTAACTTGTGCTATAATGTCTTTCTTTTTTATGAAACATTTTCAAACCATTTTTAATTGCTCTCAAGGAATCATTATTTACTTCCATAAGGAGTAGTAATAGTTCCCCCGTTTTATAAGTTAAAAATGAGGTGATGTTTTCTTTCTGGGAACTAATGAATTTTTAACTGTGCAGGTTGTCATTTTTTAGTTTGGATGCTGCTGAACTAGACTTTGAACATCTCAGCAAGAAGGCTTTATAACTTTTCTGTTGTTTATGATACAGCTAGAGAATCTGATAAGAATGAAAGTAATTCAGTTACTTCTGCTAATACATTTATAAACTCTCTTAAAATTTTCAGATTCACAGGTACGTTAGACTTACTGTGTTGTTAGGCTAACTTTACTCCAGGAGTTGGCTGGTAGAGCTCACTGCAGCCATTAGCTACTGACCTCCTGCCTTGCAGTAAATTTGAAATTTTGAACAAAGTTTTCATTATATGTAAGATTAGCAGATCATTTCTCTATTGTTTGCTGGATTACATCTGTTATTTACTTTCCCCAGAAATATGTATTAGAATTTGCATATCACCATTTCATCACAAAGATTAATTATTAATTCATCATAATACTTTGCAAGTGCAATATGTGGTACTACTCTATACAAAGTACAGCAGAAACTTTAATTAAGTTTCCCAAAATTAAACTAACTTTCCACTGTATCATTTTCCTGGTACCATACTGTATTCCTGATTTCTACCAAAATAACATGAGCAAGTTAATATCTAGAAAATAAGTGACAGTAAATTCACAGATTAAGCACCCGTTGTAAAGAACGCATGAACTATATTTAAAAGTCCAAAATAAAAGTTTATTGTAAATTGTCATAACTATCTGATTTGGGAGTTGATCGATCGAAAAACTTAAGCAGCGATATATTTCATATAATAGTTAGAACCTTGCGGCAAGGCCATCAAACAGAAATAGCAGCATTAATCAAAAATGGCTTACTGCAATAAGTGAAGGTTTAATAAATATAAATGTACTGAAGCAAAACATTTAGTTAACCCTACACGCTCTATTGAATCAGCAGACTATACCGCAGGTTGTTCTAGTAAAGCATATCTATATCATAAAGTAATTGAAGAAATAATCTCCTATGGTGACAACAATTTATTTATTTCTACTGTAAAGAAAATTTTAGTACTGAAAAGGAGCAAGAAAGAGGGACATTCATAGTTCATTTGCAGGACATAGAAATAAATATATTTTTTATGCTGTCCGATGGACAAGAATTTTACCTGAGGGATAAATTCAGAATGTTTTAGGAAAATCTTTTATTTTTTCTTAAAATCTGACTAAAAATCAGGTTCTGGGTAAATGTTGCCATAAGGGGTGGAAAGCTTTTAACTAATTTTTTCTTTGGCCATATATTCATGTATTTGTTTAATACTGTTGCAGATCTATCATCAGGTCTTTTTTCCAGAAGAATTCTAGAGAACATTTCTAAACAGTCTAGTTTTTTGAAACACAGTTAATGCTCTCAGTGGGATGTGTCTGAGTCCCACTGTGGGAAGTCTAACCAGGAGGACAAAAAGTTCACACAGGGTAATAAAAAAATCAACCTTTATGAAATAAGGCAGTTTGGAATGTGTTTTACTTCAAGATATACTGCATTAATTGTGTGGGCTCTTTTGTTCCCTGCCTCTTAGTTACGCTTAAACTCAATTTCAATATGAGTGCTCAAGAAAAAAACACAGTATGATGGAAAAAAACTGTTGATTTTTTTCCCCCTTGTGATAGAAATAGGTAATATAAATTGAACCTTAAGAACAACTCTTTAAATACATTAAGATGAACTTGACAAAGTCTGCATGCAGTCCAGTCTGTATGCACTATGAATCAGTCAGGAGCCATTGCACACAGAAAATCACGGCCCTGAAATCTGTGAAAGTTATCTTAAAAAAACTATCATCGAATAAATACAAAGTTTAAGATTATGAAAGTATCTGGAAGGACACAGAAACACAGATAATAAATAAAACAACCTACTGGGGCTGGAGGTTGGGTCTGGAGGGTTGCTGTTCTGTTCAGAGAAAAATGAGGAATCAAGTACCTGTGCAGAGTGTGCTATGGAGGAAGCGGACATAGTTTCTCCACCTTCTAGACTACTGAACTAGCAACTAGAAAAACTTCTAAACATGCACCATACCAAAACGATGTATTGTGATGAGATGAGAATAGCTAATCCTCAGCTGAATCCTCAGTCACCTCCCACCTGCAACTATCAATACATCCCACCAGTTGCAGGGTATCGTTGTGGAGGTTTCTGCTGCTGTGAGATGAAACTTCTGGCACAGGGAATATTCACATCTCATATCTACCCACGCACTTTGAACTGCTTCTCTCAGTGGCAGCAACTGTTTGGGGAAAAAGACACAGGTAGCAATAGCACAAAGAAAGAATTTGTTTCTTTCCCTTCTCCCTTCCTCCTCCACACTAGTCCTATATTAAAATCTTCAATGTATTTCAAAGACAAATGATGTAAATAAACTGGAAATTTTACTTATTGGAACAAACATTTGAATGCTCAGAGATCTAAGTTCAAGCCATTTATGTATTCAGACCAGAAACTTGGACATCTTTCTTCATGTTACAAAACAGTACTCTTGACAAGTAGCCTACTGAGTAGTCTCTGACAGATGTTTCTTGTTATCTTTTTCTCAATTTTGAATTGTTAGAGGTACAAAATAACTTCCAGTACTGTAAAAACTCTACACAATAAGTACATGGCAGGTAAGATTCTTAGAAGAAAGTAATATCATCTAGTGCATCAGATGAAGCAGCTGGAAACAGTAGACAGATTTTCAAACTCAATTATTTCCCAATATTTAACAAAATAGAAGGAAACTCGAAATAAATCACTGTTTGAAACAATAGATATAAATTAAATTATTCTACTGAATGATCTGCAGGGACAAGCTAGTTAACAGGTAAAAAATAATGAACTATGAACCAGAAAAGACAAGAGAAGGGACTGGAATATGTCTGAAAACCAGTATCACACTTAAGTCCATAACCTGCAGTAAATATCAGAGTTTTAATTTTAATTTAAAGACTTGTCTTTGCTTTTTTTTTTTTTTTTTTTTTTT
>Ga0065711_1043786_pt1 | contig 14516 bp, 7 predicted proteins | sample Hoacrofraction12_FD_59098 | JGI IMG/M metagenome (GOLD analysis project Ga0065711, IMG submission 59098) | Hoatzin crop microbial communities from Cojedes, Venezuela - Epithelial fraction 12 v2 (version 2) | ecosystem: Host-associated > Birds > Digestive system > Esophagus > Crop | place...
CCTTGCCAAAGTGCTATCCTCTCGTGAACTTTGCTCGTTTTAATATCATTTTAATACCAAAACACACCTCCATCCCGAAGGCTACCCGCCTCCGAGGTGCGACCACCCCTCTTCAAGTCAGGACTCTCGATTTTTCATAAACTATACCTTTAAATATGAAGTGAGAGAATTTTACACCAATCATGATAAAAGGTATGTATGACTACAGTCACTCAAACTCCATCTTAAAGGTAGAAAGGATATAAAAATAGCCAGGGTAATGAGGGATTTTCAGAGAAGAAGATCTTTGGAGGAAAAGAAGATAACACTGTGAGCAAGTCGAGGGAAACTCCACCTCAGACTGCCTCCGACAACCGGGATTGGCCAACGGGCTGAGCCTTGCTTCTCCCCGCCTTGGGACGCCTTGGATGAGACTTAAACTAAGCACTTTTCTCAGGAATAGTTACTCCCTAATGTTTATAGCCAGGCTATAGTATTTATAACCTTTTCACGCGTTTTATATCTGCACGTGCTTTCTTGCAGATAGTCACTATCACTGGTAATTCAAAAAACCTATATACCTGTTGCACAAATAAAACTGCACTGTTGAAGTAGCCAGTTGTCACTGTTTCTCACTGACCGTGACCAAACATGGCCGTGCTAGTTCATAAGCATGACTGGACTGAAGGTGCAGACTGCTATCAGTGTATCCAGAATTGTGGTAGTTTAATATACATATTAAACGCAACTGGACTGGTAGAGGCAAATTGAACATCACTCAGAATTTAAACCTAGCTGCACCTAGCCTCTCACTCCGGTGAAGAGAGTTAGAAAGCAAGGAGGTTTATTTTCTGCCAAATTAACGCGACACACCCCCCGAGCATCGCCTTCCCAGGACTCATTCTGGCCATGGTTTCCACTCGCACAAAAGCTGTCACTGGGAGGAGTGTGGCAACCCAGGCAGAGAGAGCTCCCACACAAACATACAGCTGTCTAGGTCTCCAGCTGCAGGGAGTGCCTAAGCCCATTGCTCATACCGGTCGGCAGCAGTGACAACAGCTGTTTTCAGTGTGACCGAGTGAATGACTTGCTCAGCCTCTCAGGGAGTGTGAGAGGGAGATTGACTGGTGGAGCTACACTCTGCCATCCCTGAGGCCAAGACAGAAGGAGGCAGCCCCACAAGAAGCAGAGGACCCCGTACCCTCTTGCCACCAAGCACAAGGACAGGACCTAAGAGACAGGGGGGAATGGAAACGAATCCCTGCCCGGGGTGGCAGGAGAATCTACTCCCGGCCTCCCTCACCTCCCCAGTTGCCCTTACAGAACAGATATGGGATTCTGGAATGTGAGGGCCGGGCTAATGAGGATGTGGGAGAAGGTCCATCCAGGGGGTTGCCTAGGGTGAGTCTGTCAGCCCCACACATTATGTCTGCCTCTGTTAAGAATAAAAGGAGGGTAACAGTCGTAGGCAATTCCCTTCTGAGGGAAGCAGAAGGCCTGATATGCTGACCAGACTCTTCCCACAGGGAAGTCTGCTGCCTCCCTGGGGCCTGGGTTAGGGATGTTTCTAGGAAGCTCCCTGGTCTTGTGCAGCCCTGTGGTTATTACTCACTATTGGCTATACATGCTGGCACTGGTGAGATTGCGGAAAGGAGTCCCAAGGCCATTAAAAGGAACTTCAGGGCACTGGGACGATAGGTGGAAGTATCAGGAGCACAGGTGGTGTTTTCCAGAATCCCATCAGTGGCAGGGAAGAACACTGAAAGGCACAGGAAAACTCACCTGGTTAACAGGTGGCTCAGAGACTGGTGCCGTTGGTGGAATTTTGGTTTCTTTAATCACGGATAGGTTTACACAGCACCAGGCCTACTGGCAACAGATAGAAACCAGCTGTCTCAAAAAGGAGAAAAGGATTCCTGCTTATGAGTTGGCAAGGCTTATCGAGAGGACGTTCAGGTTCAAAGAGGAAAGGGGTTACAACCAGGCTCACTAGAGATGAGCCCAGGCATGGCATGCCAATGTTGGGGGTGAAACCCACAGGCCAGCTCAAGTGCATCTGCACCATTGCATGTAGCATGACCAACAAACAGGAGGAGCTGGAAGCCACTGTGCAGCAGGACAGCTATGACTTGGATGGCATCACAGAAATATGGTGGGATGACTCTCATGACTGGGGTGCTGCAACGGATGGCTATAAGCCCTTCAGAAGGGACAGGAGAGGAAATAGAGGCGGGGTGGTGCTGTGTGTTAGGGAGTGTTTTGATTGTACAGAGCTCAATGATTGTGATGGTAAGGTAGAGTGTTTATGGGTAAAGATGAGGGGGAAAGCCAACAAGGCAGACATTCTGCTGGGAGTGTGTTATAGACCACCGTCTTTGTTCAGCCGTGGCTGGGGCCATGCGGTTGCTCTATCACCCATCCCCACACTGGGATGGGGAGGAGAATGAAAAGAAAACAGCAGAACGCTTGGGTAGGGATAAGGGCAGTTTAACAGAACAGCAAACAAAATGAATGGTAACAACAACAATACTGATAAGAACAATACACAAAACAAACAGCGAAATGGACAGAGCAACTCTCATCTCCCGGTGCCCTGCGTGCTTCTGAGTCAGATTCCCCCACCAGCTGCCCCACCCGGAACCCAGCGTGATGGCACGGTGGTATTGAAGACCCTGTTTTGTTTGGCCAGTTTCGGTCAGCCCACCTGGCTCTGTCACCTCCCGGCTTCTGGTGAAAATTAACCCTGTCCTGGCCAAACCCAGGACAACCACCCAACCAGGATGAAGAGGCAGATGAAGTTTCCTAAAAGAGGCTGGCAGAAGTCTCTCAATCACTAGCCTTTGTTCTCGTGGAGGACTTTAACTTACCAGACATCTCCTGGAAATACAACACAGTAGAGAGGAAACAGTCTAGGAGGTTCCTGGAGTGTGTGGAAAATAACTCCCTGACACAGCTGGTAAGAGAGCCTACCAGGGGGGTGTCTCACTAGACCTGCTGTTTACTAGCAGAGAAGCACTGGTGGGAGATGTGGTGGTTGGAGGCCGTCTTGGGCTTAGTGACCAGGAAATAAAAGACTTCTTGGTTCATGGTGAAGTAAAGCAGGGGACCAGCAGAACCACCACCACAGACATCTGGAGGGCAGTCTTTGGCCCGTTCGGGATGCTGGTTGAGAGGGTTCCCTGGGAGAGAGTGCTGAAGGGCAAAGGGGTGCAGGAAGGCTGGACATTCTTCAAGGAGGAAGTCTTCCAGGCACAGGAGCAGGCTGTCCCCATGTGCCACAAGATGTCCCTGGCTGAACAGGGAGCACTTGCCAGGACTCAGGAAAAAAAGGAGGGTCTACCAGTTTTGGAAGAACGGGCAGGTGACTCAAGAGGAGTACAAGGGTCTCGTTAGGTCATGTAGAGACGACATTAGCAAGGCAAAAGCCCAGCTAGAACTCAGGCTGGCCACTGTTGTAAGGGACAACAAAAAATGTTTTTACAAACACATTAAGAACAAAAAGAAGGCCAAGGAGAATCTCCAATCCTTACTGGATGTCAGGGGACAAATTGCCACCAAGGATGAGGAAAACGCTGAGGCACCTAATATGTTTTTTATCTCAGCCTTTAGTAGTCAGACTGGCTATTCCCAGGGTAGTGAGCCCGCAGAGCTGGAAGACAGGGAGGGAGAGCAGAATAAACCTCCCATAATCCAGGAGGAAGCAGTTAACGACTTGCTATGCCACCTAGACGCTTACAAGTCTATGGGGGGCCAGATGGGATCCATGTGAGAATGCTGAGGGAGCTGGCGGAGGAGCTGGCCAAGCCTCTCTCCATCGTCTGTCAGCAGTCCTGGCTAACAGGGGATGTCCCAGGTGACTGGAGCATACAAGAAGGGCTGAAGGAGGATCCAGGGAACTGCAGGCCTGTCAGCCTGACCTCAGTGCCGAGCAAGGTCATGGAGCAGTTCATCTTGAGTGCAATTATCAGGCATGTGAATGACAACCAGGGGTTCAGGCCCAGCCAGCACGGGTTCGTGAAAGGCGGGTCCTGCTTGACCAACCTGATCTCCTTCTGTGGCCATGTGACCCGCCTAGTGGATGAGGGAAAGTCTGTGGATGTTGTTTACCCGGACTTTAGTAAGCCCTTTGACACTGTTCCCCACATCACCCTCCTGCAGAAACTGGCTGCCCATGGTTTGGATGGATGTACACTTTTCTGGGTAAAAACTCTCTGGACGGCAGAGCGCAGAGAGTGGTGGTGAAAGGAGTTAAATCCAGCTGGTGGCGGTCACGAGTGGTGTCCCCCAAGGCTCAGTTTTGGGTCCAGTCTTGTTTAACATCTTTATCTGGATGAGGGGATTGAGTGCTCCCTCAGTAAGTTTGCAGATGACATCAACTTGGACAGGAGTGTCGATCTACTTGAGGGTAGGAAGGCTGTGCAGAAGGACCTGGACAGACTGGATCAATGGGATGAGGCCAGTTATATGAGTTTCAACAAGGCCAAATACCGGGTCCTGTACTTCAGTCAAAACAACCCCATGCAATGCTGCAGGTTTGGGGAAGAGTGGCTGGAAATATGCCTGGTGGAAAAGGACCTGGGAGTGTTGATCGACAGGCGGCTGAACATGAGCCAGCAGTCTGCGCAGGTGCCCAAGATGTCCAATGGCTTCCTGGCTTGTGTGAGGAATAGTGTGATCAGCAGCAGCAGGGCAGTGAGTGTGCTTCTGGACTCAGCACTGATGTGGCCGCACCTGGAGTACTGTGTTCATTTTTGGGCCCCTCACTACAAGCAAGACATTGAGGTGCTGGAGCGTGTCCAGAGAAGAGCAACAAAGCTGATGAAGGGTCTAGAGAACAAGACTTCTGAGGAGCGGCTGAGGGAACTGGGATTGTTTAATCTGGAGAAGAGGAGGCTGAGGGGGGACCTTATCGGTCTCTAAAACTACCTGAAAGGAGGTTGTAGTGAGGCAGGTGTTGGTCTCTTCTCCCAAGGCAATGGCCTCAAGTTGCATCAGGGGAGGTTTAGATTAAATATTAGGAAAAATTTCTTTACTGAAAGAGTGGTCAGGCATTGAAATAGGTTGCCCTGTGACGTGGTGTTCAAAAAACATGTCAATGTGGCATTTCAGGACATGGTTTACCAGACATGGTGGTGTTGGGTTGACGGTTGGATTTGATAATCTTAGAGATCTTTTCCAACCTTAATGATTCTATGATTCAATAAATAACAGTGGGGATTTTACTAATGACATGACTAAGGTTATGCTCCAGTAGTAGTTTGTACTTGTTTTTCTAAAATAACAAATGATCATGGTAAATTAATATGTGTGTTTGTTCTTCTTCTTCAAATAAAATAACACAACTATATTTTCCATTCTACCAAAACTACTTCAAGACCCTCCTGACATACCTATAAACTAGTTTAACAGAAGTAAAGATGCTTATGTCAAAGACTGCTGTTCTTTTAAGAAGATATTCATCCGAGCATTAGGCAAGCCTAGTGCTTTTCTGGGTAACAATAAAACTCTGAGTAGCTCCTGTATCTGAATCTTCATTTACATCTGAGCTTCAGCCACCAACTACCCAGTCAGGCTTGTAAGTTCAATTCTTCCACACATTTTTGTATCTTTTCTATATCCCAGTTAACTTCCATCTTACCATTCAGAAGCATGAAGTTAACCATGTGCCTCACCTTTGGATTTAAAAAGTGAAATGCAACAGAAAAGGGAAAGAAAAGTCAAAGAGAGAAGTGGTCATAGAGACTCTTTTGTGTCTCAGACTCCTAAGCTTCGCAGTTCTACTGATTCATCATCCAAACTTAGTTTAAAGTGACTGGGCTGGTGCTACACTGACTGTCACTTACGTTCTGACTAGTGCTACTGCTGTGTATCGTTAGAACACCTCCTATTGGACAGAAAAATTTCATTGCGGCTGGCTAGTACTGCAAAAAGATGTCATGTTACACGTATCTGTTTGGTACCTGTAAGGAGATTTGAGTTGTCACAGTCTCATTTTACTAAAATAAAATAAAATAAAATAAATTAAAATAAAAGAAAAAAATAAAGGAAAGGGAAATGCCTAAAGGACAGTGGGGGAGAAAGAAGTGACTGGCTTACAAAAATGTCCCTGGACATTTAAAATAAATGAAACCCACAAAATACTGAAGAAGTTGGAGTAACAGCTGTCATCAGACTGAGACAGAAGATGACCCCTCCCAGAAATAGGTGTCCCTGGAGTTCTCTGGCTCACACACTGGATATGTCAGCTTAAATACACCATCATTTAAGCACCTATGGTTGTAGCTAAAATCTCAAAACTCAGTAGGAACACACAAACACACACACACATACACAGAGAGAAACACATATATTTATACATACATATATGAGGAGAGGTGGCGTATGTGTAAAGGTCTGGAAGAATAGACATAGACATTACTGTGGAATAGGTCAGCAGCAAAGAAAGTAGAAGAAAATTAAGATAATTAGTTGAAGGAAAACATTTAAGCTCACTCCCTGTTTTTTATAGGGCACGTGATCTCAATTTATAAGAACCTCTTACATAATTTAAACTCCTAATTTTGTATATCCTCAGAGATTTTTTAATAAATTTTTTAATAAATTATTAGAATTTTTTCTGGGTACTTTTTCTTTTTTGCCAGTGATATTTTTGGTTTTGTAATTTTTTAACTTAAATAAAGAGAAGAGAATTTGCATAAGTAAGCACAATTCAGTTTATGCTGAAGAATTACTTAGATGTCTGTATAGTCTTTAACTATACAATTTTTCTATAATATCACTGTATATAATAGATATTTAATACAGACATTGATAAATGTAATACTGAGCACCAGAGAGAAGATTTTTGTGAAGGATATGATATTCAAGTTCAGAACATGTTTGTATATAACATGTTTCCTGGCTCTGCCTATAGCTTGGGCATGTTAAATGTAAAGAAAGCCTTTTGACCCAAAATAGAGTTACACCACATATGAATATAACCCATCATTACTGGAAGAAAGTTATAATTGTCTGAAGAAAACAATGTGCTGGGTTGAAGAAATGTGACAGAAAAACTTACAATGGCCGCACATTTTTGGAAGTGTGACATTTTGTCCTGGAAGGAGCAGAAGCAGGCAGAACAGACTGAAGAAAGGAAAATGCCTAATGAGGTTTGAAGGGAAAGATGTTACAGTGCCTGGTGCAAAACCTACCAAAATAAATTTGCATTTCTTCAGGTTTTTTTCTTATGGGCTGTACCAGGTTCTCTGTCAGTGTTCTGCACTTCATTCGTAACAACACATACATAATGTAGGGATAAAGCAAGGAAGGGTTAGGAAAAGTGGTGTGGGTGTATAATACTGACAGAAGCTGTGTGCAGGTCTCATGAAAGCAAGGATTTACACCAGCTGAAAAACTGGCTAGTATATACAATTTTTTCAACGATAATAATTTGCATCATTCCTGCCGATGATTGATATATTCTCTGTGTATATGCAAAAGAAAAATAAATAATGTTCTATGAATATCTTAGGTAAAAATATATAATTGTTGTTATAAAGAAAAGCCATATTTCAATTAAATATCTGTCCTGGGTTCGGCCAGGACAGGGTTAATTTTCACCAGGAGCCAGGAGGGAACACAGCCGGGTGGGCTGACCCAACCTGGCCAAACAGAGCAGGGTGTTCTATACCACGTGCCGTCATGCTGGGTTCCGGTGAGGGGAACGGGGTTATGGGAACTCTCTCGCAACTGGGCAGCGGTGGCGGGCAGTGAGAGTGGCTCTGTTCTGCTGTTTGTGTTGTGTATTCTCCTTATCTGTATTGTTGTCGTTAAGGTTCCCTTTGTTTGCTGTTCTGTTAAACTGCCCTTATCCCAACCCACCAGTTTCTGCCTGATTCTTTCTATTCTCCTCCGCACCCCAGCGGGGGGAGGGGCGGCCACGTGGCGCTTTTGTTACCGGCTGCAGCCAAACTACAACAACGTCACATGTTTTCTTTTTTCCAAAGTTGTTTAAGATCTCAGTTAACTGTCAATGGAAAAGTGCAAAGTAACATGAAGAAGAAAGCTTTAAATATGCAGTGAAACAAGAACAGCACTTCAGCTTTTATTCTATAAAATATAAAAATAAGATTATTAGAAATACAATTTTTAATTCCAAACAGTTTAAATTTAAAGTAAGAAAAGAACAGATTATTATACTGTAAAATACCAACATCTAAATTCTAAGTATTTTTAGAAAGGTGCTAGTATATGTTTTGTCTTGTATAGATAGGGACTTCAATACAGCTTTCAAAGCAATGCTAAAGTGATTTCTAAGTAAAACGTACAAAAAATTTAGCTATCCTATAACCTACAAGAATCTACCAGAACAGAGAGACTGTAAATGTAGGAAATCAGTCTGGCTTTTGTATTTTTTTATTTATGTGGTGTCATGGTTACACATTGCCTAATGTATAGCTTAAGTTGGAAAACAAGTTGACTGTTATATGATAAACTAACTCCACTAGGAAGAATCGTATTTGATTGTATGTTGCTAAACATAGAAATTCATTGAGCTGATACTTAGCAAGAACTAGCAGAAATCATGCTAAGTTGTAGTCAGCACTGAGTCTGGGCTGGTATTTTCTTGACCAGTAAAGGATATTTTGTGATTTTTTTTTTGTAAAGCGTAAAGAAAAAAAAAGTCTGTGAAAAAAGCAAATAACTAAATTTACTATTTCTCTGTTACCATAGAAATAAGAGTGGATGGACCCTTCAGAGGTCATATGAGCTATCCCCAATCCTAACACATAGTCAGTGGCATCAAGTAGATCTGCACAGAATAGCTTAATGTACACTGTAATATAAGTAGATACTACCTTGTAAGTAATTTAATGTTCCGTTCTCTTAAACTACGCTTCCTGTGATAGTAATGAAACTATACCAGTGATTTATCTTTACTATAAATTACTGAGATTTCCTATTTGTTTAGAACACACTACTGTGTTGCAATCCACTAAAATTTGAATGTGATAGGAGAATGCAAATTATGTTATGTGCTCCAAAGCCTATTGATCACCCTCAAATGGAATTGTACTACGGTCTTCAACAGAAATCACAGCTAGTTTTGACTGTGTTCTTCATATTCTAGTACTTGTTCTTCTATGAAGTGAATAAAATTAGGTCATTTTAACTGGTTTATAGAAATCCAAATTGGTGCAGGCCACCAAGAAATGAAACACCTAAAGAAAATATTTTACGACACACAATACGAAGAAAAATATTTAAAAACACAGATAAGCTTCAAGAAGCAGCTTGTCAGCCCTGAAGGGTGATGATGGACAATTTTTCCAGTTCATATATGAATAAAACTTCTCCTTATTTTTGTTTAATTGTGATTCTGAAGTTCCAAAACATTTTAGAGAAAGCTCATTAATCCTGTACTGTTCAACAGCTGTTGCTGTCTCTAACACAAGATGGACCAACCACCAACTGACATAATATGAAGATTATGTTGCATAATGCATTATGAGATGATGTGAATAGTGCATTATGCCCATTGTAGGATAAAACATACCCTTGCTGAAGAAATAAAACTTTTGATACATGCTACAAAAGTTACCATAAGGTTCTCTCCTTATATATATGTCTACCTAAAATGAAATTCTACAAGGTGCTAAGGCACTAATGAGAGACACCCCATAGTTTTCCCTATTCGTTTTCAGTAACAGAAGCTGCAAAATGTAGTACAGCTGATTACCCAACAGGACAACGTGCTCCTGAAACAGAACTTCTCTTAATATGCTGTGTACTTTTGTGTAGTAATGGGGATTTTTCAAGATTTTTTGTATGGGCAGATCACATCTTGTTCACTTATTGCTAACACTGAAAAATGTGTTTCTAGCTGATTATTTTTTTCCTGTTTCAAAATTGTGTAAGTCAATGATTGGTAGGTGAAAATTTTCATGAAAAACTGAACTTTGATATGAAAGCTTCAAAGAACGCTTATGCTTCTTTGATCATGGCAGTTGTCTAAGGTAAAATGTTGAACCCGTGGTTCGCAACTTTATCTCATTTCCATGAGCGAATCTTTTTTCACTATTCTTTGTCCAAACTAGATATTGCACTGCTATATCAATATCATCTTGCCTTTGCAAAATTTATTTCTTCTTACCTGTCATTTTTGGATACTGACTGCCATATTAGATTTATGCTGCCTTAATATTTTCAATTTTAAATGTCAAAAAAATATAGTCTGCCAAGTGAAGAGCAGGCTGAAGATTAGGCTTCAGCATACAAAGCCTCATAACTTGTGTGGTTTCTATATTTATTACTGACTATTATTGACTTAGATATAAGAAAAAAAAAATTACTGTGAGGGTGGTGGGCCACTGGAATACTTGCCCAGGGAAGCTGTGGATGCCTCATCCCTGAAAGAGTTGAAGACCACACTGAATGGGGCTTTGAGCAACCTGGTCTAGTTGAAGATGTCTGGGCATGGCAGGGGGGGTGAGAATTAGGTGATCTTTAAGGTCCCTTCCCAATGAAACCATTTTGATTTTATGATTCTATGACTCACAATATTTAAGTGTGTTATGAGAAAAAAGCTGAATTTGAGACTGCTGCTGCTGGACTGGGCAGTACAACAGCTGAACCTGAAGATTTGGTCTTCACCAATGCCAATGAGTCCACACTGAAGCCCACTATTGTGTTGAAATTTTTTGTCTTGTAAGCTAGATGCTGAAGTCTGCCTTTGACTGCTAACTACAGATCATGGTTAACCAGTAGTATAGACATACTTAACACATGAAATAAACAACACTTTTCTTTACCATTCTTCAACTACCTGACAGTAAAAGTACAGTTGAAAAATAAAGATGTGCTGTTTGTTATTTAGTATATTCTAGGCAGTCTGAGAAAGTCTGAAGACATGATAATTATATGTGTTGTATGTTTGAAATGTACACTTCTTATGAAAAGCTAAAAAAGAAAAAAGAAAAGGAAAGATACTTCATTGTAGCAGTGGTAGTGTCTTAGGGGAAATAAAGAAGTTTCCAGAACTGACATATGCTTGCAATTTAGAGAAACATGAAAGTTCATCCTAGATTTTTCCTACCTGACAAGTCCTCCTTTGATTTTATTTTAATTAACATGAGATACAGTTCTCTCACTCACTCACACTAACATGAAAAAGTCATGTTGACTCTTCTGGAAATATTTGAATGGAGATGAACAGAATTCACGAAAACAAATTCTAGGATCTTAATGGGATCTGAAATAGGTCAGAGAATTTTCTCAGAACTAATTATAATCATTTACTGAAACTTCTCTGACTATAATTTCAGCAGCACTACTTCCTAGATCTTGGAATATCTTCAGTTTTACAGTATCCTGGTTGCTCTGCCAAGAAATGTGGTTTTTAAAACATAAGGCTTCTAACTGATCTTCAGTTTCTTGTTATCAGCTAAAGAAATTACAATCTGGTCAAAAATTTAATAGATTCATAAACATGTCTCTACGTGAGGGAGAGAAAGGAAATGTGCTCTTGAGAGCTAGAAAATATCTGTGGCAAAGGAGTAGGCTGAGGAAGTATCCTGGCATCAGTATGTTTGCTCTACTCCTCCAGACTTTTTACCTAGCATAGTGGGTGTAAGTAGCAATGTCTTGGCAATGAGTGGGCTGCAGGGGTGGCTGCCCTGTGCTGTACACGGTTCCAGCCAGCTCCAGCAGACCCATTGCAGGGCACAGCTGAGCCGCTCAGCCAAGTATATCTAAGAAAAGGCAAAACACTTCACAGTATCTGTCAGAGAGAGCAGTGAAAATACAAAAAATGTGTGAGAAACAGCCCTGCAGAAACCAAGGTGAGACAAGGAGGAGGAGAAGGTGGTCCAGGTGCCAGTGCATAAGTTCACCTGAAGCCCCCGAAGACCACGCTGGAACAGATATCCAAACTGCAACCCATGGAGGACCCCACGCTGGAGCAGGTAGATATTTCCTGAAGGAAACTGGAGACTGTGGAGAGTCCATGCTTGAGCATGCTTATCCTGAAGACTACAGCCCATCGGAAGGACCCATACTGGAGCAGGGTAATAGTGTGAAAAGGAAGGAGAAGCAGAAAGGAACAGTTATGGACGGACCACAACTTCCATTCCCCATCATTGTACACCACTTGAGTGGACAGTAGAGGATTAGGGAAAGAAGGAGTGGAATCATGCATGAGTGGAAGGAGCTGGTGGTGTTTTATTTTTTGTCTGTGTTTCTAACCATCTGAGTATATTTTAACTAGCAAAAAAGTTAAACTGCTTTTCCCTAAGTGGAGTCTGCTTTGTCTGTGATGGTAATTGGTAAATGACCTCCCCTGATTTATTTTGACCAATGAGTTTTTTTCATCTTATTTTCTCCCTCTGTCCCACTGAGGAGGAGTGAGCGAGTGTCTGTATGGCCGCCTGGCAGTCAGCCAAGGTTAACCCACCACATCTATCTATTTATTTACCATTCTTCAAAATCTTTGTTTTCTTGAAGGAAGCCAAATGACAAGACTCATCTGTAGAAATAAAAGGAAGAATTAAACAGGTGGAGAGAAGTCTACAGAGACAATTTAAGGTGGATAGCAAGGTTATTGGGTGTCCAAAATAACAGAGTTTTCTTTTTTCCAAATATGATTCAGAGGGAAGTAGAAGCTATGAACTTCGCAGGAGCAGATTTTCATTAGTGGAAATCATCGTATCTCCTCTGATTCCATAACGATTATGCCAATTTGTGACAGATAAATATGTATTGTACCTTAAAATGATCTTGCAATCTGGTAGTTTAGAAAACTTGTCTTTTAGGATAGTGAAAGAGACTGTCTAATGTTTATTGACTGTTTTTTTGATTTTTCTTTTAATTTTCCAGAGGATTTCACTACGTCTGACACTTCAGAAACAGGAATACAGTTTTGAAACCCTGAAGGTAGTGTTAAAATTCCAAAGGATTCAACAAAGCTAAGACAGGAGCAAGAGACAAGACAGCAAAGGACACAGGACATGTAGTGCAGTGCATGGATGTTTAGAACCTAGGTCTTCAATGCACAGTCAGAATCTGACTTCCATGTTGATTACAGATGTTTCTGTCACAGGTCTCTGCTTGCCTAATGCCTTTCTTCCATAATTCTTCTGTGTGTCTATGCTTTGTTATTTTCTGTTCCAGATGTTCTGCTATTTTATCTAGATTTTTTCGCCACTGTTATTTTCTATTACTATTTTACAAGTCTTTCAGAATCCAGCAGCTATGATGTAATGGCTTTCTAATTTATTTCCAACAATATATTTCAAATCAGGCAAAATGAGTGTGTCCATTATTATTGAACATGCTTTCCTTTTGAGAAATAATAGTAGCTTGGGTTATGTATGCATTGCTGAGTATGACTACATGCAGAATCTGTCTTATTTTTAAGAAACACATCATAAAATCTTTTGCACATCCCTAAGTGTTATTCAGTATTATATGGAGCTGTGAATCATAATATTTTTCACATTTCACACTTTTTCCATCTTAGTATCTGAAATCAGAATTATTCCAAAATATGTTCCACAATGTTGTTCCAAAATATGGAAGGTTTTTAAATTCTTTTTTAACTGATAAAACTAATTGATATAAAACAACAAACAGGAAGTCAAGCACTTTCATTCTGTTGGAAGACAGTAACAGACATATGACTAAACAAATCTCAAGAAAATAGTGAAGTCCTAGTTGTCTAGAAATGTTGCAAGAATGTATTTACAGGGAAATTGCTGCTGTATCATACAAACAAACTCCAAACTATCTAATTTTAGAGAATTTTAAATCAGTGAATAAGAGCAGCTCCTCAGCTACTTACCACAGTTTGGATGAACTTCAGAAAGCATTATCAGTACTGCAAAAAATAAAGGGAGGACATGAATACTCATGTTCCCTGTCATCCTACTGGCCAAGGCATTACTGCAGCTCCAAAGTAGAAATCACATTTTTACAGCTAGACTGAGAGAAAGCTTAAATCTTGTCACTGCTGAAAAACTGTTTCTGTTCATTCAAGAGAAGACTTCTTCTGAGCTCGATTTTCTTACTGTAGAAAAATAGTTCAGTTTCTTCTTACAGTGTAGATCTATAAGAAGCTGAATACGATGCTTACTTTGTCATCTGATCACTTAACAAACACATTTTGTAACAGACTTTAAAGGACTCCATTTGAGCATGTGAAAATATAGGGAACTCTTGATTTAAGGAAGGCAAGAGACCGGCATGGCTGAGCTGAAATCTGCTGGTCAAACTAAAGGTCAAGAGGGAAATGCACAGGCAGTGGAAGCAGGGACAGGTATCTTGGGAGAAGAGTATAGGGATGCTGCCCTGTTGTGTAGGGATGGGGTCAGGAGGGCCACGGTTTGGCTAGAGCTGAATTTGGCAAGGGATGCAAAGAACTACATTCACTCTGAGGGTGATGGAGCCCTAGAACAGGCTGCCCAGGGAGGTTGTGGAGTCTCCTTCTCTGGAGATATTCAAGACCTGCCTGGACAAGGTCCTGTGCAGCCTGCTGTAGGTGACCCTGCTTCGGCAGGGGG
>Ga0065711_1043787_pt1 | contig 14515 bp, 15 predicted proteins | sample Hoacrofraction12_FD_59098 | JGI IMG/M metagenome (GOLD analysis project Ga0065711, IMG submission 59098) | Hoatzin crop microbial communities from Cojedes, Venezuela - Epithelial fraction 12 v2 (version 2) | ecosystem: Host-associated > Birds > Digestive system > Esophagus > Crop | place...
CTCTGCCCTAGTGAAGCCCCATCTGGAGTACAGTGTCCAGTTCTGGGCTCCCCAGTTCAAGGAAGATGAAGAGCTACTGGAGAGAGTCCAGCGGAGGGCTACGAGGATGGTGAGGGGACTGGAGCATCTGTCCTATGAGGAAAGGCTGAGGGAGCTGGGCTTGTTTAGCCTGAAGAAGAGAAGGCTGAGAGGGGATGCCTACAAATATCTTAAGGTGGATGTGAAGAGGATGGGGCCAGACTCTTTTCGGTGGTGCCCAGCGACAGGACAAGTGGCAACGGGCACAAATTGAAGCATAGGAAGTTCCGTCTGAACATGAGGAAGAATTTCTTGCCTCTGAGGGTGACGGAGCACTGGAACAGGTTGCCCAGGGAGGTTGTGGATTCTCCTTCTCAGGAAGTATTCAAGACCCGCCTGGACAAAGTCCTGTGCAACCTGCGCTAGGTGACCCGGCTTCATCAGGGGGTTTGGACTAGATGATGCCCAGAGGTCCCTTCCAACCCCTACCATTCTGTGATTCTGTGATTTTGTATTGACACACACAGTAATCACTCTGGAGGTAAATTTCTAAATCATTGCTTTATTTTTAGACACACTAAAGAACGGATGACTACATCCATGTTTTAAGAGTAACAAAACATTCTGCCTTCCTGTTCTCCTAGTAGTGATATCTTTTCTATTTTAAGGTGATAGCTCTTGCCATCTACAGAGATGAAGCGAAGTACAGCAGGTAAAGATGTAATTTTTCTGTAATTGCCTTGGGATAACAACTGTTGAACCAGAATTTTCATTTTAAAGATCATGGATGCCTGCAACATTTGCCATCATAAATACTCCCAGGTGATTAATAAAATGGTATTTATTCTGAATCATTGCTGCTGGAAAGTCCAGAGACCCACATTATTATGTGGCATCCTTTTCTACTTGAAAGGCTTAGGTCTGGATGGGAATACACCCCTGGGAGTGTCAGCTGGACATATGGAGAGCAGAGCAAGGGGGAAGGTCAGACAATCACAGAGGTTGCTGATACAACATTTCCCTTGTTTTCAGCAGATCTTCTGAAGAATCTTAAAAGTCTCTACTCATTGGTTAAACTCTTAAATGGGTACTGTCTCCAGGGAGCACCATCAACAGATGCTAATTACAACTCTTGTGTTGTTATTACTTAATTTAGCCTATCAAAAGCGCTGCTTCACAGCAATAGAAAAAGATTCTCCACAGAAACTAAGAAAGTATTCCCACTCCTTCTGCACAACTTTTTAAATGCAGTGTGGCTTGCTTCATTGTCTTTCTTTGAGGCATCTCATTCTTGTTGCCAGCTGTGTTCAAAACCTCAAAGTCAGTTCCGAAGTTTCCTTTATTTTTAAGCTTATTGTTATTCTGCCAAAATTTAGTCAGTTCTTTTATCCCCCTCTATGCTGTTCAGTGCCTACACGTATAGATCTCTTTTTGTGTCTCCAATTTAGAAAACAGTAAAAACATTAGCTGTATCACTCCTTCTGTTCTCCAGCTGATACAGTTAGTACTCCTTGACCCTTGGGTATTTTCTGATATTCTCAGCTCTGCATCTGAACTCAGCAAGAGGAAGTTCCAAGCACAATGGGAGAAGCAAGGAAAGGTGAAATTAATTCCATTTCACGTTCTTCTAGTATTATACTGATAGTAATTGACCTGTCTCCTTGTGGATGATGCACTCGGGATCTGCAGCTGGATTGTTACTTTATAAAGAATACTCCCATTTTGTTATCCCTTAACTATCTATGTCTGCAAAATAAATTGTCTAAGTATCTGTATGCAATAAAGAGTACTGCTGAAATGATGCAAAAGCTTTAGAGATACTGCAGTCTGTGTTAATGGACATGTTTTCAGTAGATTTTTATTTTTATGTGTGGCTTCAAATTTCACAGCACTTTAAAACAGATTAACAATGTTAGAAACATGGGTGAAACCTACTTAACAAGGCTATTCTGTGCCAAAATTAAATCTCTGCCCATAATTCAGTGGCTGTAACTTCTACATCCTTTCCATATTTTAGGCAGTAGTGATGAGACTCAGTGCCACGACTTGGCCAGTGGCATTTATTGAACTTTCTACTATTGTGAAGATGTGTGCTAGTGTCTGAAGCCTGAACATGCTCTCTAATCCCTGTGTTGAGAAAGTCCAGTTATCTATAGTCCTCTACCTTCCACATATAGTGGAGATACAGCTCATCTGACCACGGCATCAGTACCTCCCTGGACATTGTGGAGGGCTTTCATCAAAACCAGGGCACGTTACCAGAAGCCCGCTATAAGATGTGGTAGACACCAGCACGAGTTTGGCTTTGAATAGCTGAGATACTTCTTAAAATGATGAACATAACTGCATAACTTGCTTGGCCCTTCCATGTAACATCTCTGAATTCACTAAACTATACTCCTTAGGTGCCTTTTAGTAGGTAAAAAATTTCTATTCATAAGCACTTAGTTCTAATAGGAAATACAGAAAGCTTTCTTAGGAGACAAAAGCAGTAACAGTATATCTGAATGATAGCTGGGTGAATCACTCCTCTACCATAATATTGACAGCAGTCTCTTCATGTGTTTCTCCACCTTGCAAACGGGCTCTTTATCACAGTCTTTCTCTGTTCCATTTGCAAATCACTACATGCAAGTCTATCTCCAGACATCTATCATCCCAGCACCTAGCAATGCATTTGGGCAATCCCGTTGTGTCAGAGCTCGCTTGGCTCTGCGGTTGCAGTGTACAGCTTCGCGTAAGAGCCTCCTCCCCGCCATCCTCTGACAGACTGTGCTCTCGCTGCTGCAGGGCCTTTAACGCAGGGAAAGGGCAGTGAGCAGGATACTTGGAGTTACTAGAGTAGCTTTCTTGCTGCCTCATTTTTTCCTTCTCAATGCATTTCTACTCTCTGACCAGTATTCGGTCATTTACATTGACTCCTGAAGTGGTTTTGAGAAATCCTGGCTAGGATTTCACTCCTGTATGCACTGATACATGGAAGTAGTTCTTCATGTGGCCTGTAACTATCCCTGTCCCAGCCCTGCTCCTCACAGAGGGACAAGGCTGCTGGAGAAAGTCCCTGCCCTGATCTGTCCCGTGGCACCCACTGCTACCCACCCCGGCCATGCTGCACCCTGACAGCAGACTCATGGGTTGCAGGCAGGAATCCAGAATGGATGCTGGTAGCTCTGTCCCACCCACGGACCATGAGGCTTCATTCATAGTGAATCAGAAGAATACCTTCTGACACAGTCACATAGATTTTCTTTGTCTTAGCCTTCCTTTCAGAGTTGCTTCTTATGGTGACAGGATGATCTAAACAGGATAGCGATCATAAATACCACACAGAAATAAGAGAAAATCATAGAGGATATGGATGCTAGTGATATTTATGGCAAAGGAATGGCTTAGTTCATCCAGCTCTTAGCCTTCTTTCCCTGCCTATCTTTCCCAAGAGCTCCTCAAAAACCATCTGCAGGCTTGACAAACTGCTCTGCTGGCACTGACATCTCGTTCCCTGCCTTTAACTTTTCCTGTGGGCCTTGTGATTGCTCTTGATCGTATGACATGCCCAGACAGGTAGTCATAAAGGAGAAAGGAATAAAGGGCCTTTAGAAAGATAAAGTCTAGGAAGGAGTTGACTCTGTCATTGCCAAAGCAATTATTCTGGGTCTTCCCTACATTGTGTCTCTCAGTACTTGTCAGGACAGAGGGGGCTTGATGCAGATCATGTGGATTGCTCTGCTGGCTGCAGCTAATTTTTGGTTGCTTTCAGCTCTGGTACACCTCAGGCATAGGCAGGGATGAATATCAAGATGAATGGAATTTGCATGGAAACTGTGGAGATGCTATGGGGTCCCTGTATGCAGGATTCTCCACAGAAAATAGTCCATAGCTCTTTCACATGAGAATTGAGCACCACTTGCCTCTAGCAGCCCCTAAGAGCTATCTTTTGTTTAGCTTCCCACAGTGTCAGGTCCCAAAGACACAGCTCCAGTTCAGCATTTCCTCAGTTTGTGAGGGGTCTGCTAAATACTTCATGTTGAATTCCCTAGCTGGAAAGAAACTCCACCCTGAAATGTTTTGCTTCCATAAGTTACTTCTGATTGTTTAACTATTTCTATGAAAACAACTACGTTCCCACCAGTTTGGGGTGTTTCACTTTTATTGTGCAGTGGTGATTACTTGGCTTTCATAGACTGGCTAAATATTGATCCTTACTTGTTAATACAGGTGTTATTTTCCATGCATAAAAATAAATTCAGTGTAACAACTACAGCAAAAGCTGTATCTTGCTGGAGTGTCTGTGTCTTATGTATGCCTCTTGTTATCTTACAGCAGGTTGTATGGTTTGACATGTTGATACTTTACAGAGGTATCATATTCATGGTTTTCGTTTTAAAAAGAAATTAATGAGACATATAAAAATGATTCTAAACACATACTGTAATACAACTCAACAAAACAGGTTTTCATGACTAGAGGTGATGAAGATACAGGACTGTATTGCTTTGGGACAAAGAAAAAAAAAGAAAGACTCCGAGCGAAAAATATTCCTGGATCAGAAAAAAAGGCACAAGGAAACATGCTGATTGAAAAATGAAGTGTGCTTGCGTTTTGATTGTTCCAAATTCTTCATAAGCAAAAAAAAATTTTAGATGCCTAAAAATTCTAAATATTCAGCATTAGATAATATTGTCTTCTGCAGAACACAACTACTGTTTCCAACTGGGTTCATACCACGAAATCCTAGATGTTCAGCTGCCCACATCTTCATTTCGTCCCTTGATGAAGTCTAGTGAATAAATAGAGCTAATATTTCAGATATTTTAAGCTAAGAGAACTAATTACCTTTGCTTAGTTAGAGTCAGGATATCTATACCTAAAGCTATAACAGTTGGAGACAATATGAATAGTGGTGCCAGGTGGTATACCTTGGAAAGCACTTTGCTTAAACTTTATATGTGACATTAATGAATTGCTTACTGAATGTTACAATTACTTAAAATTTCTGCAGCTCTAGAATCGAGAGCCTGAGCCTCCTCAGTTCTTGTGTTCCTTTGACCAGTGTATCTTGTAAAATGTTCTAAGATTTTGAAAAAGCAGAATAAAATATTCAGTAAGAAAAAATCTTGAGAAATATTGGTTTATGATAACAATAATAATAATTCCAATACTAAACCAGATATTTTCATCTCTTTATAAAGAATTTATAGATGAAAGCAACCTTTTTGATTATGCAGTAGTTCTTAGTCCTGCCAATGAAAATTCAGTTTGTACTTTCATGTTTTTACAAGATACATGCTGTGTATCCAAATATTTGAATACATCTCTTCATCTTTTATCTGCATCGATCTTATCTTTATATTTATTTTAAACTTTCACTTGGCACTCCTTTTTATATTTTAAACATTGGGGAACTAATGAAAAACAGTAGCTTCTCCTATATGTTTAAGGACTTCAATGCAATTCATAAAATCTTCAGCATTTTGCCAAGAAGTGGATTTTTTAATTAATTCAGAAGTATTCACAGAAGAGGAATTGCTTTTCTTTGAATGTTGTTGCAGAATTTCAAGCTCCATTTGCAAAAAGTTGATCATAGTTGTCTAAAATTTTTCATTATCCCTACCGTCAAATCTCGTAATTAGAAAAATCAAACTCTTCTCCCACTTCACAAGCCAAAATATAATTATCTTCTGTTTTTGTAATTATTGTGAAAAGTGTCTTCGATCCACTTCAAAATGATGAAATACAGCCACAGCAGGACTATTGAACACCTCAAAAGTCTTGGACACTTATCCTGCAAAGGGGAAAAATATAATTTACATCAACATCTTTATTCACTTTCAGTTGCAGAGATAGCAATCCATTTTTATATTCTTCAAGCTGCAGGGGGTCTGGTTTGTAGCGGTTAACGAAGCTGTGGGGATCGGGGAAGGAGTACTTACTGCCACAATTCCTCTCAGCTGATGGGAGCGACGCAGAAGACTGGCTCAAACCTGGCCCATCTATGTGTACCACTCAGCTACAGCTAGCAACCTCCCAGCAATGGTTTCAGTGGTGGGAGGTTGGAAACACTGCCCACAATGGACTTGTTTGCATTGAAGGTTTGACACAACAAAAGGATGGGCTTGGTGAGGTTACATCCTACTGGACCACACCATTTAGACTCTCTCTTGGTCGGTGTATCTTCCAACAGCTGAAAGACATGTTCCAGTGCTGACTGAAGATGGAAACTGATATTGTATCCTGGGTTACAGACTTAATAGACTATTATTATTTTTGCAGATGCTTCCACCTGGGGATGGGGACAGTACCAGGTGACAGAGCCCATACTGTTACTTGAAATGACCTATCGCATATGAAGTTTTGTCAGCACTCAACCTGCCAGCGGCTAAGGCAGGAGTTGAGTAGCGTGGCTGGCTGAGGGGGTGTAGCAGGAAAACGCATCAGCTGGGAGTCTTGACAGATACATCTGGGAGCATCCAGTCTTTCTCTCCTTTGGAAGTGTGGGCCTCCTGAGGTAGGATTGTCACCAGTCCATGCCTCACAAAATCGCAGAGTGCATACAGGTTGGAAGGTACGTCTGCAGGTCATCTAATCCAAATACCCTGCTCAAAGCATGCCTCAGGATAGACCTCGTATAGTCACATGACTACAGCTAAAATAGCTTGTATGCTGAGACCCCTAAGGAATACCTTCTCTTGTATTTTGTTATACACTATGAGTTTCAAAACAATTTTTACCCTACCTATGGGTGTCTTGGAGATGGTAACTGGCATGACACCATGCCAGGGAGTGGACTAAGAAATAGATCCCATGTCATAATTAAATTGGAAGCTATTTCTTCTTGACAGCAAAAGCCAAGCAATACATCCTTGTATACACACGGTGTCCCAAGCAATACATCCATGCTGATCACGGATTTTGCAAGAGGTTGGTGGCTGGATTCAACGAAAGATGTGAATGACAGAATTATGAGCCAGCATGTTAATTTACGGTCTAACAGCAGGCAGGGCAGGCAAACCAGCACTCCTATTACAGCAATTTTTCGTTGGAAGAGTTAACCTTACCACCACCCCTGAGCTGAGAGTCTGAGTCTTCATGAAACAAGCCACACAACTCCATGCTGCTGGTTCAAAAGCTGCTAGATGCACAGCAACTCAGGCTGCAGGTGGTGGGCTGAGAAGGCGGCAGGCGACCCTGCCTATAGCATGCACCAGCCAGGGTGGAACAGCTTCCGCCTGCAATGGACTGAGCAGGTCCAGAGCAGGGAGAGGGCTGTTGGACTAAAAGGAGAAGTTATCCTAGTTTTTCTGACAGTTCTGGTAAAATGATCTGTACCAAGATACTGGTTTTCAAGTTCTTGTTTAGTTTTGCCAGTATGCCCATTGTGTTCTTTTTTCATGACCTGTGGAAAACTAGGTTGAGATTTTCTTCTTAAAAGCCAGCACTAAAGTATGTCAAATAGCTTTCTTTCCAGATTTCTGTAGCATCTCTTCTGCATTCTCACAGTTTAAATCTGAAAAGTAAATAAATCAAACAAACATGCTTCTCTCGCAGAAGGATAGCACCTGGGTAGGTAAGCTGATGCAAAAATATCTAAACATGAGTTGAAACAACATCTAGGAGTGGGGTGTGTTTCATCACCCAAACTGTCCCAAACTTCTTGCATAGCATACAGAATTAGTATGCTTATGTCTACACTTTCAACATTAGACTGAGGTCTTTCAACACTCTTCTGATGCAGGTAAAATCTTTTCTTTTTTGTATGTTAAGACCAAGTATGACAGAGTTTTGAGGTGAGTCCATGCAGATCTTTCCCATACAGGGAGCTATTTTATCTTCTAATAGAATATGGTATTTTTCTTTAGGCTTAAACTAGAATGACTATCTTTCTAAATAAAGGAAACTAAAATTAACTGGTGAGCAGTGAGAAATGTCTTAAACACAATTCTATCTGTATCCATTTTGTCTTTGCTTCTAGTCTTATTTTCACTCACCTCATTGTCTTGCTGACTTTTGAAGGGCTTGACATACACACGCTTCCTCTTGTGCCTAGAGAAATTTGACCTTAAGACCTGATTTGTTTACTCCTCGCCGAGATTTTTATTCTCCTGCCACACTCCGCAGCATCTAGAACAGTTTCTCTCCTGAGCAAGTTCATCTACCCTCCAGGGTATACCAGCTGCTGGTATACATTTTTTTTCTTTCCTGTAAGGAAACCAAGAGCAAACAATCCAGATCCTGTTCATCCCAGTCACACTTTTTTGGAACAAAATTAATTGTATGGTGACTGCGGAGTTTATTTATGTTGCACTACATCCAAGTGACTTCTCTACAAAACCCCCAAATACTCCTTTTTCATTTAAGTCAAAAACTACCAAAACAAAGGTTCAGCAATTAAGATTCCAGTAAATTATCGCATTAGGGTTTATCTGTGTTGTACTGAAAAGGTAATAATAAACTGACAAACATACAACCAGGAGTCCAAGCAAGGCCCACTCCCTCAAAATCACTTACAAAGAGCTGCAGAAGAAAGAGCAAATGAAACAAAGCAAAACCCTCATTACAACACCCTCAGTCTGAATACAAGCATAAAAACCAATCATCCTGCTTTTTAAATCTGTAGATTTTGGTATCATGCCAAGATAATCAAGATAATTGCCAGCTCATTTTTTTCTAACATTAAAATAACATCGTTCAGCAAGCTTCTTCACGGTAATCAGGAACACCTCACATCTGTACTATGAAATGGACAATTTAAAACACTTAGCTTAAAGCCACAATGCAAGACAAATAGCATCCACTATTTCACTCATCAAAACAACAGGAAACCTGACTGAAGAAAAAAAAAGAGATCATCATATCAAATAGGACAGCTGACTATCTTACTCTCACATTTGAATTGCAGATACGCTTCTCAGCTTCAGTTTTTTCAGGTAAAGTCAGGAATGCCTTCTCTTCCTTGCTCTTGTTTTGGAAATCAGAAGGCTTTGTCTAAGTTTCTGAGGAGAAATACTTCTTGAGATCCCCTTTAGGGACTGCTTCAGGACAGCATGTTCTTGTGGCTGTGTGAAGGCAGAGGGTGTCTGAAAGTGTAAGCTCTCCAGATGCGGGCACTTCCTCCCACTTGGAAACCATCATCCCCAGCTGAGATGAAATATCTAACCTTCTCCTGGCCAGAGAGACATTCCTTGGTACTATCAGACAATGTTAGCTCTTGCTGAGACATTGCCCCAGTCCTGTTTCTGGAGTTGGAGAGGGATGTCTGGGATTTTGTGCTCATCCAGATCCCTTGTAACTAAAGCATGGAAGAAAGCTCCACCTGCACGCAGAAAGACTGTAGAGTGCTTTTGGCACTTTTCCGTGCTGCCTAAATGCCTAATTATTTCTTGGGTTTGAGAGGAGCTGTCGCCTACTCACTCCATACACTGATATAAAAAATAACCTCTGGGTGTGGATGATCTGTGTTCAAATCGGCATTCCAGACCAGAAAGAAGGGATCAGTCCCAGCCCCAGTCTTTTACATGAAAGAGTGGGGGCCACTTGTCAGCCACGCTGGAGCTGCCAGAAGGCTTTTGACAAACACAAACACAAGTTCATCACACTTGTAACTTTCTCATGGAAAGACTTAACTGCTAAATTTTTCAGTGTCCAAGGGACTGTCATGGTGCAGCATGGCTGGGGCAGGCAGTGGCGGGGTAGTGGAGCAGGGACCTCCTGCAGTGGCCCCTTCCCACTGGAGGTGGCAAGGGGAGCTGGGCCCGGCATGGTGACCAGGGCAGGTGAGGCAGAGGCAGGCAAGAGACCGGGCTGGGTATGGGGCTGCCAGTGACATTGCTCAGGCTGGGACCAGGTAAATGCCTGAGCTTAGAGGCAGCTCCTGCGCAAACAGGATGAGGGCGTGTGAGAAGAGGCCACCGGTGAGGCTGGTCAGGGTCATCAAGACCGATTAGTGCGCTCAGGACCCTGACAATAAACTTGGTTCAGAAATACTCATTAAAGTCAGCAACAGCCTAAATATCCTGTCTTCTACCGAAGGGTGATGGTCGTAGACAAAGCAAGAGTGCAGAAGAAAGACTGAAACCTTGTGAAAGACACAAATACAAATTAAAATATGTTCAAAGCAAAACATGTGCATTAATAAAACATATCCTACTGAGATAATACAGCATATGAGATTATCCATACAAGAATGCAGCTAACAATGTCTTCTTCATTTTCACGTAAAATGAAATAAACTAAAATCTTTTCAGACCAGTATGTAAATCAAAACCTACATAAAATCATGCAATTGTTCACCATCTGCTTGCAGAGAGCATTTTTGACTGTGATAAGCTGTGTAATGATGTTGCCCACACTAACAATGCCTATGAATTAGAAGAATCGTGTGCCTTGCAACGATTTGTTCTGGTGTGTTTTTTCCTAAATGCCTTTATTGTCGTTGCTAGACCCTGACACTGGAATTTATCCAAAGTAGAGTGTGATTAAAGCTGGCTGAGAGCTTGGTTCTCAGAGCAGAATATGGAGCTCGGTCAGATGAATGCTCTTTCAAGCTTGACCAAAGACCACTGACTGATATTTCAGCAAAAGGCAACATTTAAAGTAATATAATGTATCTGTCATGTTTTGCAGTCCTGTCCATAGCTTATAAATTCTTACTTGAACCCAATGTGATTTACTTTATCCTCTGTCACATAAAGTTTGATTATCCAGCTTATCATGCGCAACTGCAAACATTGCTCGTGAGATTACCCACTTGTATTTAAACTCAATTGTAGCACAGTTTGAAGGCTTGAGCTCCTCTAGCAGTGGACTGTGGAAAGCCTATCTTAAAATCATAAATTGTATTCACTTTAAATACACACACTTGTTATTAAATGTATAGCATGACTTACATAATTGCAAGAGAAACTGAATAAGAGATTTTGAGTTTTCATTTCAGGATGCAACATGAAAGAAGGTGATATTACTGCCAACACACGGTGGTAGCTGAAGCGAGCCCTAGGCTCAGGGACCTAACTCCCTGGGAAAAAGAGGAGTGTTGACTATGTCTAGGAGGATTTCTGAACTTGTGGATAGCGCGTAGGATGAAATACTCCAGACTTCTCTCGGATCTTCCTGGGATACTTGGTTTTATACCTGTAGAAGTCAGATTAGTGGGATTTGTGAAAGGGCTGGTTCAGTCACCACATTACTAACGAAAGGGAAATCAAACAAAAATGAAGGATCCAGCAAAACTCATCTGAGGCAAGGTTCTGGGGCTAACACCATCTCATGCGCACTAGAGTCAGGTCCTTCAGTTGTTAATTACCTGTTTGGCTTGCAGTAGAGCTGAAGAAGATGTTCCCAGCAATACTCCAAGTAGCGCGAAACGAATTGGTATTTAGAGCAAAAACATTGAAAAAATGCTAGTCTTGGCCATTCTGATGTAAAAGACAGTAAAACTCGCCCGAGTTTTATTTTGTATTCTCTGATCCTTATAATGAAGTTCAGGAGTTATAAACATAGGTGGAAAAATGAAACATGAGACTTTAAATGATAACTTATCACATATCACCTTGCTTTATTCCTACTACTTATAGCTAAATTAGTAAGTGAAGAGAATTAACTCATTAAAGGGGTGGAGATGACGTCTTGCAGAACTTGAAAAATCTCATTACTAGCATGCAAGATTAAGTGGGCCTAATTTGCATTTATGTAAATCCACTAGAAGAAATGCAATTGTACTAGCATAACTTAATGTGAAGATGAATCAAATTTATAGCTGTGGGGAAAAAAAGCTGGGTTTCATGAAGACCCTTTAAGGTGAAATTTAGGTTTTCTAGCTGATGGGTTATTTCAATGTTTCTGCCTCAAGAAAACAATTTAAAAATCCTATTTATTTTACTTTTTTTAAAGGTAAAGTGGGGGATTTACTGGGAGTTACTTTTAGGTTATGTGCATATTAATCGTGTATGCTTTGTAACTGAGCTAGGTGGTCAGCAAGCCTCAGGTTTGGCTGGGCTACCCTGCAAATTCTGCCCTTTGCAGCTAGTAACATCAGGCTCTTTTAGCAGGGACTCAGAGATGCCTGGCCTGCCTGATATCCACCGCATGGTGTCACCTCAAAGTCCGGTCAGAGAATGGACAGTGCTGGGACTCATACCCCCAGCAAAGCAGTGTGCCATGCACACATAAAGCAGAGATCACCACCACAGTTTCCCTCATATATTACCTACAGCTTAACTGGACCAAACATCAGCTCTGAAGGGAAATAACCAGGATCCGAGTCTGCCCTTGGGCTGCAGCCTTTTGTGGGGACGACACTGCCTGGAAGACAGGGCAGCGCTGGGCCAGCACGGGGACCATGAACCAAGGCCCTCAGCTGCAGGCTGTGTGCTGCAGAGCCTTTCCCTCTGCTGCCTTGTTTCCCACAGCAGATCACATAAGAAAAGCAGTCAAGGTTTTGGGAGGCTGAGGGAGGGAGAAAGCGGTACTAGCTAGTATGCAATTAGTGGGTAGATACATGTGCTCACCCGATACTAGAGTCCCTGTTTGACAGACTCACTCACTAGGAGTAGGCAAAGATGGACAGATGCTGTGTGCTACCTCAAATGCCCTTGATCCCTCACCCAGCACTGCCTCGCTCTTTATGGTCCTATTTGTCCCCCTGCTCAGAGCACCTTGCCTGTTGGGCTCTCCGAGCACCCTTCCTGAAGCTGTTTGGATTCATTTCTGCCATTCTGCTTATCCGATCACTGCTTTTCTCACCCCTCTCCATGCACAAGGCTTTCTGGTGGTCTCCTGGCCCAACTCAGTGACTAACCCACATAACATTTCACAAGATAAGCCCTTCTATCCTGGAGGACATTATAAAAGTCAGAACACAGATACTTATGTGAGGTCTTCACAGATAAGGCAAGAAAAGAAGAGGTCCCATTCACCATCATCAGTGATTATATCAGCGCATGGGTGAACAACCATACATGCCATTTTTTTTTCACAAGTAAAAATCCATATTTTATATGCTTAAAATAATTTTTTTTCAGGAACAAGTGTTTGAAAACAGTTATCTATGGAGATGCCTCTCTCCCCTAAATTGTCATTGTCAGGGAACAAAACTCTCAAAACCTTCGTCCCTCCCTGTTCACTGGTCTGAATCTCATAGAGGACTATTTTTTTAAAAGAGGAGCTCTTCAGGACATTACTCCATATTTTATGCTTTCTGGAGTTATTATATCATGTTCTTTGTTACAGCCAGTTCTCTGGGGAATTTTTGAGATGGGGGCAGAATCGAAAGAGCTGTCACTCACTGAAATGACTCCTTAGAGCCAGCAAGGAAGTAGTTATCTGGAGCTATATTGTTTTCTGCATTTCAGACCAGATTTCTAAACCATCATTTTACAAAACAACTATGTATCACTCAATGTCAGAAGCAAACATTTCACTAAGAAAATTGGACATATTGTATTCTAGAAATAAGGGTCAGAAAAGGAATCTGTTGTTTCCAAAAGAGCTAACCTGAACAGACACTGATGTGGCTGCCTTTTTAATATATATAATATATATAATATATATAATATATATAATATATATAATATACCGCCTGAGCATGACCTTGCACTTTCTTAGAGGCATGAGTGGAATACTGGAATGTATTGTCCACAGTAATTAAATTCTTGTCACCCATTGCACCACCTTTTCTAGCATAAAAGTGCAACCACACTTATATATGATGTGTGAGCCATACAAGACTCCACTGGACTCCAGGACAGAAGATGAAGAAACAAATAGTCTATGTCATATTTTGTAACATTACAAAAAGCGTTCATATGCTATAAAAATAGCAAAATTAATCGTTGAAGCCTGATTCAGAAATTACTTCCATCATCCTCAAATAAATACCAGATTTTACAATTACAAGCTGCTTTCTCATGTAAATAAAGAAAGTGAAGAAAGACTCACAATGCTGAAAAATTCCTGGTTTTATCTTTATTATAGTTTCAGCTAACTGCAAATGAGTGAGTTTTGGTTCCATAACTGCTGTTCTTGCCTATCAGTTGGAACTTGTTTCTAAAGACAGAAAAGCCAGGAATATTCCTCTTACTAGAACTTTCTGGAACATAGGTGTCTATATTTCATACACTGGAAATTTCTTGTGCTTATCTTTTACTAATGGCAGTTTGAATAATGTGGTATATGCTAAAATAGCATTTGAGATACATTATAATACAGAGGTTATAATGAAATAAGCGGAAGCCATTATCAGAATGACTAGAGATTTGAATTTCTCGGGCCAGATGTCCATTAGTCTATAGGACATTACTGCTACAAATTTAGCCTTAATCCCTGTATAGAGAGAGGCTGGAACCAAGAAAGACCCTTCAGAAATGCACACTTCTCAAGAAACTCAAAAGCTTTTTGGTCTACAAGGCATATTTACCTTGTTACAGTCGTTAGTTCCTAATTGCTTAACTACTTTAAAGTGGCTGTAGAGTACTTGCAAGGTTTCCCCCCCCCCCCTTTATTT
>Ga0065711_1007614_pt1 | contig 14514 bp, 6 predicted proteins | sample Hoacrofraction12_FD_59098 | JGI IMG/M metagenome (GOLD analysis project Ga0065711, IMG submission 59098) | Hoatzin crop microbial communities from Cojedes, Venezuela - Epithelial fraction 12 v2 (version 2) | ecosystem: Host-associated > Birds > Digestive system > Esophagus > Crop | place...
GAGGTTGTGGAGTCTCCTTCTCTGGAGATATTCAAGACCCGCCTGGACAGGGTCCTGTGCAGCCTGCTGTAGGTGACCCTGCTTCAGCAGGAGGGTTGGACTAGATGACTCACAGAGGTCCCTTCCAACCCCTACCATTCTGTGATTCTGTGATTCTGTGATTTTTCAAATACTTTTTTTAAAAAAGCAGTGGGATTTTAAACTTCCACAAAAGCAGAACTAAGCTATGCCACTCATCTATTCATTACAAAGTGCCTAGTCCTTTAGGTGATTTGAGTTACAAGTACGCACAGTATCACCGCTTCAAAAGGCTTTCATCAACAGTCATTAGTCAGATTTATCAGCTTAAACATCTTCCTCCTTCTACTCCCTTCCTGAATCAATGCATGACACCATTCTACTGTGCACACTAATGATGCCCTGAGCAATCTCAGCTACTCATTTTTCAGCATCTGGAGGCAGTTTAATGCCAGAAGTAGACAGATTCCCTCCAGAGTGGCAATTCAATTATTCTTGCAATCAACAAGAACAGGTCACAGGAAGTGCTGTTTAAGGTACATTTAACTTTGAGTCATCAATGATGCATCGGAGGGGATTTTGTTGTCTTTTTAATTGGTCTGCAATTAAAAAGAGTATGATAAAGTGTGTAACTAAGCATTCCTATTTTCAGTGTTTCATCATTACAAATGTTAGCCCAAAAGAATAATGAATACATAATACAGACTCCACGCAGGTTCTGAGGAAAAACCTCTCTTTTGACTGCAACTGTCTTTCTGCCACACAGTTGAGAGCATCAGTGTTAGGTTGACACATTTATTTATATGCCATGCAACTCGCTTCTCAAGTTATTCCTCCTCTGTTTGAGTTTTAATCAGATAAGATATTTTGGTATACTATTTTTTTTAGGTATCTTCAAGGTCAGGTATATTTTTAAAAGCTATGACACTTAAATGTCACACAGATACCACTGATTTCACCTTTGAAGAAAGTGGGTAGACACAAATCCATGTCGGTCATTAGTTACAGGATTTCGAAATAGTTTACTCTTTGTTTGCGCTGTCACTATAGTACCATCCGCTAAAGAAAACCGATACAGTGGTGTTTCAGCATGACCTTGTGTATAAGCTGTAAAGGAAATACAAAAATACAGATCATATTTAAAAACCTAATAATTATTAACATGCACTTGATTGATTTTTACAACAACCTACAACCTACATTTGCTGAAGATTTAAAAAAAAATTTAAAAATATATAAATAGTAAAAAAACATATACCCAACACAGATATTCAGAAAAAGGAAGTATTCCACTTTCTTCTAAATTAGTAGAGGGAAAATAAAAGCAAACAAGATTATTTTGATGCTGCAGTATCTTGTGCTCACTATGCACAGCTGGCAAAGTTCTACGTTTCATAACAGACTTCCAAGCCCAGGTTAGTAGGTTTCCATGGCTTCTCCTTGGGGAGAAGGACTAATCAGCACTTAAATATTAATTGCACTAAAATATACAGGAGAAATGAAACTTGGAAGCCTTCAGATGAAGTACTTTAAAGTTTAAAAGTTCAGAAGCTTTATTTCAATTAAAAAAATTGTGGAAACCATTGCTTTTAATCTGAGCTCCAAATTTCTTGTTAATTTAGGACTTATTTAATCAGTTAAGTCAAAGAACTTCCAATGGAATGGAAACTCCATTTCTGCCAGTATGAGTTTCTCTTTATTCAGTATTCTCTCTATTTGAATTACTTCATAAAACCTTCAAAAAGACTACAGTTCAGAAAACTTAGAAAATGTCACTTTTCTTCCTGAAGACAGTGGCTGTACTTCACTTTATCTATCAAGGTTATCAAATTACCATTACAAAATATCTAACACTGGAACACTGAAAATATTTTGAACCCTTGTGCCTTGAATAAGAAAAAGGCGTCAACACAACTGTTACCACTTTTAGTGAGCTATCCTTTAAATAAAGAAAGGATTAATTGAAACAAAAAGCAAATCAAACTAATCTTAAACAAAAATAACAAGCTAATGATAATTAAGGATTACATGTTATTACAGAAATATAGCTATCACTGTCACTGCTAGATCCATCTGTGGAAAAACAGCTTACTTCAGGCTCCCAGATCATGCATCTGGTATTTTCCATGAAAATTATCAAAACAGACACATTAGAAAAACAAAATAGCTTCCAGCAGAATTCCTATTTCTCAAGAGGTGATCCTCCTTCAGCTTGTAAATATGAGTCACAGCAATTAACACTAACAAAAAATACAAAAATAAAGAACACAGGCAGAATTTAGCATTTTTGTTTTTCAGAAAAAAAATGCAGCCACCGGGAGAAGCAGTACGACCCAACCTTGCAAGCAGACTTTACCTTCATGATAGTGGCGTTTGTTTGACCATGACTGTCCATCATTATGGCATAAGAACCTCTGAATACACCGACGAATTATATCTTCAAAGCCAGGTCTCATGGAAGACCGTAATGAGTTTGTATCGATGTTGACAAGTTTGCCTGTAAGAGGAAAGAAAATACACAAGTGAACGTCTTTATGACAATGCCAATCCTTTGGTATAAATATGGTACATTTCAGAAGGCTCCAATATCACCATTTTAATTGTTCATCAGCCTAACACTAGATTTTAAGTATGTAGAAGATACATTGATGAATTATCTGCCATATGAGAATATGACGCTGCTTGTTAAAACATCAGTATTCAAAGGGATTTAGATAACTGAATAGGTAGAAGTTAAGCACCCACAGGTTAATGCCAGAGCTTTAGAGAACAGTAACTTTAGTCTCTGGTTACAGGCTCCCAAAGGATACACACAGAGTAACATTTTCAAAAATACTGACCAACTACATCCACAAATGAACATCAAACACTAACTAGCATCTGAAAAAGCCCTGTCTAGGTTATATAAGTAATTCAATTTAAACATAAGCATAAAACACTTCAAACATTAGCTCATGTACTGTATAAAAATACCAGCATTCCAAAGAACTTTCATTAGCTTCAGTTACGATTTAAATTATTTCTTACATGTAAAGGACAGCACAATGGCAACCATTTGAAATGCTGCCAAGTTAAAACACAAGTAATGCTTTATACCAAGCTGCCAAAAAACAGCATACTAGCGTAGAGACAGAAAATGCGTCCCACAGTTGTTATTTTACCCACTGCCACCAATGGCATACTGCAAAAACCAGTTGGGAATTCGCACTATGAATTCTGCTAGTCACTACAGATACACAATTCATTTACTGACTTGATTTATTTAAAACAAGAGCACAAGGACGAAAACAGATACCTTCATCTTGGGTACATTTCTCACCTGAAAGATCATGTCTTGTAATAAAGCTCTCCGGATTTGTTAGAAACACCCTTTCTGCAGTTGTAATACGACGTGCCACACAAATCATGCAGGACTGCAAATCTGTATTTAAAAAAGAATGTTTCTTCTTTCATTTCTCTCCTGTTTTATTCTATTAAAGCACCTAAGAAAATAGCTGAAGCATCTTTCATTGTTAAAATGGAAGTGAAAGCAGTAAGAATTGAAGTTTTTGCATTCTGTTCCTACTTACTTAAAAATGGATCGCAGAAGCTAGAGACTTCGTAACACATTACCAAACACTAAAAAGCTTTCCTAAGATTTCTTTTGTGCACAGTAATTCCACAAAATTTCCTACCTTCCCCCTCCTCCATCATAGCTCTTGGCTGAGATAAAGCAAAGCACTGCATTGTTTCATATCTTTGACGTATATCCTGGTGGCTGCCTACATCATCCAAAAGATCATGAGAGGTTTTCACCATCATCCGGCAATTGAACGTATGACTCTTCTGTCTAGGTGTTTCATTGGTCCAAGCAACTCCATTAACTTAAAAGAACACAGTAAGAATTTATAAAGATTTTCAGATAAAATAAATTCATAAGGGATTTTTCTTAATTTAGATACCTTGTTTCTAGATTAGAGAGATTAAAGACTATTTTAAGACACCTTCTCAGTATACCATTAGTTTAATATCTTGGTATAAAATAGTAATTTTGAGAATCAAGTACAAAAAACTCTTTCCCTTACGTGATACTTTCAGTCACTTGAAGGAGAGATGAAAAGTCATTCACACATTTAAAAAACACGCAGATCCCTCAGCTACTCTTGTGGCATGAGGAAACGTGTTCCTTTAGTATCCGTGGTTTAAATGACAGCTGAACAAATTACAAAGGCTAAAGTACGCACATTCATTTCTGGTGGCGTGCTTTAGTAAGAACACAGTAATATTTTTCAAGACTAACATTTTTTAGTTAAATATTCTTTATATAAGTAATTTGTTTTGAAAGGTTATCCATTACAAGTTGGTTTTCTCCTCTCTGATTGATTGTTTTCAAATAGCCTAGTAACAGTGTAGTAAGTCAGCTTGTATTACCTGAAGACTTAGGTAAGTTTTTAAGAAAGTCCTTCCGGTCCTCTTCATGCAAGATACCATAGACACTTGTATTAACCAAATCTTCTTGTTTATATTGCAGATACTGTGTGACATTTTCTGACACAAATACTATGTTCCCATCTCGATTTACAACAAACAGGAAACCGTCCAATGCCTAAATATTAACATGACAACATATCACATATGACACATCACCTAATTCTGCACATAATTTAGTCTAAAAGTTATGTGGGTGATAAATGTCAAGTTACAATACATGCATTTCTTTGCAAGGGTTGAGCTGAAGTTTTAGATTTTTCTCTGTGGAAAATTGTGTCTGGTCAGGAATGATTTCAATATTAAAAATTAATCTGTTCATTTGCTATTCCATTGAGCTCTTTCACAGTGATAACCGGCTTTCTTTTTTCATTCTTTCTTTATTTGAACACAAGATAATGAATTTATAACATTATTTCAAGAGATGGCAAATTGAAACAAGAAGAAATTCAGTAGAAACAAGCAGTAAGACATGAACATGAAGACATTTCCACCAGCGAGTGACGAGATAAGAGGGTCTCTTCGTATCTTAAAATACCGTATTATCTTAACTGAAAGAAAAATTAAGTGTCTATGTAAAACAATTAAGCTTCAGAAGTGCTTATAATGGACTTGTAAATATGGCATTTGTTTTCTAGGCATAAAGAAAAGGTATCCGCCACGTACCCTTTTTTACAGTTATTCTTAGGTTTTTTACTGGATGGCAACATTTGTTTAAAATGCTTCACAATTTTGAAACACAAACCCAATACACAACACAAACCTCTAGTCTTCGCAAAAACTCATCCATTTATTTTAATGCCTATCCACTAAAAAAGCAAAATATTCCTCGTGTTACTAAGCCCTGCTTTAATAGTAATTCACTAATGACTGCTGGAGAAAGTAAAGCACAAGAATACAAGAAAAAAACAAATGCTATTCTTCTCTTTCCTTCTACAAAGCATTTCAGCAAAATTAAGAAATGTGACAGCATTTATTCTTGACCCTTTCAAACATTGTTCTGTATAGTTCTTGCATACTATTTGTTACTATAGAATTGTAGGCTTTATTGTCGTATTTTCACCTGTCTTAAGCATTTGTTTCCACAGGTACTTACCAAGGCCTAATTTGTACTTACCTGTAATAAAAGAGGTCCCAATGAATCCTTATCAATAACTCCTTGACCAGTAGAAGACACATCAGCTTTCTGAACATCATCATCATTAGAAACTGCTTTTCCTGAAACCCAAAAGATACACTTCAGTCAAGTAAATTTTCACACGAAGATCACATTTTAGCATTACAAGACAGATTCCAGGAAGCGTGTGAGTAAATGCAAAAAAAAGCATGAATGAGAGAGGAGGTCTCTCATGTTCTTAGTTGCTTAAGAGTAGAAAAAAAATGTCATGGCTACATAATGCCAAAGTCTTTGCTCACATAAATTGACTTTACAGTTGAAGTTGACAAGATCCACTTGTTTTGTGAACAATATTTCTTCTGCTGCTTTTGGGATCATTTGTCTGATGATGCTTGCTGAATCTTTCAATGGCTGTTAAACACACTGATTATACATACCTCTTCCTTGAGGTTTTATTTTAATTTATTTTTATGATCTCATCATCATTGGTCACAGTCTTCAGATACCACCACCATTGTTCTACAAAAAGGCTTTGGCTCATGTTAATATATGCGTGTGTGTATGTATATGTATGTGTGTGTGCATGTATATAATAAAATCATACTCTAAGAATCAAAGTATCCTAAATAAATTGATTGCAGAAGAAGGTGGAATGAGAATCCACAACAAGCAGCAGAATTACAGAAAACAAACTGTAAACTTTGTTCTACTGTACTTGCTGGCTGGCTAAGCAGACCACAAGAGGAGTACAACATCCTAAGGGAAGACTATCTCAATTCAACTCTATAATGAAACAGAATTACATTAGAATACACTAGATTACACTATAACAAACCTTAAAAACAGAAGTTAAGGTGAATTTTTAGAATTGTTTTAACACGTCTTCAAAAGATGTAGCAATTCACCATGACAGGTAAAATGTACACTATACTGCATTTGATCTTTTAATACTTTACTGCCCAAAGGAAATATGTACACTGGGTAGCCTATAGTTATTGGAGGGTGGAGGTGCAGGTGGAGTGGTGTTTAAAAAAAAAATATATATATATGTATATATACCTCATGATACATTTAAAAAAATAAGGTCTTGCATATACCTGGCCATTCATAAAAAATACTATACCATTTAGTTTTACCCTAGCTGACAAAAATTACTAAGATCTGATGCATTGCTATTTTCTCCTTTGTTGACTTGACTATATCCTGAGTACAGCCAACTGCACTATTTAATTATTTGATCTCAAGCTAAATGTATTTTAAATATACTGTGGTCCAATTCTTAACCATTTAGGAAGCATACTTAACCATTAGGAAGTATTAGAAACAGCACAAGAAAACAAAGTCCATAAGAACATAATAGGAAAAAAAAAGCAATAAAAATCAATATATTTGATTGGAGGTGTGCCCCATAAGAAACTGGTATTTTTTAAGAAATTCATTTCAAAGCATTAAACTCCCTTTAAGCATGAAGTCCCTTGTAGTGAAAGACAACAGTATGTATTCTTCATACCAGTGGGTATTTGGTATATTGTTCCAGCAGATGTTACGGTACCATCTGCTTTTAACTTGTCTGTGGACTAGCTTAAGCTTTCATAGTATTTTCAGGAAACTGATAAGAAAGGCCATACAAAGTTCTAAAGCCCTGATCCCCAATAAAAAGTGATGATAAATACTTGCTTATTTTTAAATATAAAGTTATTTAAGGCATATTAAAGGTTTGGTTCAAGTCAAAGTCTGAAGACCTCCTCAGTTACATGTTGTTGTAAAAAACACTACTCAATTTCCCAATTTTTCAATTTCATTACTCAATTTTGCTTTGGAAAAGGAATCACAAGGAAATTAAATTATTTATTTTGGCTTAGCAGGGAACTGTACCTTGCTCTTTTATCTGTCGAATCTGTCTCACGGTTTCTTTTAAAATAGCACATTTGTCTGGTTTGACATTGAAATTGTCAATGTCACTCAGATTAGCAGATATCAGCTCAGCCAGTTCTTCAATGTATTTGCTTTCCTGCTCACGTCGACGCTTCTCACCACTGCAGGTCAGACTAGAAACCAAGAACATAATTTCATATACTTACATACCATCATATACAAAAGCTGTACTCACTCTGTGAACTTCAATGTACTTCACGTAACACCTATCCATTGAACCTAGGTAGTAGTTATTCTTGCAGCAAACACAAATCTGAAGGTCGTGTGTGTGTTTCATTACCTTGTTGTTTAGTTTGGTTTTTGTGGAGTTTTTTTTAAGAATTTTAAGTACAAATTCATCTTAAGAGGATAGGAGAAAGCTATTCATCAAAAAAATCCTCCTGTGATTACTCTATCGTCAAATTTAATGACAATAGTAAATGTTTGTTATAAAATTGTAACACTCATACAGAAAGTATATTTTAACCTTAGAAGTTACTTTAGAATTGTTTAAAATTTGTTAGACAAATGAAATAGAATTTTAACATTCTGTGAAATCTCTTTAGCTTGCTTGTAACAAGATGACAACAGAAGGTGATGCCTCGGAAATATCTAGGCATCAGGACAAAAATGCCATCTCAACATCCAAGAAAAGCAGAATCACAGACAATCTAATGTTGCTGGATAAAGTCTCTTTCTGAAATTCCTTTTCCATAGATTAATGTGCTGAGTAAAGACACTATCTACAGCCTAAATCAACAGAGATCACTGCATCATACACAGGGTATGCCATGAGCAGGAAAAGGAGGACTCAGGAGAAAAGAAGGGGGCAAGAATGGTCACACTGAGGGAATCAAAAGGTAATGTATAAATATTCTTTGAGAAGAAACCAAGTGAAGGAGTTAGGAAAGTATGCATGGACCTGTATTGAAGAAAACAAATACATGACAAAGCAGAGGCCTGAAAGTTAAAGAAGGCTAATGAAGGGCGACAAACTGAAAAAAAGAATTCCTGAATGGACAGACAGGTCCTGGAGAAAGGGAAAGAGAAATTGGAATGGAGGACACTCAAAGAGACACTGGGATACGGTGGGAGAATCTGAGGATCTCACACACAATCTGCTGCATGCTGCAGGAAATCAACATAGGACACTGAGGATGTATACAAAAGGGAGAAAGATGAGTTCTCTGCTGACCATAACCACCTGAAATGAGGCCTGTCAAATCAACTACCAGATGTAAGATGCTGCCTTTGAAATTCCTGTGAAGCAAGAAGTTTTTCTTCTTTTGCCTTGCAATTACAGCTTCGGTGATTCCTTATATGTTTATTCTATTAAAATTTCCACAAGAGTCTAATTATAGAGCACAGTTCATCAGCTTTGGAATATTTACACATAATAGTAGAGTTGTGTATCTTCACAACAGAAGCTGACCTGAAGAATTTTTCATCTGAACAAACTGGTTAGTTAGAACTTACTCTAAATTACAATGAAAACTTGAAAAATATTTTAAAACTCATTTAGAAAAAAGAGAAAGGTCTATATAAGCCTACCTTGCACCTGGTGTATCACAGGGCAATGGCTTGCGCTTCCTTGACTCGTTGGTCAGGCTATCCAAGGAGTTTTCTCCTAATCCACTCATCTTGACCATGCATCAGCAACTAAAAGCAATAAAATAAGAACTGTGAATGAACCTTTCAAAATAATAACTCAAAATGCACAGAACTTACCCAGATAAGTTATTTATTTTTATCAGATTTATGAGTATTTTTACTGGAAATCCATATATCTTTTTACTATTAAAAAATAATATTTGGTTACCGGTTTTTAAAAATCTACTTTGTATTGTGCCAAAGCATAGGTTTACAAAGCCTTATATCAAGGTAAACAAAAATAAATGTGAAAAAATGCATTTAGTTTGATTCAGAGATGTTTAAAATATTGCACCATAGTACTGAGACCACTGTACAGCTCCAATACGTCTGAAAATAAAAAGATTCTCAGTGTTTTAATGTTTAGGTAACTTGAAAGTGGTAAATTAATGTGTTATACCAAAACGTAGTTAAATACTAAGGATAAAGTTAGATACCATCAAAGAAAAAGGCAAGTGATACTCTAAGGCAATGAAGGATGGGTGACCAGAACACTGAACATACAGACATGTCAAATAAAATTTCCTTTTCTGTCTGCTCCTTTCTTTTCTTCATGTAACCCAGCCTCTGCAGCCACAAATAACTGTCATCCTTAGGAGTAAATCAGTGGGCTTAAATGAGTTTCACACCTGGCTCAGTATAAAGCCAACAGATTACTACTACTGTCTCTAACTCAACAGGTTACTATAGTCTTAACTTCATATCTCTTTCTAAACTTCCTAAAATGAACACAGTTTTCTTAATCTTTGAGGACAAGGCAAGCAAAGACTTCAGAACTCTTCCAATTCTATTGTTTCTGCAGCAAAGATTGGGTCATAACGCAATAAAATAATAGGTTGCTTTTCTTAAAGTCTAGCTCTATGAAACAAGCCTGGCAGATTATATAACCATGGCACTCATCTCCCCTCCGTCCCAAGAGGAAAAAGGAACACAGTGCAGAGAAGATACCTAAACCAGATCATGCTATGCTACCATCAACGACGTGCTGAGGGAGGAAAAAAAATTTTTAATGGATCTGTGCTATTTATCTAGCCAGAGTATTTTAGAACATAATTTGAACTACAAAATAATCTAATAATTAGTATTTGGGTTTTTGTACCACAATGACAAGGTGACATATCTGGGCAGTTAGAAGTTTAGCATTATTTTATCCTATTTACAAAATTTCAAAATTAAATATGAATTTAATTTACTGCAATCTAGTTCAGACTGCATTTCTTCACCCCATACAGCAACAACAGTAACTGGTCTTAAACATTTAGGTAAGACAGTTGTACTTGTTAGTTGGAGAGCAACTTCTCCATATCATATAACCCAGTCACAAATCTTTCAGGAAAAAAAAAGCTCTTTAAGGATCTCCACAACCCACCATTATTACTACTAAGAAAAAAAAATGGTTTAGGATGACCAAATCCCTAGAGGTCAGTGATCACATATCACAAAGACAAGGAGCTACCGGCATACTTTCACTTAAATGAAGTTTATGTTAAGGTGTCAGAGGCTGGTAGCCAGCTGACTTGAAGCAGCTCTGCCGAACAGGATCGGGGCACCCTGGTGAACAAGACGTTAGTTAAAGACAAGTCAGCAGTGTACCCCTGCAGCAAAGAAAACCAGCCTCTTAGGCATTTAGTCAACTAAGTGCTTCCAGGAGAAGGCATGTAAAGAAAAGAAAGAAGTGTGTGTATTACTTCTGGCTACTAACCTTGACTGATTGGGGTTTTTCCTTACTGGCTTTTTGTGGCAAAACAGTAATACTGCTTTAGTTCTTTCTAAAGTCTAAACTGAAAGCGCTAAGACACACAAGAACTTATTTGCATGAAGCAGCATGGGAGTTGCTTGCAATAGCTGATACTCTTACTGCAGGATGTTAGCTACAGTGGGAGAATTTAAAAGGACATTCTTCCTACAGCAGTAGAAACCTTTGAAAGCTAGACAGGACAGAGGACTGCTGGCTGCACTGAAGAGCAGACACTGGATTGCTCTAGCACGTGTACGAAGCTCAGAAGTAAAATGGCATCTCTTTAAATCACAAGTTCTCTTTGCAGCTAAGCACATGTTACAATGCTTAACATAAAATTGTATTCATGACCAATCATCATCCCAATTGACAGGCATTAGGAGAGGAAGGATAATATAATTTTTGCATCACAATAAAATAAAAAAAAAACCTACAGTAAAATGTGATCTTGAATTTGAAATAAACAACTATAAAAGATGCCTAACTCCGTGACTATGGTCACGTACTACACAGACATGAAGTTGGTTTTACATCTAAATATTTGATACAATTCCAGACTGACTAAGACCAAACCCAATATACAGAGAAATGGAAGAGCAATCCTGAAGACTTCCATTCAGTCGTATATTCATCCAGGGTAAAAACCTCTCAGATACATTTACAGTGGCCCACCTTATGTGACGTTCAAGAAGAATATGCCGTTATGCCACTAGATGACAGCATAGCAGTGAACAACCGCGGGGCTAATAATTGCTGCAATTAAGCAGCTGAATGAAAAACTACTCCTCTGAAGAAGCAAGCAGTTTCAAACCCAGGTGCTATAAACAGGCTATGATCATGCAAAAAGCAGCCGATTATCCGAAGCTAGCACGGAGTAGATCGTGCGACTCCTCAGCTCTCCGGCCCACCGCCCTGCCAGTCGGGCTGCGGCCGCCGAGCCGCCCCGCAGGGACCCGGGCACGGAGCTCCCAGCGGCGCAGGGGCAGCGGCCGGCAGGGCTCCAGGGCCAGGCTGAGGGAGGAGAGCTCAGCGCGGCTGTGGGCACAGCCCCTACGCCGGCAGCCAAGAGGAAACTCTGTTTCAGAGGAGGAAAGACTTAAAATACACCAAATAGTCGAAAATTTGCGCTAGGATAGACATTTCAAAAGAACGTAATTTTGCAGGTAATGGGGTTGCATTAAATGATTTAGAATGAAAACGTTGTTTCTGGTTTAACATCTACCTGCACTGACAGATAACTTACCATATGATTAAACAGAAAAACAAAATTATGACATTTTGCCTCAGAAACATGGTACATATCAGAGACTACAACCCTTCCCCTGTTTAAGAAAACCTTTCAGAGCCTAAATATAGCAGCTTGGAGAAGGAAGGACGGAAGGAAAAACGAGGTAATTGGTGTAAGCTGTTTCCCTACTATAACCCCAAGTAGCCTGGGGGAGGTTATTGGGCCCTGAAGCTGCAGAGTTCCCGCACATGTGTCCTCCTTCCTCTAAGAGCACCATTACGAGCTGGGAAGGCCTGTAGTGCCTGGAACTACTCTGTAACTGCTTAGCTAAGGAAATTAGAGGAGCTGCTTCCCAATTCAGATGGATTTACAGTACAGATTGTTAACAGTCAAAGCAATTTCCCTGCTATAGGAAATATTAGCAAAAGAAGCCATTATTCAGTGGGTTAATAATGAAAGAAATCATCAGTTAAAAAAGCACCAGGTGTTAAATTTATTTACTGAATATGAACCTATAATCTCTAATGGGCTAAAAAGTTTTTCCAAGAAGAAATCTGTTTTGGGAGGTTTGGGGAGTTTTCCTGAAGTTAATAATGATTTCAAAAGACAGCTCCGAAACACAGCTTTCAAACATTAAAACTCTGATGCATTTTTAATCCTAAAAGCAAAAATGTTTAACACAACCATCTTCGTAATCTCACTTTCTGAGCTAACAGGCAATAGCATTATTTCTGGCTCGTGAACCCATCATGCTGGCTAGAAAGACTCTTCTGCTAGTTATAGTTCACATTATCTACCTAAGCAAAGCATATTTTAAAGAAAATAATTACACAGTGAAATTATTTCTATTATTTGAATAATTAAAATAAATGTAAAAGCTAGATAAATCGGACTCAATGAATAGCTCAGTTACTACATAAAACCAGGCAAATATAAGCAATTACATTAAATTTTAGATAAGTATAAATTATCCAAAACACAGGAATGATAATCTTCCATCACAAAATATTATCCTTATTCAGAATAGTGGAAATATACACGGCAACCACTTCCATGAAAAATCTGACAACTGTTCTGCTATTTTTCTTCAAAGTTGCATGTACAAGCTCAGAAAATGGATGTCAAACGTACTGCATAGAAGGATAACTAACAGTGGGACTGTATTATGAACTTCGCTATCAATACCATACTATTATGCACTTAATGAAATTTGTATGCAAGTATTTGCTTAAAATGCAAGCAGCTACAGCCCATTGATTACATGTAAGGATGACAAAATGCTGAATACAAATTCTATCCAGTGACAAACAACTATGTGTTTCTAGTTTATATAATGTATAAAGAGAATTTCTTGGGACTGCCACATTTTAAATTTGTACTTAAGGAATAATAATTTCTATGTATATAATAATATTTAAATGTTTGCTAGTCTGATGTCATCAGCACCAGCAACTAATTTTAATTTCTAAATTAAACTGCCCATGTTACTCCACTGTATTGGAATACTTCATCATTTTCATCTAACATTTTATAAAATAAAATCATTTTATGCTACACTCCATTTAGCTATGAAAACAGACAACACAAGCCTCACTTTGTTCTGTCCAATATGATTTTCAAAAAGTTATCCAGCAAAACAAAGCCCTAGCTCTTGCCAAATAATTTAGAAGGGTGTACATTCATATGAAATAGAGAACTTTAAAAGTTGAATGAAAGCAAGTATGTCCAGAGCCCTCCAAAGTTTTGACTTAAAGCAAATTTGAAAAAAAAAAACAAGATGATGTAAGAGACGGTTCAAAGTCTTCAAAGCAAGACATTGTTTAAGTCCATTGGTTGTACCAGTAACGAACCACTATATACTGATGTTCCTAATCCCACCAGTGGAGTGGAACCAAAGGCAGTAACATTTGGAGAAGTTGTTCCAAACTTTCATAATTATTTGCAAATACTAAGTAATAGTTTCTGTACTACCATTTGATTTATTGTTTCAGATATAATCCTACATTTTCCGAAATTTTTCTCACTTATCAAAAATGGGAAACAAGAAAACAAAAAATAACAAAGACCTTTCGCTCATCAATAAGTACACTGGAAAAACATTTGCCCTTACTAGTAAGGTGCGCATGTCTACATCCTTTGCAATGTACTATATACTTTTCATGTGTCAGGTCTGTTCATTTCTCAGTGAAAATCTTAGAAGGATTGTTAAAAAGGTACTTTTTTTGCACTTGACAGATAAAACCAAGTTCTAGTAATTATTAATCCATTCATTGCAACAATATATGTTCAGCGCTCCAAACAAAAACATAGAATTTAAAGAAATCATCAGCATTTAGGACTAGCATTTTGACAGGAAAAAAAAAAAAAAAAAAAAAAAAAAAA
>Ga0065711_1007615_pt1 | contig 14514 bp, 15 predicted proteins | sample Hoacrofraction12_FD_59098 | JGI IMG/M metagenome (GOLD analysis project Ga0065711, IMG submission 59098) | Hoatzin crop microbial communities from Cojedes, Venezuela - Epithelial fraction 12 v2 (version 2) | ecosystem: Host-associated > Birds > Digestive system > Esophagus > Crop | place...
GACCATGAGGAAGAACTTCTTCCCTCTGAGGGTGATGGAGCCCTGGCCCAGGCTGCCCAGGGAGGCTGTGGAGTCTCCTTCTCTGGAGATATTCCAGACCCGCCTGGACTCAGTGCTGTGCAGCCTGCTCTGGGTGACCCTGCTTGGGCAGGGGGTTGGGCTGGGTGACCCACAGAGGGCCCTTCCAACCCCGAACATTCTGTGATTCTTAGTTTTTGGCTAGCGATAATCCGCAGCTGCTCCGGTAGAGGTTTCCTGCATAGTTCTACATGAAAGTCCTTGATCAATTAAATCTATTCTTTTTGTATATATCAGGAATTCGTGTCTATTCTCTGTGAGACTCAGTTTATGCAGCATGGTTTAGTTTTAGCAAGGCAATGCTGTATCGCAGGCACACCGGATATTAGGATCAGATGGTAGATTGGTTAGGAAAAATTTCTTTACTGAAAGAGTGGCAAGTGTTGGAACAGGCTGCCCAGGGCAGTGGTCGAGTCACCATCCCTGGAGGAGTTCAAACACCACGTAGATGTGGCACTTCAGGGCATGGTTTAGCAGGCGTGGTGGGGTTGGGTTGGCAGTTGGACTTGATGATCTTAGAGGTCTTTTCCAACCTTAATGATTTGATGATTCTATGATTCTATGGTCTTTCAGCTAGCTCCAAATTTTAAGCATTTGTTGAAAAGCGTTGCACGCTTGAGAGCATGAAATAACAGCCCTGTAGACAGTGTGGTGTTGGTACCCCCACCCCATGCAGGGTACCTCATAAAACTGTAGGAAGAGGGGAAACGTTGTGCTGATTTGAAACGTCTTTTCCCAGGACTTCTGAAAAAACCCACAAGTAATTTCTGTATCTCTGCCTTCACACCATTAATGAGGCAGAGTTAGACAAGGCAGGACTTGTTTACTTGAGATGTCGGTCGTGTTGAATTGTGTTGCATCCCTCCTCGCCCCTCCGCTGTGCTCGGCAGACTGCCGTGCTCTCGAGGCGGGGCGTGGGGTGGTAATCTCAGGAGAAAACTACTGCGAGGCTTTTAAATATCTCGGGAAATGGGCAAATATCTGGGAGACACAAAGACCCACAAAGATCAATAAAATGCATGCACATTGATAGTTTTTTTTTTTTAATCTTCTTTTTTACATAAGAAAATAAGATTATGATTGGACAGTAATGAAACAAAATGCTTGCAGAGTCGGACCACCATCCTGTGTGCCGAGGGGACGCGCAGGACGAGCTGCGCGGCGGAGCCTGCTGCTTCTGGCCAGCCGGTGGCTTCAGGAGGGGAAAAGGAGCGCTCATTTAAGCACCAAGAAGTAAGTTGTCCAGCCGGCGAGCAGCAGTGCCCCGACCAGCACGGTGTAACTGAAGAGCACGAAGGCCAGCAGCTCCCTCAGCACCTTGAGGAAGTGGATGGTGAAGGAGTCCGGCATGGTTCTCCCCGGCACCACGGCAGGTAGGGTCTCTGGGGCTGGCTGCTGCCCTGCTCCTCCCCGCTCTGGAAGCCAAGGGACAGGGTGAGTCTTTCCGAGCAAGGAGACTGCAGAGCCGAGGGGATGGCTCTGCTGTGGGGACAGATGTCTGTGCTCAGGAGGGTTAATGGCCACCCATCCTTCTACGAAAGTTGTTAGTGTCAGGTTGGCCTTGGGTGTGCTTGTTCCAAGTCCTGTACAGGGTTGCTGAGCTGTGCAGTGTTGAAAAAGAGTTTGGGATTTGATCAAAGTCTCCAAATCAGGACTGGTAACTAAGAAAATTAAAATACAGACCCCCAGGCAGTGGACACTGCCCTGTCGGTCAGGGCCAGAGGCCCTTACAGAGTCCAGCTGGCTCCTGGTGTCTTTCCCCCCGTGTCGGTGGCGGCGCATCCAGGAAGCTTCACATTCAGAGCGGTCGCTGATGGTGCATTACCAGCAGTGTGTTCTGATCAAAGTGGTCAATTCCTCCAAGGAAGCCACCATTAATATTTAATGATATAATTGCATCTAATGGAGATACTGGCACAAACTGAGCCTTTTGTTTAAGAATGACGAAAACCGGGGCTTAAATACAAGTTTGCACAGGCAAATATTTATATCTCATGTTAAAAATAACCTTTGCCTGGGAGACACAGGATAAGATGCTTTAGAAATCATCTTCAAGCTGTATGTTAAAGTCACACTTGCACATCATGTTAGAAGCGAGTGCTCATTTGTTAGTTTAATGTAAAATCTGAACTCTTTCACAAAAGTTGTTTGGTCCTAAGACTTAAAGCTGTGAAGACCCATCTAAAAAATTTTACCGTCTCTCCAATGTACGTGTTCTTTTAAATTTTGGTCATAACACTCTTGGTCAAGCAAATAAAGGAAATTTAAAACCAGAGTTTAGATAAAGCTAACCTAAAAGGATTATTTATTTCTCTTCTGAACAGTTCAAAGCCAGCCAAAGTAAACTGAATTCCCATCCTGACACTCAGAATATTTTTTAAAGAGCTCTTGTGATACAGAGTTCGCTTTTTTGGTTTTATTAGAGTTCAGTCATTTAATTCTGAGCTCAGGCACACGCATACGTTATAGGAGCTATTGCATTTTAAAACCAGCCATGCTTTCCCAGTTGTTCAAAGCAGTGAAATTTTCTGCCCATAGGCTTTATGTGATTTCTGATTATCTAAAAAGGTGTTGATAAAGAAATGAATTGCTTACCCAGGTAGATGATGGGCTCTACTTCGTAAAGTTCCTATTTCTCTCTAGTTTTGTTCTGCAGCTGTCCCTTGAATTTCTGTCTTCTGAATGCTTTGTGCTGTAGCTTGATCCCCTTCTGATCCGGGAGCCAGGAGTAATGAGGTTGTGTTTGCAGCCCACACGAGGACTAATGCACTAGGTGTGGTCAGGACCAATTATTATATGACATAGCGCCTTTGCGCTCTGTGCAGCACAGCAGCACGGAGCATGCCAAACAGCTCCCCTTCCCCAGAGTGCTTTTGTCAACAGCATTTCATGAGTCTAAGCGCCGTGGCTTAGTGCTACCAGGTCAAAACCTGCATCTGGTTAAGTGTGGGGGTTTTCCCTCTAACAAACCATTGTGTGGTCTTATATTTTTTATTCTTCAATTTTCAGGAAGGCTGTTGGGCCTTTTGTGCTGTTCTCTGCGAGCCCTGTGCTTCTGTGGGCCGCGGGGGGAGGAGGATGCTCACAGACAGCTGGGGATGGTCCCAGATCAGCAGCGCGTTACAGGATGGAACTGTGCAGGCTGAGCCAGGCTCTTTTATCGTAACAGCGAGCGCTGAAGACAGCCTGGTCGTGGCACTGTCGCTAGTTCACTGCTCCAGCTTCACCCTTGCACACCCAAGAAGTCAGCCCTACCTTTTAGAGAGTGAGTGCTACAACTCTTTTGCAGCAAGGGGAGCAGGAGGAGCAGGGAGATAAGCTGTATGTTTATTTTTAGCAAAGCTGCTTTCCGATAATGTTATATGAAAAGTGAAAGTCTTTTGCGGTGGAGGTTGGGTAACATTTCCTTTTTTTTTTTTCCTTGTAAACCAGACAAATGCAGACAGCAGAGAGAAGGAAGAGTATGTACTGCAAATCAAATCTCTTACCTACAAAGATATTATGATGTAGAAAATGGCCCCTTAATTTAATTAGGCTCTCTTGTTATCAAATTATTACCCGCATGGTCAGCAAGGCCTTAGACAGAAGCAGAACATAATCAAGCTGCTCAGGAAGCCTGTTAAGTAGTAATTGCTCCTCCAGGGAATCGATCAACATTAAGATGTCTTTTTTTGTTGTTGTTGTTGTTGTTGTTGTTGTTGGACAGTTCCAGGAAGAGACTTAGTCTCGTTTGAGTGGCCACATGGCTCTTGCTTGGTGGTGGTGCAGGCTACAGTCTGCCAAAAAAATATGCAGCATTGTTGGTGATGAATTAGAGTTTACCGAGTGTCGGGCATAACCTGTGTTTGAAACAAGTTTTGCCTTTAGCGTTACTAACCAGCACGCTTGCTGGTCCAAGTGAAAAGGTAAGCGAGCTGGTGAATTGGCACTTTGCATGGTTTCCTTTATTCGCTTGTGGTGTAGCTTTGACACGTCGTGACCTTAGTTCACAAACCAGCCTGATCGGTGGTCTTCATTTTCTTGTGATTAGCTCAATTTTTGAGATTTTTTTTTTTTAAAAGGACACTCTGTAAGGCTTGCAATGCATCACATTGTTTCTTATTTTCCTCCACACAGTGATGTCTAATTTTTGATCTGAAAATACTTCAATTTTCTTTTCAAATGCTGTGAAATTACCTGTTTTACAGTGGAGCTGTGGAAATAATGCAGAGTGAGGCAATCCACACTTGCTCCTTGCATCACTGTCTAAGTTGCACCATGTTCTGTTTTTGTAAGACAAGTCTGTAAGTTTCCCACCCACCTGAATTAAAAAGTTGCAAATGACTGAAAATGTATTTTTCTTTAAAAGTCAAGAAATCCCATAAATACTTCTGATGTAGTGAAGTGGCAGAAGAGAATGTAATTAGTGCATAAGCTTAAAGAAAAAACATACAGATGTTAGAAAAATAGTTTCAACTGAAGTAATTCAGTTATCCTGGGGCGGGGGGGGAAGGATACAGCTACCACAGTGCAGGGTTCTGTTTTATTTATTTTTGTATTCCAGAGAGAGAGAGTGAGCAAACACTTTAAAAAAAAAAAAAATCAAATACATTATTATTTTGTTCTAATAAGCCAACTGGACTTAGACAGACAGAGGCGCTCATTTGGCAGGACTCAGTCTTACAAAACAAAACAACAGACTGAAACCCACAGTCCCAACTGTGACAACTTGGAAAAGGGTTTTTTGGGACGTATTACGCATTACACAGGATTACTAAGAGCAAAAATGTTTGCGAAGAGAATGATTTAAGGTGTGGGATGGTTTATTTTAGTTGTTTTTAGCTATTTACGAGTGAAATGCAGTGTGAAACAGAGTCCCCAGTGGTTGCCGTAGAAGCATGTGAGTGTAGTGACAGTGACCAGGGCAAGGGCTGATGCGCAGCAGCACGGGCTCTGGCAGCGCTCAGCTGCATGGGCATTAGCGACCACCTCTACTCTGCCTTCCCAGCCTCCAGCAACTAGCAAGGCTGAGGCTTCTGGAGCCAGAAGCTGCCTCTTGCACACGATGGCTCAGAAACACCAAGGGCCCAACCACCAACACCACGGAAAATTCCATTTTAGAATTTTGAGCTGTGCAACATCTTGTGGCAGCAAGTATGACCATTTATAAACTGAATGGGGGGGGGCGGGGGTGCAAAGAATTGCCTGTTTTAAACCTGCTGTTTACTGAGTCACTGACGTAGCTATTTTTGGCCCGAGTCCCGTGTGGGGACTGTTTGCGTGTCTTCAGACATAAGCTCTCGGCACACTGATGTAATTCATACTCTGGAGCAGCTTTCCAGAGTCAGGTGGGTGTACCCAAGACAAACAAGTCACCTCACACTGATTCCTTCAGAGGGTGATTGAAGTAAAAGGCTTAAGCATCTCCCTCATGATTTGGGTGCAGTTTCTTGTATTCATAGCCAGGCTGTTGACGTGCCTGTGGCCAGTTCCAGGTTTAGCTGTTGCTGCAGCAATCCCCGTGAATGCCTTGGCCAAAGCGTGCAGGACAGCGGACTTGAATGTGACCTACAGGCAACTAATGGTAACAGGCAGCTTGTTACCGTACAGCGCAGGCTAAGCAGGTCCTGCAGGTGCATTGTTCTGGATGCCGGAGAGCTGTGAAGCTTTTAAACCTATGCAGTAAAGAAGTTACTGCATCCCCTTTCCAGCAGTTCTCTTTCCATTGTACAGTCAGCTTCCAAGGATGTGAGAAAATGTAGCTACTGTGGCCCGGCCCTTACTGCTGCCTGTCGATGCAAATGTGCCGAAGGTGGGGGAACCACAAGTTCTTTAGTTTTCACCAGAAAGATGAGAGCAGGAAACCCCCCAACATGGTACAGCTGAGTACAGATCTTTAACAGAAACAGAGCCAGTGCATTGATGGAATGTAGCAGGCACCAAAGACAGACTAGGAATATTGGCATGAAATCAGGAACAGAAAAGACCCTGCCTCAGCACCTTAGGAGGGTAAAAAGATGCAATCACATCTCCCACGAAAACTAAACTGAAAGAAAACAAAGGAGCAATTTGCCAAATAGAAGGACCAGGGCAAGTCCCCGCTCCCCCAGCACCTCTTTGCCAATTCAGACCACGACCAGGGATCTCTCCTTCTCCCAGTGTTTATTTCCTTGTTAGTGCCTTTCAGCACTGTTGTCTACCAGGAAGTTCCACAAAGAGTAGAAACACAAGTGCAGAGAGGGATGAGGGTAACTGCATCATGAGCTGGTGTCAGGAGCGCTTCTTTCACTGTCGTGTTCCTCTGATGTTCAAGCAGTCATGCCAGAAGACCAGAAGCTGACGTGCCTGTATCACACAGGGCCTCTCACTTTTACCGTCTCTTGCCACAGACTCTAGAAAGGGGCAGGCTCCAGTTTTTCCATCAAGGATTTGATCCAGCTCGTTCCATTGATCAGTTTTGTAGTGGCAATGACGTACTCTGTGCCTCCATCTTCCATTTGGGACAGAAATCTCAGTGCAGCAATTTCTGCGTATGTTACACCTCCCAGGAAGAACACCAGAGTGACTCGGTTCTCACCGTGTTGACCTGCGTATTCAGAGAAATTTACAGGTTGTCTTAGTTTTATTTTTATGTCTCCTGTTTATTTTTGTGTCTCCTATACATCAACTGTTAGTCAAACTCAAAATGACCTACAACTAAAATAAACATAGCAGCTGAATTAGAGGAGAAACCTATTGGGTAGAATACCAGAGTGGGGCCCAGAAATGCAGACTCTGTTCCCAGCTCTGGAGTCTCTTTATTAGGAGAGTGATGCTGACCTTCTTTGTAAAGTAATGTCACTTATTAAAATCACAGTGTTAGGTCAGGGTTTATTTTAGTACTCTGATGAGGAGTCCAACAAATGTACAGCTCTATAGTATATCTTCAGTGCACATGGTGCTGTGCATTCATAGCAGGCTGAATATGTGGCTGGACATTTTAGAGGCCAGAAAGCTATCTGTTAAAAATGGGTTAGGTAGATCTAATACTGCAGTGGGACAGGGAGATGAGATAGATACCTGGACTCTGCTAGCCCTGATTTGCCTCATTCCAGCCTAACAAAGATGCATCTCCCTTTAAAAAATGGGAAAACAATGCAAAACTTACGCTTTTTCTGAAGGCCAGTAGGTAACTGCTGCCTCTCCTCAAAATGGGGACCTGGCAGCATCTTTAAAACCTCCTCTATGCTCCGCCAGCCTGGCCGAGCCAGTAGCTGTGCCAGGCGAACGCTCAGCGGAGCGTAGCCACTGTAGACGTAGGAGATATCGTTGGGGTTCTGCAGGAGAGAGCAGAGTGTGAGCAGCAGATGAGTGCTACTTCATGCTGCAAAACAGCACCACAAAAGTAAAATAAAATTTAAAAAAATGGTTTTCCTGCTGCATATAATTCTGTATTGTTAGATGTAACGTTCACTGCTGAGGCGCCTGTTTACCTGTTCATTAACATCATCCATCCATAAGCGCAGGGTTTTCCTGATCGTTGGGTAATTATTCCTACCACTTGTCTGAGGTTTCAGGAGTCCAGCCTTTTCTAAGTTGTTTAAGGTCAATATATGTTCATAGCCGTAAGTCTGCAATATGAAGAGTTCACCTTTAATACCATGTCAACAATCCACGACCAGAGTGTTAAAAAAAAAAAAAAAGCAAAGATGCTAGTTTAAAAAAGTTTTTTGGTTAAGATCTCTCTCGAGTGTATCCTATATGGGATACACTCTAGAGAGATTTAAATCTTTCTCTCACTTTAAATCTCTCACTCTAGAGAGATTTAATGTGTTTAAATCATAATAGTAAAAAATGCAATGATATAAACCTCTCTGTATTTACATTTTGTAACACACATATGAGCACCTCCTGAATCGCTGCTATCAGCCCACACAGAAGCCTCAGTGCTCCATCTGTACGCACTGGAGTCAACACTACCCTTGTGTAAGATGTGTCTGCCTAGAATGCAAGTGTTGCAGAGCTGAGGCTTTGATGTGAATTTTCTCAGAAATTTATCAATCCAAAAGTTACAGCCCAACCTGGAGAATCTCTCTTTTGTAATAGTCCAGAACCTTCTGCTTCAGCCCACTATTGCATACAGATTGCAAGCAAACGAGACGCAAGATCTTGATTAATGGATGTTTTTGAGCTATGCAGTCTTCAATATAATTGTTAACCTATTAAAAACAAAAAAAGCGGTTACTTAAAGACCTGTTCAAGTGCCTGAAGACCTGGAAAGAAAGATATAGTTTTGCCTAGTATCTCCAAACCAGCATGAAAGAGGGTGCAGCTGCTCTCCAGGCAGCTCAAGACCATCGGTAAAAGAGTGATCCCGCACCGGTTCCACCCGGCATCTTTCTAAAGCACGTAGATTCCACAGTCAATAGCTAGACTTTGACCCACTGAAAAAGTTCTCATTAACGGTCTTGAATCTTTCACTGATCCCTCACAGCACGTAGTGCCCCTGTACGAGTCAAAGCACCCCGGCTGTATACACCTGCGTTACAGGCAACAACAGGTAACCGGAGCCCGGCAGTGCGCACAGCACAGCACTGTCTCCAAGGACGTTCAGCGATGCACGTCGCTGAGAAAAAAACTGCAAGTTTGCAACGAGGTGCAAGCGAGAGCTCACAGCTGGGAAGAGGCAGACACCATGTAGATCAGATGTTTCCTCTCTCAAAAAACCCAAATGGAAAAAACCCAAAGAAATATGCTGGGGTTTTTTTGAAGACGTAAAAGTCATTAATTGTCATTATCTGCTTACCTTGTCTGTGTCTATTCCAGACATGAACTCTTGTTCCACTGTTAAATTATCAAAGAAGTCTTCAGATGCTTTGGGAGAAGAATGAAAATCAATACAGTAGCAACTGACAGCTTCTTTTCTACATTTAACATTTCAGCAGAGATGCGCTGGATGGAGCAAAGCCAATTTTTGCCAAGCTGAATAATGTCCATCGAATTGTCTCGCATCTTGCTATATTTAAATTAGTCAGATAGATAAACTGTGGAACGAATACTCACTGGTGATGTCTTTGATGAGTTCCGCAATGGAGGTGTGGTTTGCTAGAGAACTTCTTGCTGCCTGCATGTGTGGTAACTGTGAGACAAACTGCTTAATCTCTCCAACGGTTTTTGCATGGTGTCTTTCCTAAAGAAATCCGTCGCTTAGGTTAGGTCTTGTTCAGATTAATAACACCAACTAGATCATTTTATCACGAGCAAGTTCTCTACTGTACTCACTGCAATAGCAGTTACTGCTAGGGATATGCAACCTTACAGACAACAGACTTTAAATGCTTTACACTAAAGTCACAGCATTACCTGTATCAGCACTTCGATCGTTAGAAGAGGCAGGACATAATACAACAGGATCATTAGACTCTCTTTTTCCATTGCACCAAAGCCGCCAATCACTTTTCTCCACCTCTGTCTGACTTCAGCCATCACTATCTGCTCCTCAGTTTCCCTACCAGCCAAACTACCTTTTTCATGCAAAGGCGAATTACTTTGCTAGCTGCCAGCACACATGGAACTCCAGGGAAACGCAGTCAGAGATGGGGGACGTTTCCCCTCAAAGCAGCAGTGAAAGGTGCCGAGGGACTGGGTTGGCAGGGTCCGTGTCCCTCGCGAGAAGCCTGCCATTCACTTTACCTGGCTGTAACAATGTCCCGGGTTTTGAGCCAGGATCTGATGAAGCACAATGCAGACTTCAGCTCTCAAAGCAGTCCAGAGGCCTATATTTCGTTCGGGCTACTTGCCTCTTGCTGCAACTTGGAATAAAAATAATTCAACTCACATGTGAAGGATTTAAATGGGCAAGTGCAGACAGGATAGTGATAATGAAGAAGCCTGCAATTTAAGAAGTCCTCTGCTGCCAGTATGCTGCTGTTTCATTATCACCTATTACCTCTGACAATTTCTTAAAGTCCTTTTTTTTTTAACAACCAGTATGAATAATCCATCTTTAGCACCCTCAGCACTAATACTGCAGTAACAGACGTTTACTAGGAGACGTGACAGAGCACACAGTATTTCAGTTAAGGTACCGCTACCTCGTCTTACATGTGGCAGAAGTGAAGAGGCCAAGAAAAAAACAAGGAAATACAATCAGTGTAACAAGTTCTCTCGAGAATCCCCATGAAGTCTGAAAGCAGAGACAGGGGATCTCCGTTTCTTTATGAATCATCAACAGGATGTTTTCAAACAAAACCACAAACATACCCCACAGCACTCTCCAGCTTTGTCTAAGGTGACACGTGAGCACGAATTTACAGGTCAAACCTCCAGTAAGACAGCCGTCTTTTTCATGTTCCTTGTTTTTTATGCCAGCCATAATACTGTATGAATGTTCACTCTGGAGTTTTACTTCTTACAGCCTTTTCTCTGTATCAAGGGGCACTGGGCACAAACTGAAGCACAGGAAGTTCCGTCTGAACATGAGGAAGAATTTCTTCCCTCTGAGGGTGACGGAGCCCTGTCCCAGGCTGCCCAGGGAGGTTGTGGAGTCTCCTTCTCTGGAGTCTCCTTCTCTTCTTCTGTGGAGTCTCTCTTCGCCTGGACAAGGTCCTCTACAGCCTACTGTAGGTGACCCTGCTTCGGCAGGAGGGTTGGACTAGATGACCCACAGAGGTCCCTTCCAACCCCTACCATTCTGTGATTCTGTGATTCTGTATCCTCAGCAAATACAAAGGGAAAAGGACCCTTCAGTTAACAGGTAACAGCAGCAACAAGGTGGAATTGATCAGTACGCTAAAATTAACCTTTGGTCTCTTGCAGAGGGAGGCAGCACCTGACCGTTCTGCAGACTGAAGCAAGCAATTCCTATGAGGGGTACTACGGCCTCACCCAGGCTAGCTCTGAGAGAAGCTTTTAACAGTGAGAACAGGAGAAGCCCCAGAACAGAGGAGCCGCATGACTGTGGGATTCTTGAGAGGAGATCTGACCGTTTCTCAGAATGGTCGAAGTGGAGCCGAGCTCATCCCAGGGCAGGGGAACAGACTGGAGGGGCTTCTGAACACTACCTGTTTTTCTCTGGCTGAGGAATTCCTCCATGGCGACAGCTCGAGCTGCCAGTCACAGCCCTGCTGAACGCAGACTGTGATTTATCTGACGACAGGAATCCCCAAGGGATGCCCAGTCGGATACAGGCCTCACCTCAAAGGCTGCTGAGATGATCTTGGCTTTCTTGCTCAGCACTGACCCCACAGCATTGAAGTTCTTGTCTCGGATTTCAGCATACAGCTCTTCCGCAGAGTTCAGCTGGAGCTTCTTGGGTTCTGTGGGGAGATCTTTCCCACCTTCACCCTGCTTCTTTGGGGCAAACTTCTCAGGAGGGAGTTTCACGTAAGCTACCAAATGCAGAGAAAGAACTCTTACAAGGACTGGCACTTCACCACCAGAAGTTAAGATAAGCAGCCTGCAGAAACTCGTCCCTTGAGCTGGAAACAGTTCTGAGCAGCAAAGCTAATATAAATGCCCAGACAACTCGGTGTGTATGTGTTAATTAAGGAGTCTCCCTGTACTCACCCAGGGACCCAGAGCCCTATACCAACATAGGCGATCAGAAACCGAGTGGCAGCTGCCCTGCTTTCAAAGAGGTTTGGAGGCAGCTTTCCAGCTGTCTTCAGTACAGCAGGAGGGATTAAAACCCATAAACGCCTCTCCGGAGTTTTTCTTAGTACCAGCGGGGGAGCGCTCTGCGTAGCCTTCCACAGACTGTTCCCGTCCCCTCAGCGTGGCACAAGGTGAGCCAGCCAGGCTGGAGGGTGAAGGCATACACCAACATCTCCGCTCCTGCACCGCCTGCTCTGCGGCTGCACCCAGCCAGCAGCCACAACACACCCATTCAATAACCGTGCACTGTACTCAGCTCCCCCTTCCCAGGCAAAAAAAGCGCCAGAGCTGATCTGGGTGGGCTCTAGCTTGGGACTGAACCACCCCCGCGCTAAGTTCAGGTGAGCTGCTCCCACGTCACTGTCACTGAGAGAAGCAGAAACCCACCCGACACACTGCAACCTGCTCCAGCAGGCTGGAGACCTCCCCCTCGCCCGGCAGTACTCACTGTTCTGAATTCCATAGATCTCATCTATCAGCCCTTCGTACGTCAGCTGCGTAGCTAACGGTGTCAGCAGATCAACGTTGCGGTCCAGCAACAACAGGGTATCAAAGACGGGAAATATCGAGTTCTGGCTTCCAGGGAACTCGCGCTTCATCCTGATCATCATATTAGCCACGTGCTGAAAATAAATCACGTCGGTCTGGTTATGGTGCAGGCCGCGACAGGCGGATTTGACTTCTGGGCCCTACAAGCACATGCTCATGCAAGTATGGGGCGCAGCCCTGCGTAAAGGAGGAGAACGGCAAGAGGTACAAACCAGCTGACTGGTGGGGGCAGGACGAGACAAAGAAAACAAAGTCCTTCTCTGCTGCTCTCTGCAGCTTAGCAACTTTGATCAGAGAGAACAAAAAAAAGGGTGAGTTACAGGGAGAGATGAAAAAGCTAAAGCATGAGCAGTGGGCTACACATCTCCTGCTTTATTCAGCCCTTCCGATACCAACAGAGCAGCTCAGTGTTAAAACTGCACAGAAAGAGGAACCGCTGAAAACACAAAGGCAGCGTACCTATGAGCAGAGCACACAAAATCAGATAAATCCTCCTGACAGGAGGAACAGCAACAACCGTTCTTTTGGCCAGAGATGACAAAGACCTGATGGCCATGATCCTGAAACTCCAGTAAGACAAGAAGGGTCCGTGGCTGGATTCAAAAAGCCCACAGGTGCATGTAACCAAACCCTCCTTCAGGCAGCTCCAAAGGACAAGATGCAGCTTTTAAGCAGCAACGTTTGCCTTACCCGGGCACACTCGCCCTTCCCAAAAATCTGCGGGATGGTTCCGTAGAGAGCCTGCAGCGTCATCAGCCCCTTTGCCGCATGGTACAGGCTTGTCTGGTCGCTCTCCAGGTAACACTCCTAAACAACAAGAAGGATTCCCGATGGAAGGTGTTGGTCCAGCACAGCTGCTTCCACAGCGGAACGTGGTCCACACGGGCAGTTCAGAGGAGACACAGGCTAGGGAAAAACTATGGCTGTTGGACTCAATCTGTGCTGTTCCTGTGTCAAACCATTTGATCAAGCCAGGCACTGTAGTATTTGTGGACCCCCCCAAGCTGATCCCAGTTTGATGGAGAGGAGTACGAGCCAGACAGTGACTGCAAAGAGCCTCTCGCTCCAATTAGGCCAATCTGAGAGCACACCGCCTCATCATAGCTGCCGACAAGCAGCTGCAAGCCCTGACACATCCTCCAGGCGAACGCTTAATAAGGCAGAGATGGCCATGGAAACTCTCAAACCTTTCTGTCCCCAGACGCAGCGTTCTGAGAAAACAGGATACGCGGCTGGTACGTGGCAGCTGTCAATTCCCAGTGCGGCTTAGCGCATGGTGTTAACCGCTGTGCCTGGCTCTTCAGCTGCGTATTGACACAAACCCTGGCTCTTTGTCACAGCAAAGTATTTTAAGCCTCATGGATGCTCGATTTGTGAAAATGACACCAGCAGTTAGAGCTGCAGGATCTGGGGTGCAGTCTGGGGTAGTGACTGTTCCGCCAGCGCTGAGTCAGAGAGTGCACAGGGAGGTGCGGGCTCCGCTCAGCACTCGGGATCAAGCCACGTTTGCTCTGCAAGGCCTTTCCCCGCCTGCAGGTCACCGACAAACCCTCCAACAGCCTCCGCACCGAACACCAGCAGGCAACACAACACGCACGGCGCTTTTTCCTCGAAGACGAGACAAGCGTTACCTTGAATGTGCTCTCAGCCTCCATGGAGAGCAGGTCTCCGTCGAAGGGTATCAGGTCCAGGCTGTACTGCTCTCGGTGGATGAAGGACCCCAGCACGCCCTGCTCCTTCAGCCACTGCTCGCAGAGCAGGCTGCGGCGCGGCACGAAGAGGATGTGGAAGTCCCTCTGGGGAGAGCGGCCTCGGTCTTCCCTGGAAGAGGCAGAGGCAGGAGCACACCAAAGGGTAACTCGGCGGCGTGGGCAGCCGGCGCAGGCCACGGGCACCGAGTTCAAGCTGTTATCACTGCCAGCTTCCGCTCCTGTCTGCGTTTCAGAATGCGTCTCGACCCAGCCACAGGCCTAAAGCCAGGGCAAGGTGACTTGGTTTCCCTGCAGGTCTCAAAAGGAGGGTCAAGCGAGGCACGGTGCATTCCAGCTAATTAGAAGGAAGGTACACCCGCATAACGAGGAACGCGCCCTCAGCATCGCCAGCCCAAGTGAAACCTCCCTCCTGGGGTGCCTCACGCCCCGAGAGCGGCCGTGCCGCAGGGTCGGTGCCGGAGCCCAGACGCGACAAACAGGGCGGCCCCCTCGGGCCGAACCGCTCCCCTCCTTCGGCGGGAGGAGAGCCCCCGCCGGTACCCGAGCACGTTGTCCGTAATGA
>Ga0065711_1008604_pt1 | contig 14514 bp, 6 predicted proteins | sample Hoacrofraction12_FD_59098 | JGI IMG/M metagenome (GOLD analysis project Ga0065711, IMG submission 59098) | Hoatzin crop microbial communities from Cojedes, Venezuela - Epithelial fraction 12 v2 (version 2) | ecosystem: Host-associated > Birds > Digestive system > Esophagus > Crop | place...
CTTCTCTGGAGATATTCAAGACCCGCCTGGACAAGGTCCTGTGCAGCCTGCTGTAGGTGACCCTGCTTCGGCAGGGGGTTGGACTGGGTGACCCACAGAGGTCCCTTCCAATCCCGACCATTCTGTGATTCTGTGATTCTGTGAAAGGGAAATGTGGGAATCCTACCAACCTAATACTTCGCTCCTGCAAAAGAAAACCCTCATATCCCCAACAGAAGAGTGAAGGAGAGCTTTCCCCCACCAAGAGCAGATACAACTGAGCTGATATTTAACAAAACAACTAATACACCGTCCCCATCTTCTGCACACTTCAGTGATGCCAAATCTTCATTCCGATTACAATGGTGTAATGCCGAGAGTTAGTGTGCTATCAAAGCCAGAGCAGTGGGAAGGGAAACGTATATCTGAACCTCACGGACTGCTGCTACTGCTGCTGCCCAGAGCAGGTCCACGGCTGCAGGGTGTTAACATGAGATGGCAAAATGGAGCATGAGCAACGAAGGATGGGTACACTCGAGCAGGATAATATTTTTCTACGGTTTGGATCACTAGTAGGGTTTTCATGCTCTACTCAACTAGGACAGCAGGCTTTGCAAAAGTTTATCTGTTGAGATATTTTGCCTTTTCAACTCAACAGCACAAAATGAATAAAAAAAAAAAAAGATGTAGTTTTGTGCAAGAGCAAAGGAGAGTATGCCTTTAAATACACATCTACATTCACAAAAGGCCTTTCTGGCATCTTTTTCTACTCAGTCTGGTTTTGACGAGTTTTATAATATCTGGTATGTTTTCACAACTTACGCAGGGATGTAATTTCTGTAAGCAAGAGGGTCAGACTATTCAGACAAGTCTTTTTAAACATCATATTGAATGTAATGAACTAGCTTCAACTAAAATTACAATTAATGAAAAATAAATTTTTTTGAAACAAAGCTACAGACAGCAAGAGTCCTATAAGACAAAATATTTTTTGGCCACTTTCTGATAATAAATTTTTAATCGTGGGTACAAATATCCAATCATACATAAAACAGTTTTCTTCAGTGAGGATTCTGGAGGACTCATAATTAACCTGGGACATGCAGAGAAAGAAAAATTCCTCTGTTGCTTCAGAGAACTTGCACATCTGAGGTCAGAAGAAGCAACATGAAGTGGTCACAGACCATTTCAATCTCACCAGTTTGCTTCCTCATTCTATGAAATATTTTATGAGTTTAAACTGGACTGAACACTGGGGATGCCTGAACAAGGTATCTTTTCTTCGCTCCACTCCCCGGGATGTGTGACAGGGACTCCACAAGCTATGCAAGTAATTACAACACATAAAAGCTATTCTTTCTAATACATGCTCTTTGCCTAAAAGCATCTGTGTACAATTTCTTGTTAGTTAATCACCAGCAAGTAAATAATCCCACAACTATGACTGCAGCAGGAACAACCTGCTCTCTTCACTTTGGTGGCCAGTAGAGGTGGATACTCCAACAACGAGCAGTTTTCCTCCAACGCTAACGCACATACAACAATTGTAGGGTTTGAGGCAAATCAGTGCAATCCAAGGAGAGCATGTGCATGGATGAAGAGGCAGGAACAGTGTTAAAAGTTCAACACCTGCACACCACCTCCTATGGAGCAAAGTCCAGACTGAAACAAAGCGACTTTCCAGCCTTCTGAGTCCTGGAGTAACAGAATGCTCCATTCCATGCATAAAGAATAAAAATTAATAAGACAAAGGAAAATGCCAAGAAGCGTCTACATGTTTCATTTACGTGCTGGCAGCAGAAACACGGGCTACAACAGCGGCCATCGATCCACAGTGAAATCTCAGGCATATGCAGGTGCATTAGTTGTGCGTGCTCTGTCATCTGAGATGCTTTATATGGATGTTAGGGTTTCGCTGAGCACCAGGCTCTGCTTCAGAGACTTCACAGATCATTTTTAGCCCCAGGACATCTGGAAGTAATAGAGCATGCTGTGGCCTTAGAGTCACAGAGCAGAGTCCCACACCATGCACGCCAGCAATAGCTGAAGTCGTGACTTGCTTTTCATCACAGTGACTTAACTCCTGGCTTCTTGGTAACACCGGGAGGAAGCTTATGTCACTCAGCTCCACTGATTTGATTTACCGGGCCAAACTCACAACCAGAGTAGCTCCACCACAATCAATGACCAACATTTCAGCTAGGATTAACATGAATTAGCTTAGATTTGAGCCTTTATATTTAAAATATTTTCTGCATTTTCAGTAATAACAATAGTGACTCAGAATGGAAAAGGGCTGTAGTTCAACACTGCACAACATTTTTGACAACAGGCGCTAGCAACACGAACAAGCAGACAGTACCAACAACGACGCACTGAAGTTACACGACACATTTTCAAAGGTCTTTAAGCATATAAAGATTTGTGTAGTACATGATGCTTGGGAAGAGGTAGGGGAGATTTTACCTATGGCAGAATATGAAGCAAAGAGGATGCTAAAATGGCTGATCTAGGGACAAATTAAAAGATCCTTATGGTTTGCTAAACTTCCGTAGTTATTTAATAGCACTAACAACCTGACAACAACAACAAACTGGCAAAGATAAACCTTCTCTCACTTAGCCACGGAATTACAAGCAAGGTCATAATCCATCCTTTATACGGGCACTACAGATGCTAATTCAATGCAAAGAAATAAAATCCAGTGATTCAAAGATGGGCACATTTACAGACAGACTGAACTCCTCATAATAATCCTCTTTAAGAGAGCTTTCGCTCCAAGCAATTTGCACCAAATATAAATGTTATTGCTAGAAGCCTGAAGGTTAAATCACTTTTCTTCAGCTAGTATATTTCAAATCACTTTTTGTTTGCCAACAGTGGCAACTCAGTTCCATACCAGCACAGCCGCGTAGCGACATGCAAGGAGAAACTCTCATTGCTCCCAGAAACCCTTCATGACTTGAAAAATGACACCAGTTTTGCAATTCATTTCAATTTATAGCAGTTAAATCTAAAGAGACAGTGCAGTGTGACTGCATAATTAAGAGCTAGAGACAACAAGCAGCGTGCACAGCCAGATCCTGCAAACTGCTGAATAATACATGACATGCGGACAGGAGCTCTCGATGCTTTGGAAACCACTGGGACTTGTGGCTTCTGGGCTAGAGGATCTGCCCACAGAACAAGACCCAGATGTAGCGCAAAAGCTTGACTTTCAAGATTTGGCCATTGCTTAAGCATTACCTGTACAACTTCACAGACTGGCTGACTCTCCTAAGTAGTCCAGACGGTCCGACCACCATTGAGAATTAGAGAAGAACAAATGAAGCACAAGGGCCACTGATTTAACACAACCCAGGAGGAGCCTCTTGATTTTTTAGTGAAAACTGTTAGTCTCTCTCAGTCTCACTATTTTCTCTCTAAAATTGATGAAAACAAGCCTACAAGGGTTTTAAAGCTACGACAGGGCCATTGTACTAAGGACACACCTACGTTTGCGATACGGGATTTTAAAGAACAAATATTTCTCAGTAGCTCAAATACAGACGTATTCTGCCTCATCCCCATTTAATTAGCCTACTGGTAAGCACAGGAGCTCCCAGAGACCTCAAAGGGGCAGCTTCTGCAGGCTCCTTTCTGTATCACACAGGTCAGCATCTGCACCCGCTCTCCCGATTTTTGTAGCAGCGCTTACTTAGAGCTCGTTGTTGCAAAGCCACTGAGCAGGTCCCAGGATCAAAGCTTAGGTGCTGTGCATAGATCACGAGTAGGCGAGAATTTTTGTTCCGCCTCAGCATAATTAAATGCAGACGTCCTACATCAGAGCATTTCTGCAGACAAACCTTCCTCTTCTCCTTCCACCAGTTCACTCCTCACAGCCATTATCACCTTGCTCTTTCTCCTTTAGCTGTGACTGGGATCTCCACAAACCCAGCAGCCCTCTCCCAAACCCCTAACTCAAAACCCTCGCCATACCTACTGCACACCAATCACACTGCATCTTAGCATGGTGTAAAGGAGGTCTCTCAGTGATGAAGTCAAAGATCTGTGAATCTCTCTGTGGTATCAGGGTGGTCTGGCACATTTCTTTTCTTTTAGACATCTCAGTTGATAACTTTGTATTAGCATCCAGCAGAGCATTAGAAGATTTTCTGTCCTCTTCCACCACTTGTTTTGCCCCTCGTCAAAAATAGCGGCACTATCATTTACGGCATTTGTGGGAAGAGTTGGATTTGAAGACATCAAGTTGGGCAGGAGTGTTGATCTGCTTGAGGGTAGGAAGGCTCTGCAGAGGGATCTGGACAGGCTGGATCAATGGGCCAAGGCCAATTGTGTGAGGTTCAACAAGGCCAAGTGCTGGGTGCTGCACTTGGGTCACAACAACCCCATGCAACGCTACAGGCTTGGGGAAGAGTGGCTGGAAAGCTGCCCAGCGGAGAAGGATCTTGCGGTGCTGGTCAACAGCTGGCTGAACATGAGCCAGCAGTGTGCCCAGGTGGCCAGAACAAATTGTAACAGAACAAATATTCCATTTCCTCCATCATGATCAAATTTGCCAATACCTCCCCTATAAGACAGCGGAAACTACTTACCAGCTGAGAAGCTCTTGACATGTTGTCAGTGAAACCTCTTGATGAGCTTAGATAATATAGCAGCATGGTGTATGCTGCTTGACAGAAAAATGTGGTGACTACACTAAGAAGTCTAGCAGTCTTGTGACAGCAAGCTAAAATGAAATTTCGCACTTTAGATCTCAGATCTAACAGAGTGGAAGAAATTACCTGCTGTGTTTGGCCTCAGATTTAAGGCTAATTAAATAACTGTAATTATTTTTCTTTCCAATAGAAAGCTAAGCTCACCAGTCTGAGCATTTTTATACCCAGGTTTTATGAAGAAGCGCAGCCTAGAACCCTACTTTTGCCTTGGCTGGGGCATGAAAGACAAAAACGCTTGGACTATTTCTCACCAAGAGAGGTCTTCTTAAAAGGATGGCCAGATGGATGTGAGAGGCTATACTATCAATTTCATAACAGAGCATATACAAATACAGAAATATGTTTTCAAATCCCAAGATTTAAGATACCATGAAGTCTCCTTTTTATATTGAAACCTAAAAGAGAGCATTGTGAATGGAAATACCACAGTTTTGCCCTTTACCTCACCTTTGCATCCAAATTCAGATATGCTAAATACAAACAAAAATAATTTATTTTTTTAATTTCTCCCAGATTTCTCTATTGTTGATGCTTAAAGGGTTTGATAGTTCCTGGCAATCTATCAGACAAATGCACCAGTCTCATTTGTTCTGCCCAGCTACTGAAATAGGACAGAAGCTATCCAGGCTTCTGTTATGCAATATTCTCCTGTCAAGTGAAGTTCTCAGCACACAGAGCCAGATCAAGGCCTTCAGGAATAGGGAAGAAATGCAGCCAAAGCATATTTTGTTCCAGCAACTCCACGGGGAATTTTACGCTGCTCAGCGCATGCTGCTAGCTGGCTTATTCTGCGTCAAGCCAGAAAACCAGCATCAGTGACCGGCTCTCCAGTCATTCCCTGCACCGCCTGTTTTGCTGAAGACAATTCTGGCACTACCTGAATCAGAACCATGATACGCTGACATATTTGCTGCCACTAAAATAACGACCTCGGGCAGGCAGCGTAAGGGTGTGTGCTACGGCAGCCACAGCAGCAGAGCAAATGCGGTCGACTGACGAACACCTCATTCTCCTTTTGGAAATGCACGGAGACCACAGCGAGGAGAAACCAGCAAGCCGCTTCCTCCGACAAGGAGCCACGCGTGGAGTGCTGGGAGGTGGGCAATGGAGACACCAGTATGGGGCTTGCCTGCTTCTGAAGAGAGGGCGAGGAAACGCAACGGCAACAAAAATTTAGGCTTTATATATATAATATAGAAAAAATATAAAGCATTCTAGTCCTTAAGACAGAAGTCAGTGAGACAGAAGGCATTTCAGAGAGATTCAGTGATATTTCTGCCTCCCATTACAGCTCAGCGATCTGGTTAGACATTTCCCCTGCTTTGTCTGACCGACCCCGTGGGGATGCACTCCCGACCTCTTTAATCCTTCATCTACTGCTCCTAGCAAGATGAGAGAAGCATGGAGCTACAATGTACAGCTGATCGCTGCTGCTCCCGCTCCCGAGGCTGTAGGACAGCTTGGGGCCAGGGGATGAAAGCCTCAGAGGCTACATAAGCACCGTGTGACTATTAGTTTTGCCTCTGACCCTTCTGACAGCAAATGTCATCCTAAGAGTTAGAGTCTGGAAGTTTTTCTCCTTGGGATCAACAAACACAGCATGCAGGCAGCACGAGTCAGAAGGCCTCCTTCTCTGGAAACCTGAACAGGGAATACAGAAGAAGCCCAGCTAAGCCAGAGGCTTCACTAGCCATGTGAAAACAAGCAGTGTGTATTAATATGTAGCTCCAAGGCAGCTGCCAGGATTTTCAACAGAGTAAACCAGTGTTTGATCAAAGTGGAGGGCTGAAGGAAATCTACTGAACATGGGTAGGCTGAGGGTGAACATATCTTGGATGCTAACTGCTACCAACAGAACGATGAGACTGCAAAATATAGCTTCTTTTAAAAAAAAATAAGAATAAGCAAGACAGCAGCAAAGAGAAGAGTTTGTAGGACTCTCTGTGACTAGTATCTGAGTCCGTCTGTTTATGGAGGACTTCCCATTCAGCTTCCACCAGTAGGCCTACACCTCACAACGAACTGAGTGTGCAAACCCGAGAGACCTCCCCACTGTGCTGTGCCCAGAGTTACCCACAGCAGCTTAGAACTTAGAGTAGTTCTGTGATCTCTGAAGGCAGGGAGCCAAGTCACTGCTGCGTGATACAATAGCGATCTTCAGCGCTGACGACGTGGAAACTGAACTCTTCCAAACAGTAGTTTCCTTAAGACTGAGACCAATAGCTGAAAGAAATGAAAACCAACTTACTAGGGCCTCCTCACATGCCTTGGAAAATTTATACTTCTTGTAGAATTTGCCGACTGGCACGCTGTGGGTAGCTGGCAACGGAGTCTGCTAACATGAGTGCTGACCAAAGCTTGCAGAGGACATAGGCTTTTGTCAAGCAGGAGCTAGTTCAGTAGGAAATGCACCGAGAGCCTCTCATTTCTTGACGCCTAACAGCCACTGCCATAATACTTTGAGATACAGTTTCAAGGTGCAGTTCACAAGAAGGTATCAACAAAATACGGAAATCATGGTCTTATTTGCTCTTACAAATATAGTAAAACTTCTTTTTCTACCCTACATCAGCTCTTCCCTTACTTGAAACCCAGCTATGAGCAAGCAGAACTCATTCTACTACCAGCGAGAACATTTTCACAAAATCTTTCATAATTCAACTGATTGCACTCTTGTTACCAAATATTATCTTTACTTAATTTCTGAGAGTTTAGTACTCTCAGGAGGTAGTTTTGCTACCTCCTGATCCTCATCAGATGGCTTTAAGCATTTCCAGCTCTTCTAATTGGTACATCTCTCCCTCTTCTACCAGGATAAACAGACTGAGAAAACAGAAATAAAACTAAAAAGCAAATGTGAAGTGGGTCTGAGTATGCTATTTTAAAATTCAGAGATAGATGCAATATTCTGAAACATATATGCCTCCAGCAGACTACAGCTTTGCTGCGTCGCAAGCTCTTTGGGACGGGAGCTGTGCAAGCGCAATAGTACCAGTCAGAGCACGTCTCTGACCACAGCTGAGTCACCTAGAAGTTACCAGAGTGGAAATATTTCTTCTGTATTTGTATACATAAATCAGTAATATAGCAAACACAGTCACAGCAAACACAGCATGGCAATGTTTATTCCTCCCTTACGTTGTTAAGAATTCTTTCTTTTATTGTATTAGTGCATTCGCTCATACCCTGCTTTATACACATTAACTAACGATCTCTGTAATACCCTAGAGAAACAAAGCAGATGTGTCTTATTATTCCCATGATTAGAAGCAACGCAAATCACAGGGGCTCTTAATGAATTAGAGTTAAGCATGCAGTGCCAAGCAGCCACTTCTTTGCTCTTCTTGTGAGTTGTGTTCAACTCTCTGAAGTTGTTTAGGTCACGCTATAACGGGCATCACAAGTAGCTTTCATTTCACAAGCCAAAGAGCACAACGGCAAGAAAGACCATAACTGCTGTAAGATACGTTGATTTTATCAGAATAGTTGCTGCAGTACTGCGATTGCATCAGTATCATGTGTGTATATAAATACAATCTTTAAAAATTATGTAAAATATAAATACAATCTTTAAAAAGATTTTTTTGTTGTTGCTGTTTTTGGTGGGTTTCAGTTTGCTGTTTGTTTTGTCATGCAGTTATTCCTCTCACTCCAGAGCACACAGACCAAACCGTGGATTCAGGCAGGAAATTATAACTATAGGTAGAAGAAGCCAAACTAGAAGACCAAAACAATACCCTTCCAAATTAGAGTTTCTCACAAACTGCAAGGAAAATACACTCCTTCAATCTCCTCACTCCGTTCCTGTGGAAGATAGGCAGCACAGTCTGCAGATCTCTCTCCCCAGAGTTCTCCAAGAAACACAAACATTTACTCCGCAGACAAAGCGCAGGCAGAGGAAACTAAAGAGAAGTCCCTGGAGTTAGCGAAAGCTGCATTAAGGAACTTTGCTCAGCACATCAGCAGCTCAAATAATGAGGCAGCAGAGAGCTTTGCAGCACTGTGAGCCTTTGAAACACACTTCTCCAGAAAGAAGAGACAATAAAATGTAAATAGAAAATGCCTCTTGGCTGGCACATACTGGCACAGAGAAAATTCTTCCTCCCTTTCCACACACAGGGACTGATTTTTTTCTTCTCCCCTTCTCCAATATTTAGACAACAAGCTGATGAGAGATGACAAGGCGCATTTGTAGAAGTTCAAAAAAATCTAGCATTGAATAAAACACACATGCAGCATCAGACAAGGATGGTCAGGCTGTACTAACGTCAGCTAATACATCCTCTGTGCACTGAAGTGCAAGGAGGGAATGGAAAGAAGTAATTCAATGAGGATTCGGTTCTGAACATTCAAGAAAAGTTTGAGCTAAGTTTAAAGCACTTGACTAACCCTGATGTAATCAGTGCCAGGTTCAGATTAGTGCACATATGTTTTCCTGGATCACAAAGTACCTTCTTGTCCTTAAGAAGCTCTGCATTCAAGATTGACATGCTTCTATACCAATTGAAACATTTCATTACTTTTTTCTCTTTTTTTCAGTGACTGACTCGGAGTTAAAATCATAATTATCTGAGAAGATAAAGAAATTCTTCCTGCTTCCAGGAAATCCCACACTGTCCTCTTAAAGTCAACCCACAGTTTAAATTTTGGAGTAAATTTTAAATTAATTTATTTACAGACCCAGGAATACATCCTAAAAACGCGCTATGCATGCTGACTTGTACATGAGGTACAACCCTGCGGACCAGCACCCCGCGAGCCTCCTGCCACCAAAACGACCCTGACCCCTCTCGCAGGAAGATGTCAAGCCGTACAGCCTGCCTAGCGGTAGCGCCTCTGGGCTAATTAATCCCCATCTGTCCTCAAAATGCACAAGACCACACGAAGTGGTACATTAGCACAGCTTCACGTAGCACAGGAGGTACAGGAATACATATCCAAAGGCGTATGACATGCTTCAGATGAAGTCAGGTGTGCTCCCAGATTTTTCCGTGCAGCATCTGATCTTCATACGTGCTGAGCCTTACAGCTCGCTGTCTGTCAAAGTGCACGTGCTTTCTCTCTGGCAGCAGTATTCTGTTAAAGTAGATGTAGCTACAGATGTTTTAGAATGTTAGTAAAAACATATACACAAGAGGCAATATCTCAAAACAGTTGCAAGTCAATTAATTAATTACATTATGCTAGTATAAAACACTGCAGTAAATGCTGTGCTATTTTGCGCCAGACATTTCAAGCTTAGGTACAAGTACAGAGTGTTGGTGACTCCTGATTTTTTTTTTTATTATTATTATTTTTTTTAAGCCTTTTCCTCTCTTGTAGAGACAGGAAATTGTTATGTTCCAAGGTAAAGATATTTAGCTGCGCTGTGACTACATAAGCATTAATGTTTAATCAAACATAGCAACAGAAATAAAGGGCCACTAAGGACCCTTCCAAAAGGAAGGATTTATCTGTATAATTTAAAAAAAAAACCAACTTTTGATTCAATTCCTGTTTATAATTGTTTACTGTATTTTCCAAGAAATTATGCTCCTTTTGACTTTCGTATGACCTCATGATCTTTGAGACAACGCTCACACACTGAGGTTATAAATATCAAGCAAACGCTACTAGTTCAGAAACTGGAACATCACCAAGGCGCTTCAGTGCTTTGAGCTCTCTTACACTAAGACACCCAAAGCAGGGTGACTCTATCTTACATCTCTATTTTGTGTACTTAAAATTTTGATATTCAGAATAAGCTCAATTGCCCTGTTCATTCATTTGGTCAAGGAGAACACAAAAGATTTGCATCTTAAGTCAGGTCTCTCAGGCCCTGGATCTTTGCATTGAAAGCCCCAAGCACGTTCAGAGCCTGTCCTCACCCAAAGCCCAGAGATACTGAGAAAATAAACATTAAGTGACTTGTGTAACGTGTGCATGGCAGGCTACCTCTCAACAAATAAACTGATATAAGTCACTGCTTCTCTAAACTGCAGCCACAAGGTGCAATGTCCTCTTCAAGGTATCATCAATTGCATTACTGCCCTGATTCTTCAGACACAAATTATTCACCTCCAAGTCTTGCAGTATGTGCTGGATATTCTCCATCTGGGATTATTTACTGCCAATCTTTGGTCCAGATAAGAGTCCTATTAAGAAGGGTTGAAGGGAGTTGTATGCAGATTGCCAGGCCGGAAATTCTTCGCCAGAATACACAGCTTAATTGGGCGGGGAAAAAATACCTACCATGTCTCCGCGCTGGGCTTGCCACAAGAAAGAAAAAGTTCTATTATTAACAGCCAAAACACATGTTGACCTTGCCAGAAAGTAGTCTCTGAGGGAGGACACTTGATCCAATACAGAGATATTTACTAAAATGAGCACACAGAGGAAGGCTCCCACTCACTTACACCTCTGAGGAAAAAGAGCAGCAGGGAACAAACATGCCTACAGGTAGCAGCAACCATTTCTTCTCTCCAGTTTAATAGCATAAAAGTGGTACTGTTCTGTTGGTTGTGAAAGCAAAGCAAAACAAAGCAGGAGAGGTGTTTCACTCTGCTCATAACTTTATTCCTTGAAATCTCTGTAGCATAAAATCCTATTTTAGGAGAAACATATTTTTGCCCTGGCAGTGCAAACCAGCTCGACACTCAGCATATTTGGCTTCCTGAGAATTTTTCCTGGCTGAGTACTCACAGTCTACAGAGGCTCTGTGTTATAATTTTTGCCAGTTCCCTTTCTTGACCCCTACCCAACAGGATGATCAGAGAAAAAAGGTGGCACTCAGAGAAACAGGATCCTTGTTTTATCAGAAGGGTGCTAGAAGCCACAGAAAACAATGCACTAAGGCCGCCTTCATTTGCACTGGAAGCCAACGTAGGATTTGGGAGATTTAATATTTTGCCACCACATCCATCCTCCTCGATCTTATATTGAATGCATGCCAAGGAATCAGGATCTTAACAACCAAGCGGCAGAGACGTCCTGCAAAAGATGCAGCCCTAAATAACCAGAGGGGAAAAAAATCACGCCTGTGAATTTAGTGTGAGTGTTTTGATGGAAGGTTAAGCATAGATATAGCAGGGACATGGTAGGTGATTCATGCTTGAAAATAATAATAATAAATTTAGATTATATTTACTTGCAAATTATTTTATCTTGTTGAACACTTCTAATAACACAGAGGATAAAGAGGTCGCTGTCAAGACCCACATTTTACATGCAAGTTGAGGGGCTGAAGAATAGATGTGATATAGTGATCCTGTGTACCCAAAACTCGAACAGTATAAAGAAACCACTTCTAAAGAGACTGGATGGATGATCTGTTTCTTACAAATAAAAGTCAGGCATTTTTTAGATTTTCAAGAACTTTAGAAATCTTCAGCATTCAAATTTAAGTTAGAAAGTCACAGTGTTCAGCAGGAGAGAGAGAACTGAAGTATTTCACAGAACTAAAGTAGATCTTGGAAACAGTGGCAGCAAATGAAAACTACTATCTACGATCTAAAAGACCAATGATGAACTGCAGGTTAAGGCAGAAGAAGGGCACCTTTGCACTGCCAGGCTTCCCAGCTGGCTGCGAGATGTCACGTTACCCAGGTGTCAAATGCTCCAGAGAAGCTCTTAGTGCCACTAATCGCTCTGTAACTCAAGAGATGCCCACAGGGGATACCAAAGCTCTTAGATGATCCTTAACACTACAGGAACAATCTTTTTTTATGGCAGGTTGATCCATCCACATTTACAACACCCAAAGTTCAAGTCCAAGGCAGAGCCTGGGCCAATTAGTTTGCTACACCTGTACAATCATAAGCCTTAATTGCAACATTCTTCAGTTCTGACAGTACGACTGAAACAATCAATGCACTACATCTCACAGGGGAAAACCATTGCTAATCCTCAGCTGCAGCCTTTCATCAATCTCTGGAGTTGCACTGTGGCTAAACGCAGAGGGTTTGGCAGCCGCTTTAATTTTTTTAGGAATTCTTACCTTTAACAACTCAGGTCATATTTTTCTTGCCCCTTCATTTGCGCAGGAAGAATTCTTGCGGGATCAAGTTGTTAAACAAATTCAGTGGCCTGGTTTATGATGCAGCACTTCTGAGGGCGTTGTGAGACAGTGGTGGGACGAGAGGCAGGGGCAAGAAAAAGCAAGAATTCGTTTGTCCTATATTGCTGCCAGGGCCTTCACACTGTGAAACTCTGGCCTCTCAGCAGAAACATTTAATCTACCTTTCTTAGGAAGTACTCCAATTTTAAAATTTTAACAGTTACAAGCAACTTTCCCCAGGATATGCACGAAGTCTCACCTGAATAACTTCAGGCCATCTCTCCAAATCCTTGTGGGTGCTTTGCCAATCATCTGCTATTCCCCTTCAAAGCCCTTCTTTTCTTTCCCCCTATTTCAGTCCAACCTGCAGTGTTGCCTTCTGAACCGGGAAGCTTGCAAAACGAACAGATCTTCCAAAGTCACCAAGCAAAGAGGAGTAAAACAAAACCCTGGTAGCCACCATTAGCCTTAATCCACCACTTCTATGGGAGAGTCCTGGCTAAGGAGATGGCAACGGAGAAATGAGGACTAGGAGGGATCACTTCGGAGAGAGAATCCCAGCCCTGCATGGAAGAGCAGGTCTAGAATCACTTGCAGAGCAAGGACTTCGGAGCATGGCTTACCCGAAAAAATCCGCTCTCACAGAAATTGATCTGCGTGCAGTAACTTTAGTCAGGACAGTCAGTCAAATACTCTGGCAACACAAGAAACTTTATAGCATGGGACAGGGACCAGCTACTCCCTCCTCTCTATTTGCTACAAGGGAGGTACTGTAAGGTTTGCAGGAAGTAGAGAAGCCACTAGTGTCAGGAAATAAAACATCTTTGAGATGGGTTGGACGCACACAGTCATGGCACGCTATAAAACACAGGAGAAGAATTGCAACAGCTACAGACAAGCTGACACAGCAGCTCAGATGAGGCAACATGATCAGTTTCTTCTTTGACAGCTAGAAGGTAAAGCCCGTTCTCTGCGCAATGGGCTTAGCATTTTTGTTAATTTGCAGTTGAATGGAAAGATGAGTCACTTTGTCACAAAACAGCTTCACCTTAACTCAGGTTTCAGCCTGTGAGAACAGAACCACAGCGCACACAACACGATCTATTAAGACAATTTAGCACTCCTTTCCTGATGCCTCGGAAATGAGCCCCTTTATTCCAGAGTTCATTATATCTCGATTTTCACTGAAATAGCCTAATATGATGCTTCCATGTTCTTCTCCACATACCACAGCAGACAGATTTCAGGCTGTAGTTCTTCCTCATGCCCTATCCCAAAGAAAAGCCAGTCAGTCCAGCAAGAAAGCAGAAGAAACTCAGAATAAAAATAAAAATTACTTTCTCTCCCCGGAACGTGTATCAGCTGTATCAAACATATTTTCTTGAACAGCTTGGTAAATTACAAATGAAAATATGTATGTTTTACTCATACAACCTGTCCTGTCACTTACAAAGGACAGTACTGACACAGTCAGGACATAGTAAAAGTGACAAGCTCTTTTTAATTAAGCAAGCTGAATTAAACCTGAACTTTATAAAGTGTTCACAGAATCACTGAATGGTAGGGGTTGGAAGGGACCTCTGTGGGTCACCCAGTCCAGCCCCCCTGCCGAAGCAGGGTCACCTACAGTAGGCTGCACAGGACCTTGTCCTGGCGGGTCTTGAATATCTCCAGAGAAGGAGACTCCACAACCTCCCTGGGCAGCCTGTGCCAGTGCTCCGTCACCCTCAGAGGGAAGAAGTTCTTCCTCATGTTCAGACGGAACTTCCTCTGCTTCAGTTT
>Ga0065711_1012847_pt1 | contig 14514 bp, 6 predicted proteins | sample Hoacrofraction12_FD_59098 | JGI IMG/M metagenome (GOLD analysis project Ga0065711, IMG submission 59098) | Hoatzin crop microbial communities from Cojedes, Venezuela - Epithelial fraction 12 v2 (version 2) | ecosystem: Host-associated > Birds > Digestive system > Esophagus > Crop | place...
ATCTCTTTGTGTTCCCGGGGCAAAGGGTCACTTGGAAGAAAAATAAACGCTGTGAACAGCATGATGACTTGGGGGAAGTGGGGAGGAAGAGGTGATTTTGTCAGTCTTGGCAAATAAACACGTCCTTTGTTTTGCTTGCAGAGGTTTCTTAACGCCATTGCTCTTCCTTAGGACTGGTGCAGAGGGTGGAGTCACAGCAAAAAACACGCATACATTCATGAGCCAAAGAGTAAGCAGACATCAGTTGTTGTCTTGGACAGCCACTGTGAAGATGGTGTCAAGTCGCTGACGTTCTCCCGTTTCTCTCTCTCGACGCAAGCCAATCATTCTCTCCATTGCTCCTTGTTTGTCAGTATTTGCAAATGTTTGACCTTTTAAAGTACAAATGCATAATGAATTGGTTTAGTTAAATGTAAAAACTACCCCACTTTCCCTATGGTATTCATTTTTTAAATAGCTATGCAAGGGACAAATGAAGTCATGATCACATACACGGTATTTTCAGGCTCCAAAGTCTTTTCAGAGGACAGCTGTAACTTAAAATGACTTTATTCTGTACAATAATCTTAATATTGTCTGTGATGCAGGCTATGCATCCTTTGCCACTCAAAAAAAAATTAAATAGTCAAGTCACAGTTTTGATAAGTGGCTGCTGTGAATAGGGAGTTACTGTGTTTTATCAAAAATGTAATGAGTTTAATGTACATAGTTACACGGCACTCAAGTGGCTCTTCAGATTAAAGCCTGCCCCAAACACACGTTGACACAATAGACTGGAGCTGCTCCAGTCCGGTCCTTCTCCGCAGTGGACGACAAATTGATTCTGAGCATATATTGAGTACTCATCTCCGGAGAGCTGCACTTTGGTGCTTGTTCAAAAGCAGTAGCAAAAATGAAGCGTGATCCTTCCTGTGGCCAGAACTTAGTTTTCGATCACTCTGTTTTATCTAGAAGCTACATTTCTTTAGACATTCAAAAATACTTCTCATCCATGGGTGTCAGTACAGAATTTAATCTTTAAATATCTGTTTTAATTGTTTTGTGCTCCAAAGAGCGCTTCAGGAGTAAATTAGTATTTTCACATTCACCTAAATGAGAATTAGACCAGATGACTTAAAAGTCTTGGCAGCTGTGCAAAATGATTGGTCAATCAGGAGTCAGTTAAAGGTTTTACCATTGTAACTGGGTGCTATTATGGAGACTTTTCTGTTCCTACGTATTACATCTAAGCAGATCGTGTGGTGGCGACTTGTGAAGAAGTCACTAGAGACCATGTGGCTTCGAGAATGACGCCCAAAGTGCTGCCTGGAGAGAAGTGGGAGATAAATACTGGGTCAAGGTTGAGATCTTGAATCTTGGTGCTCTATCTGGCAAGCTCAAACCTACAAAACGCTGTTATATGGCACTCCAGTGCTTGGAGATGGCAGGTAATAAAGCACGGTCTGGAAGGAAAAGGGTCTACAGCGCAAAAAGATAAATGGAGGGAAGTAGCTAGATCTGTCTAAACAGATCTCTCCAAGCTGCTATGTATGCGAATCTGCTAAGTTCTTGGTCTGATGTCTTAAAGAACAACTTAGATCGCTTGATCTACCAAAATCATGTTGACACAAGTGTCAGTGAAGAAGTTCATTTTACATAGAATTCATTTTTTGTCAAATGTGCGTGCATGGGAACTCCTGAACAATAAGGTATGCTTGGTAGGGTTGTTACAGTAGGTAGAATTTAATTTTTGTGAGGAACAGCGAGGAAAAAATTTGTGTGTTACAGCATTGTGCACTAAAATGTTGCCACACCACACAAGCCTGCGTTTTAGTGGTGGTGTGGAACTAAGCTGGCATCTGGTCTAGGTCACTGTGATTGCGTTGTTCCACTTGCAGTAGTGGGTCTGTGTTAATTTATGTTGGATGAAGTCTGAACCTACGTCTGTGAAATGCTGTGCAGCTGGATTACTGTAATCTATTAACTGTCAAATCTTGTGGCCTGAGTGTTATATGGTTTATTGATCTTTCAAGAAAATACTACATACTTCAACTTCACCAGCTATTTACCATTAAACCTGGGCAATCTTATTAAAAGGTTGTAGCAGATCTTTGATAAACACTTTTTACTATCATCAGAATAGTTTGTGACCTTGTGCTTGTGGGTACCAGAAAGTGGTACTTCAGGGTTATGTTCACAGAAACACTGAGTGAAAATTGGTGTGTAGGTTTATGTTAAAGCTGAACAAAGGTGTCCAGCTTCTTGCTGTAATACTCGGACACCTTTCTCAACCCCTGTTCTAGTTGCTTCGTTACAATGATGCTGTTCAGGCATCACCTAGTGCTAATCTAGGGTATGATTACCTCTTCTCAAGTGAAGCCTCCATGCACCTCAGCCTCAAAAACATACCCTGGGGCCAGCAGGTTGCTCACAAAAGCAGAAATTCAAAGCCAGAAAAGGAAGCGGGCTGAGATTTGGCCTTCCATTTGCTTTAGGTAGCAGTTGCCCTCCGCTCGGTGCCATGCGTTGTCTCTAACACAGTGGCGGAAATGTCCCAGCAAATAGAATAATGGGGACAGAGAGCTAGAATCTCATACATAACTAGCAGTTAATTTCTTTGTGGTTAGTGGATAGAACAATGTGTATTTCCAGGGAGTAACCCACAGTAAGAGTAGGTGCTTTAGGTCAAGATGACTTTAATTCAAAGCAATATGAAGGCAACTGATTGACTTCCAGCAGGCTTTGTACCAGACCCATAAAATCCTAGTGCATTCCACGGCAGAAGGACTGAATAAGGACATGATTTCATGGGAGCCTGTAATATAGACCAGTGACTGGAACAGCCTTCTAAATACGCACTGATGTGCAGTCAGGCTCATGACTTTGTGTGTGTGAATTGTATGTATGCAATTCAGAGCAGAATTCTTAGAGAGTTAGGAGCAGCATCTGTTTTGTTGAACTTCTATTGTACATCATGTGTTTTTCAGCCACCCATGAATCTTGTAACTTCCCACTGAAGGAAAAATTTGGTGGAAGAAAATAATCACCTGGTTAGTGAGGCTGCTTGCAGATTCCTCCGGAAAGTCAGCTTGGCTCAGTCTGACTTGTGGGCTTTGCTGTGTTAAATAAAACCTTGGTTATCAATAGAGGTAAAGGCTTTTGTAAACCTCTGTACAAACACGGGTGCCCAGAAAAGTTGGAAAATATTGCTGACTTACTCGATTATGCCAGGTGACAATCTGATCCAGTCCATTGTGCACGCAGACTGGGCTGCTGTGCAAGGATCGGTGCCTGCATGGCCTGGGGGTTGGTCTGAGCTTAGCGGATGAAAGCTAGGTCTTGTTTCAGACTCTCAAAGGTGAAAAGAGCCTTGACAAATACTATAGATTTAAAATGCAGGAATAAGACCTATGGATAAGTTTTGCCATCTCAAAATGTGGCATGGTCTGAGATAAAGCTATGCAGGAAATAGCAAAAGGAGAGCAGCTTCGGGACGCGAAAGGAATACATGATATGAAAGTGGCAGGTGACTTCTAACATAATAAATATCTATTGTGAAGCTGTTGTCACTGTTCCTCTGCATGGCTCTCAGATCTGGACAATTAGTCGTTAAATTATGTTGTGGAGTTGGTCCCATACGTGGTGTTTTCATGCCCTTGTAGAAGATGAGATCCTGGTAATATATCGTGATAAGTAAGACAAGATGCAGAACAGTAACGTGTTAGAGCAGCGCCTACAAGTCAGCATCAAAACTACGTTTGTCCTGCTTCAGCTCTATCGTTCTAAACATCTGGTTGATGCGTCAGGAGACCACCAGCAGTCGTTCGTTATGGCTAATTGAAGTACACTGGATGACCAGGAGTAACTGAAGTGCTATGAAGGCCAGCGCAGTGTTCAACGTCGCTCGTGTGGCATCGCTTCCATGGCGTGGGAGAGTAAGGTACAACTCTCAAATGCGGCCAGACCTGTGGCCCAGGGCCACGCTGGTCGGTGCAAAAGGCAGTTACTGTAGATGTTCCACCTGGAAAGTGCTTGAGAAAAATAAGAAATAAGAAAATAAGAAAAAGAAGAAAATAAGAAAGCTACACCGATGTCAACGTGTGGCTGTTGACCTGTGACAAGAAAAGGCTCGTTTCTCATCAAAGAACCCACTAAAAGCAAGTATTTGGGGGTTTGCTTTTTTTTTCCCATCGTTCCCCAGTAAGTTAAAATATTACAAAATTGTGGTACTATAAATAGACATTCAGAACTGTTCCACTACTATTTGCATTTTTTAGGCTACCCCAATGAAAATAGGGCATTTTACACAAGTGTGGCTAGGAAGTACGATTTATGAAGTTTTTCTCTATGTACATGACGATGAATCATTTTGCTCGTGTTATATTATTTAACAAAGGACTTGTGATATCAAGAGAGACTGTATCTGGCAGAGGTAATTAAAAATAAATAAATAAATAAAGAAGGGAGAGCTGTTGTGGTGCTAAAAGAGCCTTACCTCTGCAATTCCTGACCACTGACTGGCTATTTTTTTAAAACTGTAAGTACAGTTGAACGCTTGGCATAGCATTTTGCTTTTGTCTCTAATTAAAGAGAGAACTGCAAATTAACACTGCAGCTTGTGGAGCTGGTTGGTTTGATACTGCTGAAACTTCGGTACCCTGTCACCAACCTCTCGTGAGGACCCAGGAAATCTCTTCATCTTTGTTTGGCAATGTGTGTTTAAAGGTTGGATAATTTCTGCTTATTTAATACCTGGTTAACTCCTTGCCGCTAGCTAAACACATTTCCATTAAGTAAAATTTGTGGTTGTGCTGGTGCGATTAACTAACAGTCGTTCTCTTTCGGTGTCGTTTAAGCTCCATCCGTGTCCGAGGAGGAGTCTCCTCAGTATAAAACTCAGCTCAGTAGGGTTTGCCCCAATAATAATTTAGCAAAGTTTAGCACAGTGTCATTTTGCACTTTAACAGTCTTTTTGTTTCCTTTTTCCTTACCCATGACAAAGGAAACGGTTCGGACGCGGCCATTTCTGGGAGCAGAAAGCAGCAGCCCATGGACACGCGGGATTCTGCCCAGCAGCAGAGGTTGTTTCACGCAAGGACACTTCTACAGATCCCTGCTCCGGAAGGCGCCGGGGGCTTCCCGCTGCCCGTGGAGCGGGAGAGGCTTTGGTCTGCGCAGTGTGCTCTGAAAAACGCGCCCCGTTCGCCGTCAGTCGTCTGGTCTGGCCAGCTGGAGGTAAGGACTGATCTCGCCCTGCAAGACGTTGTGGTAAACTGGTGGTGGTGTTTCCCGCTTCTCCTTCCTTCGGTTGTGATTTGAAAGGCCAAAATATTTGCCTGTTTTAGCATAAGCAACAATTTAAGTGAATTTCTGAATAGCCAGTGCTCACAGCTGTGATCTAAATCAAAATCCCAGCTGAAAATCCGATAGCGCAAATGAACTTTCGGACAAAATGTGTGAGGATTGGAGTTCCCGACCTGGAAAGATCATTTCCTTTGAACTTTATTTGTTCCTTGGAGCCATTAATGTCTGGGAAACGGTCAAAAATACTCTGCCACTGAACTGTGCGTGAATGTTTCTCAATTGTGGGCGTAACGCAAACTTTTTTGTAAACATTTGTAGAGAGCAAAACAGCTCCTGTTGACTCTTCCAGGAGCCAACTGTTTGCCTCTGGGCGGAAAGCAAACGTGGAAAATTTCAGCCCCACAGGAATCTGAGAAAATTAAGAGCAACTGGGTTAGGAGGGCTATGATCACCGCTCCGGTTCAGCTCGAGCTGCCGCCGCTGCTGCAATCTGTGCATGGCACTGGATATTCCCGCTAAAGCGCAAGGACTCCAGTAGGCTTTGTCTTTGGAAACGAAACCGGGCGTGAAGCCAGCGATGAAATGGAAATAAAACTGCAGTAGCTGCTTCCCGCCCGATGTCAGGTTTGGCGTGGAGTCTCACTGCGGTGCCACAGGTGGGGATGGGGACATGGATGGGGACGGCTTGCGGGGATGGCAATGGGCATTGCTCTCTGCCGTTGTTGGCATACATGACAGATGTGTCAATAACGTGGGAAACGTGTTATTTATTATTTAAAGCTGCAGCAAGCTGCGCGACAGAGGTTCAGACTCTGCTGAATGAGTCTCTCCAGGCCTGTAAAGTCACTGCCATTGCCTTTTAGGCTTGGGTGAAATGCAGATTTGAGAGGTGCCAGTATTTCTGTGTGCGATTCACAGTGGGACCGGGATGACAGAGACAGAAACTGTGTCTGCCTCTGTGAAAACAACCACAAAAAAATCGTGTGCTGTTTTTCCCAAGCTCTCACAATGTTCACATTAAAACAACAAGTGATACTTAGCCCATTTCTAGACAGAATTATGAATCACGGTCTTCTGGGAATGCTGGCTTGTACACCTCTGAAATTGGAATTTGTACAGACTTGAAAATAAGCTTGTTTGTAATACTTTCCTCGTTTTCTTTTTCCTAAAGTCTAAAGAGAAAGGTCTTGCCTGCATGTAAAAATGGCAGTGTTATAAATAATTTGTTCTTTCCCTTTCAAGACTGACTGTAAAAATGGAAATGTTTGCTTTCAACCTAGTTTGTTTTCTGTTGACTTAATTTGATAGCTGTCCAGATAAAAATATTAGCTAATATATTTTGACATATTTACTTAGAACATGTGTGACATCAGCTAGCTGTTACTATCTTAGGAAATGTCAGAGTGATGTCATGCAGTCACTTTATTTTAAATGAATTAAAGATGAAATACGACTCCTCTGTAGGTTGTTACACAAAGTGTAACGTCCATGAAGCTATACAGCCAAATTCATTATGTATGAGCTCAGAAGTATTTCAAGTTTTGTTGCAATAGCAGAAATACTGATCTGGTATCTAACAGATGGGAGAAATAAAGTACAACTGAAAACAGGATCTTCTTCAAGATATTTATCATTGCATGCTTTATAATTTTAATTTATATTTGCTGTCTGACCTTTTTTCCTACAGTTTTGGCATTCGCGAATACAGCCATCGACTCTTTCTATGACTGATTCATGGACGAGTATAAATTACCAAATTAATGCCTCTGCATATTTTCTGCACTTAAGCTAACGGTAGGGGAATTTGCATAGGTGACCTCAGTGCCTTAAAACCTGACATAAATATAAAATCGTGAAAATTATCTCACTCCTTTGTAGATAAGCCCAGTTCGTATTGGGAGTGTGCTTAGCATTCCTCCATTTGTCCAGCTCATAATTACCAGGTCATCAAGTTATTCCTTCGTTAAATAACAGTAATATAGGCTGGTTCAGGCAGCTCAGAGGGATATCTAGATACAAAGCCAACTGAAAATTCGTGCCAAACTGAGCAAGTTTATGTGTGATCCTCTGTAAATGAGCTCACAGGTTGCCAAAGGCTTCAACCTTAGGTCACACATAGGCTTCATAGAATTAAAAATGCCCTTTGCTAACTGATAAGGCAAGAGTTGTGACTTCTGGTTTTGCTATGTGCTGCTTGGCTTTCTTTTGGCCACCCTCCATGGACCTAGCTCTGAGGCACACTTCACTGCTGTATCCCAGACTCCGGGCTGCAAGCCTCACACCTATTTGGATATAATACTCCGAATTTCATGGACTTCGAGGAAATCAGTGACAGTTTGCTCTAGTCTTTTTGGTTTTTGTTTATATTTCAGCTGTTGTCCCCTTGATTACTAAAAATTTGACACAGTGAGGAGCTTCTCATCTAAAAATCAGATTTTGCTGTGACTGGCTTTTTTGCCATCTATAGCCATCGCCCATCAGGCACTTTGGTTGAATTAGGATGTTCTTATCAGTGGGTAAGAACATCATCGCTCTTGGGCCTCCGTTCAGGTCAAGCAGAAGGGAAGCCCACCTGTTATGCTCAAGGCTGGAGTTCCTGAGCCCCTGCTCAGGACACAGCCCTGCAGGTCATGGTCTGAGCCAGCGTGTTCAGCCCAGGAGTTCCCCACACTCCCTGTCTGTGCCGCTGTGCTCTGCAGAACCCATGGGAGGAAGCCCGGGAGGTTTGCCCATGGCCTTCAGGTGGCCAAGGCTGCTTGCTTAGTTGTCTCCATTTAGGCCTTCGTCTTTCCCACTAGCGATTAAATCCTGCCTCTGCAGGCACGCTTAGTGCTGGCTGCGTATTTGTTTGCCTGCATAGCTGCAAATAGTAATCACTTCAAGACAGGCTAAGCAAAACCAAAGAGAAAAACCTCAGCAAGCCAAGATGCTTTTACCTCTGCGTGCTCTGAATAGGTCTGTTCATGATGGATCCACCACGGTCTGTTCGTTGACTTTTCTATCCTACCTTAGAAGACCACTTTAAAAAATATGCAATAGTAGCAGCAGTGTGATGTGTATCTCTAAATATTTATGGTGATACGCTCTTTTTAATTTATAGTGGATGCAATCACTTATCTAATGGAGACTTTAGACTCCAAGACGGATGCACTTCCATACCGAACAGAAAGGCTAGCAAAGGCAGGAACCCCCCCAAGATTTTCAGCTTTATGAAGCTCTGGTAAAAGAAAACTCTTTTGGTAGACACCATAGGATACTAACAGTCATGGATGGAAAACAAATTTTTAGTAGGATGGGAGAAGAGTTCCCTTCAATTTATTTTGTTATCCAAGGTAAAATGGGGAACAAACTACTTGAGCTTCACTTGAAATAACCGCATAAGACAGGGGAGTTCTTTACAAATTTGAACTCCAAATTAGACCCTGGATTCTTTTTTTTTAAAATGTGCTTATTTGCACATAGTTTCCTGTCACTGGGCTGAATCCAAAAGATTGCACTCTCTATGCGTTGATCAAAGTGGATGTTTGGGACATGGCCAAGGGAGGAAACCAGAGCAATGTCTGCATGCCTTTGCAAAGGCCTCCTGGCCTTCCTGCTTCGAAAAGCAAGACCCCGTAAACTGAGCCATGCACTGAAGAGTGGTGGAAACGCGTAGCATGAAGAGAACAGACCACCGAGGTCACTCGGTTGGCTCTGCTGGGGTTGGAGAAGAGCAGCCGTCTGGGCTCCAGCAGCATGTCAGTGGCACATAGCCAAGGGATGCTGGTGGCTTGGTCCTGGCCCAGGAGATACGTCAGAAGAGGGACTGTGATTACTTCCTTTGCTCCGTATTTACCCTGTATGCTGTGTCCTTTTCAAACATGTATTTTGAGCAATCCTTTCTTTGAAATCACTGGCTGTGTAGCTCCAGACCAGGTGTCTCTACTCGTGTGAAGGCAGGAGGAGCTCTCGGCACACGCATGCACACCAGCCAGAGGAGCAGAGCCCCGGTCAGCTCCCCGTGCGGATGCCCGCCGGCCCAGGGCATGCTGCTCAGCCTGCAGCCCGGTCTTTATGCCCAGATATTGATTAGCCAAACAAGCTCATTACAAAATAGAGGAATTTAATTTTGATTCGTTTTGTCGTTCCCCAAGGAAAATTCACAATCTCCTTTTTTTTTTTTCCCTGAAAGACAGTATTTTAGTTCTCACGTTCTTTGTTTTACTAGTGACCATCTGGTACTTTGTAGATACTTTACTGGTGCTGGATGTCGATTTCTGTAACGATTCCCGTGCAACCTGTTCTAATTATCTGAATATTTTTTTTTCTGTTTTTAAAGTGGATTAGATGCTGTTTCTTGATGTTGGCTCTGATCGCTTGCTGTTTTTCTCCACGATGAAAAAAGAGCAGACCTAAATGTAAATAACTGAATGTTCTTAAAAAAGGAGAAAAAACCCAACAAAGAATGCCATGCTATTATAGAAGCAGTAAGACATGCCGTGGAGACTGTTTTTACTTGTTGCGCTAAGCAGGCATCCAACGTGCTTTAGGAAGAATCATCTCCTCCTGTGGCTTTCTCAGCTGATGAGTAGGGACGGGGTGGCACTGGCTGGGTGGGACTGGACCCCGTCGGAGACACGTGTCTGCAGGGCGTCTGTGCTCCCAGGCTCTGCCGTGCGCACTGCCGTTGAGGAGAAGGCTGCAGCCCCAGAGCGGTGGCCAGGGACCCCTTGGAGCATCTCTGCAGACTCGCTTGGAGCCCGACAACGGCAGAGGACCATGACCACTTTGGGCGAGGTAGGAACCTTCTCGGTTCTTGATGGCTTTTTCAAACATTGCCCCAAAACCTAATGTTGACCTCCAGATGTGCCTTTTTGTCGCTTTGGGCTCATCAGCCTGGCTGTCCTTTGCTACACAGCCCCGCCGGGTGCTTGCGGCCACGCACTTGTGTGTTGCACTAGCAGAGAAGTGACCCCAAGAACCCCTTGGAAAACGTTTTTGTGGAAGCATCCTACTGCATCCTATTAAAATATTCATAGCGCAGTTCTGCTTTATCGTTCCGACATCGATATTGAAGTTTAGTGTCAATATTAGTATGAAGTGTCTGGAAGGGTTTGGAAAATAAGAATCAGAAAGATCAAATATTTTATTTATGCGCAGTAAATTTTTAAAGTCTCCCATGTGTTTTGATCGAAAATGCATATTACTGAACAATTTAGTTTCAAAAGTCTTCCTTTGATGTAAGATTTATTAGGTATCCGCGATGGTATGACTGAAATACGTGGAAAGTCAACATTGCCCTTACCTGCACCCCGGGCGGTGCTGTGTAAAGGTCTCTGCTGTGCTGGGGTTCCTCTGCTAAAAGAACCAGTAATCATGAACTGGGTGCAGCACGTGTTGCACATCTGAAGCAAAGCTCAGTTTATAAATGCTATATACGTTCCCTGGTTTTTTAAATCTCCCCCCAGCACAAGCCCGGGGCTGCTGCCTGCCGCTGCCGCCCCGGGAGCCGGTATCGTGGCTCCAGCTTCTCAGCTTTTCGCAGGGGATCGCGTTTGCTTGTGCTCTTATGGACGTAGAGCAGAACCCTGCGAACAACGAGAAGGGGGCGGGTGGTGGCAGGTGACCTGCTGGCATGGTTGCAGCAGTCACTGCAGAGCAAACCCCACAGAAATGACACAGCACAGCAGGTTTCTGCTGCAGTTACTGAATTGTAGTGAGCTGCGCCCATAGGTGCAAATGTTTGCACTGCAGTGGAGTTGTGAAAAGTTTTCAGACAGACTTCAGGTCCCTGGAAAATTATTATGTATATATTAAAATTATTATATATGTTATACATTATATATAATTATTATATATTATATTGTATATTTTATATTATATTATGTTAGACCATATATTATATTATATATTTTATACATTATATATGGAATTATAATATATTATAATATAACAATATTCCATATAAATATGGAATATATTACATATATATTATATTATATATATTATATATACGGAACTAAACTTTTCAAGTTAATAATGGGCAGTAAATAGTTCCGAGGTTTTTGTTTGTAAGGCAACATTTTTCCTCCTTTTCCTTTGAAATAAGATGTTCCAAGTAAGAATATTACTGTAAAAATGAAATCAAACTCCCTTTAGAGACAAATTTGTTCGTCCTTCATGATCTTTTTCAATTTACTGGAAAATAAACATGTGTGCCTGTAATTACTAATTAATGTCTGATAGCATTCCTGTCACCTCCAGATGAAGGCTGCAACATCAGCTATAGGAGGCTTGCTGTTTTTAGTGGTTATGTATTACGGAAACAGTCTCTTTGAAATATTGTAATGGTTCCTGTATGTTGCAGATTATTTTTAAAATTTCTGAGTATTTAGAAGTGAGTTGTATCCTTTTCTTCTTGAAACTGTAGCTGATGGTAGCGTGTTGTTACTGAAGGTAGACTGATAGGTCCTTGAAGTTACCTGCTGTTTGCATCCCTGCTTCCATATTTAATTTCACGTATTCAGAAACGGAGCCAAATTCCAGTACAACTTCAGTGTGTTTTGCTAATGTCTTCACCATGGATCCAACGGTGACTGCGGTCCTGGCAGGGCTGTTGCTCCCTGAAAATCTGCTCTGTGTAGAGTACCTTAAATTAGTGTTAGAATCATAGAATCATAGAAAGTTTTGGGTCGGAAGGGACCCCCAGAGGTCATCTAGTCCAACCCCCCGCAGCGAGCAGGGACACCACTAACTAGATCAGGTTGCTCAGAGCCCTGTCCAACCTGGTCTGGAATGTTTCCAGGGATGGGGCCTCCACTACCTCTTTGGGCAACCCATTCCAGTGTTTCACAACCCTCATTGTAAAGAATTTCTTCCTTATATCCAGCCTATGGATATGTCTTATGGCTTAGTACATACATGTATATATATATACATACATGCGTACCCATACATATACATGGATAGATGCATACGTATTTATGGTTGTGTGTCTGTGTGTATATGAATACTACTCTTCAAATATATCTATAAGCCTCTTTTCCTCTTCTAGGATACTGCTGAGTGTGGCCAGCTATGAAGTTTTTGCTTAAATCGCCCATATCTGGCTGACGATTGTGTTCTTACATTAAAGCTAAAGGAAGAGTCTCTTCGTTGAAAAGTTGTGACTCTGGTTCCCTCTGCAAAGTGAAAAGGGAGAAGGTGAGGACCAAGCGCCCACGTCCTGGGATGGAGCTGCTGGGGCTGGCCCCGCGATCACTCCACTGGGGTTTGAAGAGCCGGGGGCTGGTGGTGGGATTGTCCGTAGCACCCTGTGGTAAAATGCAGCCCCTTTCAGCAGGGTCCCTCTCTCGGGGTGCCTGCACAGGGGTCGGTGGGTAGCCGGTCTGCCTGCACGAGACGAGGGCTGAAACAGCAGTTTGTGACTTCGTCGGGGATGCTGCTGTCATCTGTTTCTTACGGGACCAACCATATTGTCATCAGTAAATAAATAAGCTAATAATCGACTAATTACGGGCAGACAGAAAAAGATTGCTGGTTCTTACTCTCTGTGATGTTCTTAGTCTCTATGATGTTTATGGCGTGGAGAGCATCACTCCTAGTTTATTCCTTTGCCCAAACAGATGCCTCCGAGGCCCACGTATAGGCTTGAAACGCACCGCTTGTGCCCTGTTCCACCAAGGCTGTTAACTGGCATTTAGAGAAAAGGTTGGTGATTAATCAAACTGTTCATTACAACCATTTATTTTACATGGGAGCACCACATAGGTATTTATTGGAGGTGGTGGAGACACTGCGTGATCGGGATCCCTGTCCGAGGGCTGGAGTATAATTATGGAACTGCTCTCATTTGCATATCGCCAGGATGCTGCCAGCAAATATTAATGGATTACTTTTTATTCATTTAGCCTGTGTTTTTGAAAGATGCCTAAAAACAAAAAGATCATATCTGTATGTTGTTTTTTAATTTATTTTCACCTTTTTGTCTCCTTTGGAGACCCCTAGTGTATCAGCACTTTGTTTACCACAAATTAAACCTGAGCTGATTGTTTACCAGAGTGAAGACCCTTGTGCATTACTCCAGCACTTTCCCCTTTTTTAATAATCACAACCTGGGATTCATTTGCAAGAGGCCCTAATCTGCATGAGAATTATACAATTAACTTTTGATTAACCGCCTAGTTCCTTTCGAAACCGCAGTGTATAGGATACTCTGCATTTAAATAATTTTCCTGAAATTGGGAGCAGGCCTTTCATTAAACCAGTGAGTTTGACTAAACAACAACATTTGGAGATAATCAGGGTCAAAACAATAGGCGAGGCTGCAAGGCTAGAATGTCATCTTTAAATATAACAGCTGAGATAAAGGCACCCAGATTGTGCCTTATCGAAACACAAAAAATCAAAGCTCTCTCTTGTCTGTGGCAAAATACCGGGCCCTGGTGTTTAGGGCGACCATTGTTTGGGCCTAGAAGTGTTGCAGGATTTGCATTCAGAGAGCCGGGTCTAACACACATTACATCACGTAGGGTACTTATCTCGGAGTCTGACAATAATTATCAGGAAGAATATACTCAGAATGACTTTTTTGTGATTTTTATGCATCTCCGACACAAGGAAGGGGAGATAAGGGCATTATGAAAAAGGGGAGAGTCTCCAAAGGCTCTCCCTGGAGCTGCGTTCTTCGATTAAATTTGCTATGCCACTCCGGTGCGCTGAACAAGTGGAAAGAAAGACTATGAGGCTTTTATAGAGGGTAATAATAGTCCTGAACACAGCCCTTACCAAAAGATAAGATCCATTGTCAAAACAAACAAAAGAAGCAGTATTAAACACCACTTGAAGAATATATATGAGCAAAGTTTTCAATCCGTGGCTTTTCTCATACCTTGAACCTGGCTCTGTTGCGTGGCCATGTTTTATCCAGACACCTTTGCAAGCGCAGAGGCTTTTGCCGTGCCTTTTCCCTCTGCCCTGCACCAGGGGTTTTTGTGATGGGGGCTCTGTGCGGTTCCAGGAAAGGCAAAGACTCAAACCTTCACGGCCCAAGTTTGGCATCTGCTCTGGGTTTTTTGACATATTTTTGGTTCCTATAACGCCTTTGCTGAAGGGCACAGAAACAATTTATTGCTTGTTTTCACAGAATCACAGAATGGTCGGGGTTGGAAGGGACCTCTGTGGGTCACCCAGCCCAACCCCCTGCCCAAGCAGGGTCACCCAGAGCAGGCTGCACAGCACCGCGTCCAGGCG
>Ga0065711_1043788_pt1 | contig 14514 bp, 9 predicted proteins | sample Hoacrofraction12_FD_59098 | JGI IMG/M metagenome (GOLD analysis project Ga0065711, IMG submission 59098) | Hoatzin crop microbial communities from Cojedes, Venezuela - Epithelial fraction 12 v2 (version 2) | ecosystem: Host-associated > Birds > Digestive system > Esophagus > Crop | place...
GAGTGTGTCCAGAGAAGGGCAATGAGGCTGGTGAGGGGTCTAGAGAACAAGTCTTATGAGGAGCGGCTGAGGGAGCTGGGGCTGTTTAGTCTGGAGAAGAGCAGGCTGAGAGGGGGGAACCTTATTGCTCTCTACAGCTACCTGAAAGGAGGTTATATCAAGGCAGGTGTTGGCCTCTTCTCCCAAGTAACTAGCGATAGGACGAGAGGCAATGGCCTCAAATTGCATCAGGGGAGGTTTAGATTAGATATTAGGAAAAATTTATTTACTGCAAGAGTGGTCAGACATTGGAATAGGGTGTCCAGGGAGGTGGTTGAGTCACCATCCCTGGAGGTGTTTAAAAAATGTGTAGATATGGCACTTTGGGATATGGTTTAGTAGGCATGGTGGTTGATGGTTGGATTTGATGATCTTAGAGGTCTTTTCCAACCTATGATTCTATGATAGCTGCATGACTCCCACTAACAGTCTTATGAAATACAAAGACTTTGTCAGTCAAAGGAAAAGCCTGTCACATATTGCTCCTTCTGCTTGTGGAGTCAATGACATTGATTGTGCATTTTAATATGGTATATATAATCATGACAATAAAAAGGCAGTCTTTCAATACATACGGTTTGGGATTATTTTGTGACTTGTTAGCTACGTATGAATAAAGCACGCATTGCTTTAAGGCATTTACTTATGAGTTTTTAGGGATTTCTAGCTCTTACTGTTCTGGAACATTGTCAGCAGTAGTATTTCAACAACTATTTTATCCTTACAGTCTGATATCAAGCTACAAAACAAGGTTACTAAAGCCTAAAATACACAGGATTTTAATAAACAGAACATTTAGAGCCTGAAAGTTACACCACTAAGCATTTCTCAGAAAGCGCTCCTCCTAGAAATCTAATAACCTGGTTTGAGATGGTATGGTTGCTCTCTCCAAAATGTGTAGAAATTATTTAAAACTCAGTGAAACCCAGTCTGTATATATGTCTTTTTCTTGTGGCTTCTCAGTTTGCACCTAACTGGTGGGATTTTCTTTTCCAGATCCATCTGCCTCCTATGGGTCTTGCTCATAAACATAGCCATACATTGCGACACCAGGAAAAGTTAAGGAAGATGTCTAAGCCAATATACTTGAAATCCCATGATGAAGTTTCATAACCCATCATTTAAGCTGTGATGTGTAAGCACATCATTTAAGATGTGGACTGTAATCCAGCTGATTTGCGTGCACAACTGTGAATGAAGATGTTTTGGTCACTTGCTCACACATTTCCTGAGGCCAAAAAGCTAACTGATACATTGCATATGATGGATAAGGTTGGTCTAGTATTTATTACATTTCAGCTACTGACTCATCAATAAAAGTAACACTTTTAAAGGAGTGAGGTGGGATACGAAGATTACTTTGACATCAAGACAAATTACAGGAGGTTTTCAAACTCTGTTAATCTATAGCAGGGGTCTCTGGGGGTTTGAGGATTATACATGCTCAATTGTGATTCAAGGCAGTGCCTTGTGTAAGGGTCAGCAAGGATCAAGAAAGTCCAGGAGAATCAAGCAGACACAGTGCCTCCAGAGCTTCCAAATGCAAGTGGGAATACAGTGACTGCATCCCACAGCTACACTCTTCCTCTCCTGTCCCTGCTCTGCCTGTTGTCCCTGGAGAAACATTCCAGTTTCGTAGTATCCTCATGGTGAAGTATTGTTTCTAAAAAGACAGTAGCAAAGAGACAGCAGAAATGCCACCACTCGTTTTTCCTTTTTGCAAACTGCAGAGGAGTGGCCTCGAGCCTCTATGTCAGCTTTTTTTCCCCTCTTCCTTTGGAGAGGGTGTGGATGTGAAATGCAGAGTTTGGAATGCCATTGCACAACTCCGAGTAAAACATTCCAGTGCTGGGTTCCTCAGGTTCCCATGTATGGACTGACTGAAAACTCTCCCTTCAGGGTATCACTGTGGAGCAAGCTTGAGATACTTTGGGTGTCTTCACTGGGCGTTTTTTCATGGTTAGCTTTTCAACATAATCAGCACACTGGCTTTCTCAACAATTATTTTAGTATTAGGTTTTAACTCTTAACATTATGGACAGAACTTCATTAAAGGAAAGTATCTACAACTATCTCTTCAGTCTCTTAAGTTCAAGGAGTATTTCTGTTTCGCAGGTTCCTCATGAACTGAAGTGAAAAGAAATGCATTTCCCCCTCAGTGGCCACCAATTGTTTTGGCTCCTTTTGAGTCCTCTGGCTTTACCAGGCTGTTCACAAATTCTCTCCAGGAAAGTCAGGGGAGCCTTCTGTCCTTCAGGCTAGGGGTACCCATAAGACCAAGCTATGGACAAGAGCCACACTGCAGTGTAAGACTACATAAGCACAGCCCACAGCTGTTTTAAGGACAGACAGTATAAGCAGCGACCTATTCCAGCCAGAAGTTAATGGTGGCAAAAAAGCAAATTTGAAAAATGCAGTGTATATTATTTCCTATTCAAGTGGGCAAATCCAATGAAATCCCATTTTCTGAGATCTGCAACTCATCAAGCCCTAACAATGGCAAAGAAATATTCTTGTCTACCTCAAAAATAAGTTAAAAACTGGTCATGTGCAGACCAGAATGACTGTCCCCCAAGAATGTACTTGTAAGAGTGAACAAAAAAAAATACAAGCGGATGAGAAAGTACAAGGAAACAATGAGAAGAGCTAGTCAGCATGACAGGTACCGGCTAGCCCAATTTCTCACTACCCTTTATGGCTCCAGTCCACAAAGGTATCTATTCCCATATAATTATTTCCTGGGAATGCCGTATGTGGGAAGTAACCTGTAAAATGCCATTGTTCTGCCTGTCAGTGGGAGCTTTGCAAATTTACTGCTGCCAGGAAGACACAAAACAAAACTCCTTTAGTCTAGGAAAAGGGGTATGGAATAAAGACAGTAAAAAATAACATGATTATACACACCGCTTAATCCTTCATTGAAAGAAGGCCAGATACAGTCTCTTCCTCATTCTGCGCAGAGATGTGTCAAAGGAGCCAAACCAAAATGTGCAGACAAGAGTTTTGAATGAAAGCTTAGGCTCATTCTTTGTCATTAAACTATCATTTGAATCTTTTTAATTGTTGAAATTTATGTGACTAATGAAGGTACTGATGCTGTGACTCACCAGGTGAATAAACAGCTATGTAAATGAGGAGTCTAAATTTACTCTCTGTATTATAGTCACAACTCTTTCCTGAGCATATACCGTAAGATTTAGATTATTTCAAAAGAACTTCCCTAAAATTCCAGATCTACACCAAACTGAAATAACAATATGAGTTTGAGTTTATTTCTGAAATGAAATACAAGTAAGCAATTTTAAAAAGGCTCAAGTAGCCTGAGTAACTCAAATCAGTATCCGCTTGCTTAACTGAAAAGCCAGTAAGTTGAACTGCAGCAACAGCATCACATTATCTGAGATGGTTTAAATGCCCATTAATTTTTCAAAATAGGTGTTTGAGAAATTAATAACTAGTGTCTCAGCCTCATTATTTTCCAGCACCAAAAGGCAAAAACTGAAAGTTGTTAAAACCTCGGGCTGTTCAGCTAAAGGAAGGATTAGATCAGCTCTTTTGTCACGTCTGGAGAGTAAAACCCTGCTTTCACAGGTTAAGTTAAACTCTGCGTGGAAAAGAGAATGTGCCTCAAATAGTGTGTGTCATCCCCCCCCCCCTTTTTTTTGAGGTCAAACTGGCAAACTACCATTATGAGGGAGTTTCATTAAAAAAAAAATTAATCTGCAGCATGGTCCAGCAGCTAGGCAGACATCTCAACTGGTACTCATTGCATTAATTTCTAAAGACCATATAACTTCTGTCCAGAAGTACCCCAACGATGGTGCAATGTGTCATTCTTGCACATTAATTTTACTTGCAAAAAGATGTCTAAAAACGCCTCTGAGTTCTCCAGCACCTGTAATGCACTGGATTTAGTCAGTCAGCGTACCCTCTGTCCTGTACTTCCCTAACTTTCTCTTACTCCCCTTCCAGTAAATAGTGTCTCTTTCCAATTTATCATACTAGTTAGGAGATGCTTTAGAATAATTTAGAATAAAAAGATTACATTAATTTTATGTTCTTTAGGAATAAAAATCCTGAGTCAGTTGCATGAAGTCTCCTGCAAGCTAACCCGTGGGCAATGCAGTAGTAATTTGTTGACATGATGTCTGGCCTTTAATATCTAAATAACACCTCCTCTCTGGAAATTCTGTCCCTAACTCCATCATTAGTAAGGTTCTAATTTATGAAGCCGTGTGCTTATGAAACCACATTTAACACCAACATTAGAAAGCACACTATCATTTAAGAAGAGGGACTCAGCACCTGCTTACTGAACGTACCCCCTCAGTGTTGTCAAGAGGGAATGCTCGTTAAGCTCCAGCAGTGACCCAATCTATCCCAAGGAAGTACCACAGAACTGACATGGGTTAAGATGGATTAGGTTATCTAAAGCTTGTTTTTGTAATACCTCTTAGATCTGGAAAAAATAAGGCAACCTGGACCTCACTCTTTTGGGGCCCCACTAGGTATCCATCAGAAATGATATCAGTACCATCCATCTTTTATGCATGGACAGAAAGGTCACTTCTTTGATCACACCTATACATTCGTTTTCAAGAATGGTGATTGGAGGAGGGACCTGCACCTTTCACTCATTTTTCTAATCCTATTAGGCAAAACATTCTAGCTGTTAGGAACTTGTAAGTAGAAGAATTTGGGGCCTTTGTCTTTTGCTTTTTCATTGTGTAATTTTCCCTTTAACAGCCCAACAGTGTTAAAATCAACAGAGAGTACTTTCTGAAATGGATTCTTGTACAGATAAGAGAAAGGTTTCCATCTCCTAAGAAAATGTACTAACCTTATCTGTCTTACAGCATCCCTAGCTGAAAATCTGTCTCTGCTATTTCTAAGCAAAAAAATATCTCTTGCTCCATAATGTCAGTATACTGCATTTTTTCCCATCTGCTTTGAGTTATTAGCAAGGCTGTGAATCTAAGATTTCCAGTAATTACAGGTGTTTTCTGTGGTTTGTTTAATGAGAGTTTCTAATTAAGAAATGGAAATACTAAGCCTGTAAATGGCCAAGAATTCTAATACTACTATTAGAAGGTCCTTCATTTGTCCAAAAATTTTTCACATTTTTATCATGTCCAGCTACCAGCTGAGTTACCTTTTTCTTTTTTTAATGCATCTCAGCCGAGAAAGGTTGTGAATTCTAAAGTTTAGCCAGCTTATTGTTCTTCAGCAAGGTCTAGACAATGCTCAGGAAATAAGGTTGGGAAGCTCTTTTCAAAGAGCCACGGAAAAACATCTCCAAGACAGATACCCCTCAACAGTAAATTCCATTACTTTTTCTCTAGTAGTAAGGGCAGCTCGGGAAATCGCGTACTTCAGTAATCACCCACTACAGCAACTCAGCCATGCCTGATCCCCGGCGAAGGGGGCACAGCAACAGCAGATACATGAACCCTCTTTTATGGACTTCTCTCTTATCTATATATTTTGGTCACATCTACAAAAGCTTTAAATACATCTTTAATTACATTTTAAGAGTTGCCTTCATCTCAAATCTAAACATTAACACAGAGGAAGCATTTAGAAAATCAACGCGGTAACAAGGACATTGCACACAATGTAGTAGCAAAGCCACTGTATATTCACAAGAACAATAACTGTGTCATTTAATAAACTATCCATTAGTGTTTGTTCACAACAAAGGCGTTAAGAAGAAACCCACATGGCAAGCTATCCCACAGTATTTTCCAACAGTTTAAAAGTAATTTATCTCCATAAAATGTAATTTAGCTAGCATATACTAGTGAATCTGGCTTTTAATTTAAAATGGCTTAATTTAGAGGACTTTTTGCAAGACTATCGTTATCTGAAGGATGGAGAAACTCAGTCCTCAAATTTCAGCTTCACTTCATTTTAGTGTTTTGAGAATGGTTACTCTGTTGTTGCCCCAGGTTCTCTTTCAGCCATGCCTTCAGCAGCGACAGGTAAGCTGTCACTAGTCACTTACACACAGAAGCTCAAATCTAAATAGAAAAATCCTTCCAAGAGAAGCGACTGAGCTGATCAGTCCACGGGGAAGGATCTAACAGCCAGGTCCAGCCTCTTTGGCCTGCATGCAAAGCACTGGTAAGAGGAGGCTCGTGACTGGTTTGTTATCTCTGATGCCACAGTAACCTAATTAGTGATCTGAACTGTTAATGTGATAATCATAACAATTAGATGCAGCCATCCAAAAATATGGTAATTACCACAATGGGTATTTAAATATGTACTAAATTTCAGTTAATGATGCGAAAAGTAGAAAGTATCTGTGTTACTCTTACGAAGTCTATGTTTTTAAAGGACCAATTTTAATTAACCTTTATTTATTTATAGATCTTCTGAAACATGATTCTCGTCTGAAAAAAATTGTTTTCAATTTGGGTGACTGTGCTGTAACATTCATAAACACATTTTATTTTTGCTATAGGTGCCAAATACCATTTAGTCTAAATTGTTAAGAGTAGTTTCTTCCTATCAGGATGTTGAAACACCTGCACGCCTCTGTCTCCTTTATTAGAACAAATCTCCATTAAGTGTCCTGGCCTGACATCTTTGCCCTTGTCACCACATAACAATAATGACACACCAAATGCCTGCATACTGTACTGGTAATGAGGCACCAAATGTGCTACACAGGGTACATGAAGATACCGTACTAATCACCTATGTATAGCTCTGTGCAGAGCAGCACTGTACAACATACCTGTAACACTTCTTGCTTACCTGTATGTTACAGTCCTTGAAAGTTACTATTTTATGAATATCTATATAAAACAAACCAGTGGTTAATAAAACAATAATGAACATTGCTTTCACCTATAACAGCAAATTCCTATGACAAGAACCATATGTTTTAATGAGCTGTAGCAGCATCACTTAATGATTGTAGCAGCACACTGGGAACTGCTGAATCTCTGACTTTGTGAGGCCTCGAGTAAGTCATTAAAATGCTGCAATTTGAGCAGTGAAAAAAAAAACAAGACCCCAAATTAGTGGATGTTTATGCTGTGAGGTTTTTTAAATGTTTGCCTTGATCTTTGTGCTTCTCTTGTACTGTGTACACAACAAGTCTAATGATCCATCTTTCCTACCTTCTTGGCATGCTGTGGGGATTAGTTAATGACTGCACAGCTCTTTGAAGATGTTCAGGCTATTTTATTTTTAATTAATGTTTGCAAGCTACTTTGAGCTTCTCTGATGAAAAGGCTTAAACAAGTACAAAATTTCAGGTGGTTTTAAGTCCAACATGCATGAGGGAAAGACGAGGAAGTAAAATGAGACTGTGGGAGAAAGTACACAGCTCTATTTATCAGACACCTGGGACATGTAGGTAATAACACTGAAATAAAAAAAAAGTTTAAAAATTATGAGTCAAGCATACTGCTCTGAGAAATGGCAGCCTCCCAATGCATGTATTGTCTAGAAGCTTTCCATGGAAATTTTGAGGCACATCTTCAAGGAGTGTGTGTTACTATAGTTTTATAACATAGCTCTGGCAGTTCATTCTAGCTGAGGATTGGTTTTACATGTTGACAACAGACTATTCTCATCTCCTCCCTCCTTGCCCTACATACTCCTGGGACACAGGCAAATCCACAGAGCCTTATTTGTGAGTTGTGGATTAGATTCCCATTAAAAACAGCAGCAAAACTCTTTGGGCCTAATTTCATTTAAAAAAAAAAAAAAGCCCTATGGTAGCAGCTAGGTGGTAATATTAGGATTTCACAAGATTTGTAATAATGTGGGTGGCACACAGTTTGATGGGAGTTCTGTTCATTCTGATTTATTGCAAGACAAAGCCCGGGCCTTTGAAATAAGTTTCTGTTTGTAGTGTGCTATATTCACTTACTCTTGCTTAGTGGCTGATAATAGCTTAAAAAAAAAGGCATTTGGGAACCGCTTTGAAGTCAGCAGGAAATCCTGATCCAAAAAAAAAAAAAATTCAGCCATTAGGGAGTAAAGTATATCTGTTAGTAACAAAATGTGAGTGTTTTGACTTGTGTACTCTCAGTCGTCTAACTGGCATAGTGCTGCCACACCTCGATTTATCCAGTGTTTCTGGGGCTTGTCTGAAGGGAGTTCAATTGAGAAAACATAGTTGGTTGAGTGGCCAGTAGTGGATAAGACACCTCTTCTTGCACTTGTCTTGTATACAGGGCATGAATAGATGTTCATATGAAGAAATCTGGAACTTTCTCCAGGTTTCAGCCATATTATGGGCAAAGAATCATAGAGGATTTTTGGAAGTGGTTCTCCAATTACCAAGGATTCTCTATCCCATCGTGCACCTTCCAAAAAAAGGCCTCTCACGTAAGCCCCATCTTCTGGCATTTTCTCCATCGTGTACTCCTGTTTCATCACCTAGAATGATATACCAATACCATTGCTTGATTTAATTTTTATCTGGAGTATATTAAATCCTATAAGTGAGAGTCTGAAATTACTCCTTTAAATAAAATTTCTTTTAATTTCAAAACTCTATTCCTTGCTGCCCCAGAACATGTTTCAAGATGTTCAAGAAAAACACAATGCCTCTGCATTTTCTTACCTCAAATTCAAATCCAATATGGTCAATTGGGATGGAGTATTTTCTGGCATAGTTTTGTAGAACACCAGTCAAAAAAGACTGAGTGAAGAAGAATCCTGAAAGCCAAAAGACTGTGGGTGGCCCATTGATGATCCAATCCTGAATATGGAAAGAAAAAACAAATGTAAGAAAAAATACACATGTGGCTTCACTGTGCCAATTCACCAGAAAAGGGATGTCTTTTCAGATACACTCAAACAGCACAATGAGATCTAAACCTCGATGGGACCCTCTGGATACTACCATTAGTTCTATATTTTTCAGAGAAAACAAATTAGAGAAGTCAGTTATTTATGATGACAACAAAAATAATCACTCATTCTGAAACGACCAGAACTCAGTGCTACTGAGAATGAAATTTCAGAAAGTATTATAAGCATATATTGGTAAGTCTAGATATGAGCCAGCAAAAAAAGAAAAAAGATTGAATTTGGACACTTATCAATATACAGTCTTTTATAGTCTTGTAAACACCAATCTCCTAACATGAAAAAAGGCCAAATTTTCATACATAGTATAATGATCGTTGTGAGGGCACTCACTACAGCCAACACATCAGATCCTAGTAGAGAAAGTCATTTCAGTACAAAGATGCCAGACAGAGAGATCTAGAGCCAGTATCTTTGTTGGGTATCACAAAGGCAGTAGGAAAAACAAGGCAAGTGCAGAATGTCCCCACACTACTCTAAGCCATCTGGAGTCAAAAGAAGCCCATATGGTACTCTGATCCAGCAAACAGGAAACTCTGCTGCTTATACAAATCTTTCAGACACTTCTTCCTAGCTTTCTCCTCCCCTGGGGTAGTGGAACCCCATACTCCCTGTATGGGGTTCCACTACATCTCAGTACCTCAGCCATTTAAAGCAAATCTGAAATTTTAAGTCATTTAAAGGGAGTGCTAAGTATGCAAGGGAAATAATCGACGGGTGAGTAAAGAATAAAATAGCTTGTTCAAAAAGAGTCTGGTAGTGGTGTCACTTTTTATTAAACTTGAAAGAGATTTACAGTCATATATGTAAAATTGAATAGTGCCTGTTATGCACTATTTCTAAAGCATTCTCACATATGGTTCAGTGTCCTTTGAGCAGAAAAGTCATTAAGACATCAATGCAAAGTAAAATGCATCTTTTAGAAGTAGAAAAATGGAAACTACCAAATACAGCACTGGATTAGCACCAAAGGATTATACTCACAACTCACCCTGCTGAGCAACTGCCCAGCTAATTTCAGTGCTGTTACTGCAGGGTATATTTGGTCATGAGTATGTGTAAGTAGCGCACAGTCTGGAGCTGTAAGGGTACTGCTGAGCGAGGACAGTACTGATACACATTTTACCCATTCAGCTTTCAACTACCGAGTCCTTAGACCTGTCAGTCTCAGTTCAGCATACCTGCAAGAAGGCCAAACGACAGAGCAGATCAGACACGTAACTTCCCAGTGGCTTCAATGATGGATAGGACTTGGCAGCCCACATTGATGGTACTTTTCCCATTAGCATGCTGTTGAAAACATCTTCAAGTTCAGATGACATCAACACTTGGCCTTTAATAGCTCTGCCTAAATTAATGAGGCTGCTCCGAACAACTTCAGTAAGCCTTCAGATAAAACAAGGAAATTGTCATCTCATTATTTACTTCTTACTATCTGGCTAAAGACCTCTGAGTCCAACTTGAATGAAGGGCCGAACAAAGCTAATTGTCCTGTCAGAAATTCCTTATCTCACCCATAGTTATCAAAACCCTTACTTAACTTTGGAAAAACAATCAAAGAAAAAACACACACAGAGAAATTAAAAATAGTGAAAATTCCCATTCTAGACAAGTGAAATCAAGCGACAAGAGCTTTAAAGATTGTAACGCTAATTAACATAGTGTGCTGTGAATATTGGGGCCTGGGTATGACTTAAAAGGAATAAAGTAGGCTGCTCTACCTCAACACAACAAACATTTCATTAAATTTAAGTTCATACTCCAAGAATATAGGTAGTATTTCTATATCCAGGTTGTCAGCAGCAGCTTTCAAGTCTTTTTAAGAGGTTCATCCAAAGCAGAATCTATCATGGTAAGAACAATGTATTGCAAAAGGCTTATAACTGTTTAAGGCTTCTGAGTGGCTAGCACTGATCAACACAAGCATATTTCAGTATTAGTAATGCTACACAAAACACTGAGCCGCCATACCTGTTAAATCGAATTAGCTCTTGCCTAAGAACTGTATTCATGGACTCTTCGTAAAGTACTGGGTATACCTTCATAACCTCTTCAATATCAAAGCCACTTGGTAATTTGGATAGGATGTCCTGTGCCAAATCTTCAACAGTTTCCTGAAATCACAAGTTTGCAGTAAATGAGGGATTTCCCTTTTTTTCACCTATTTCTATTCAATAAATTCCGCAAAACACTATAGATCTTTTATTTTTTTCTGTGCCACCACATAGGTACTCTAGTCTATTTTCCTAAATAATGCTTACATGCTTTACTCTCTCTGTGCATCGTCCTGTCTGTCTGTCTCTGCATGTGCCTGCTTGCTCCTTTTCCCTTCTCAATAATTTAAAATTTGTTAGTAATTTTGGTTTAATTTGCAAAAACGTTTTAGGCAACTTGTAAGGAAACAGGCAGCAGGGCAGACGACAAGCATAGCCCTACTACTGCCACAATGAAGGAGAAGACAAAGCATGCAACACGGGGAAAATGATGGGGTGACCATATGAATACCCTAGCCAGAGAGAAGCTTCATTTATAGCATATTAGACATCAGAGACTACAATCACTAGACTGCAGGAAATGAGGCTCCATCGATTCCACTTTTCAAGAATCCACTTGTGTATAAAATATAGGATGTCAAATCTGAGGGCCTTGAAGGGTCATTTATCTATGTCTCAAAGGGGCATGGATTTGGCCTGAGTAACCTGAGCTGCCAAGATAGGATGAAGGAAAGAAATTCCCAGAAATTCTTCACAATCAGGTCCCATGGAGGGGCAGATGACAGTGAGGTCTACATCCAAGTGATTCCATTCTGCCAAACTGCCCCCTTCTTTGTGCCACACAAGTCACAAACACAGTGAAATGTTTGGGACTGTAGAAACTGAAGCAGCCAAGGGGAAGCAAAAAATCGTATCTCAAAACCCAAGCATTCAATCAGTAATAACAGACTGGAAGTGCCATTCTAGCACAGACTTCACCAGGAAGATAACTTCTGCCTCTAATGGGCTTATATTGTTTGCCTGATGGCTGAATGACTTGATATAATTTCCTGGCTCTCTGGAGCCTGTCCCCTAGTGAGAATGGCAGGGATAGTCACACAACCACTGCTGGAGGAAGTCAGGCCAGTGCATGAACCTCCACCACTGGAATTTGTAGACTGGAATTAAACGTCATACTTAAAAATGCCTAGAGATGGACATAATTTGAGGTGCTTTACCAATTGTGATTGTTAACTGTGCTCTAACTACAATTCATGACTGAAACACTTCACTGTTCTTTTAAAACATTAAATATGAAAGAAACATTCTTATTCAAACTGCATGTTCTACTCAACCAGATGGGGTTGTGTGGTATTAACCTATCTGAATTCAAAGTCATCGGGGTATCTTCCATCTTTAAAGGTTCTTCTATGACAAATCTGTCTGCTTCTCTACAGAGACATTCACATCTACTCCCAGTGACACAGTCGTGATGAGAGGTGTTGGATTACTCTGAGACCTGGGACATGACAGGAAGGGGCACCTTTCCAGAGTGCATGTTGATCTTTCTTCCCCAGTTACCTGAGGGGACTTGCCACCTCCCTGTGCTTCTCTAGGCAAAGTCAGGAGCACTCCACGGAAAAGCTGGTTAGTCTCCTGGTTATCCTTCGTGATGTCTGCATTTTCATGAAGTCCAAACACTTCAGGGTGTGTTGTAATTGGTAAGCTTTGTATATATTCAATATAAGACTGTAAAAGAGACGTTTAGATACCAAAAATCATGTAATGTTATATTCATAAACGATCAGTAAACCTAACTTGGACAGAACCTTCCCATTTACAATCAAACACGTTAGTTCCCAGTTAAACGAGTCCAGGAATTGACGTACTCAACAGAGATAAATATAAAAGTTTTGAATGATTCAAAGACTCACTGAGGAGTTGTTCTTACCACCCTCATGTAAGCAGCAAAAGAAAGCAAGAGAAAGGGATGTACATTAGAAATATACAAGGAGTGCTGGTGGGGGTCACAGAAGAGGGTAGCATGCTGTAGGTGTCACCCCTGCAACTGCAGGCTGCACAAATACATGGGATTTGAGCACACGCGTTATCTCTATGCAGTTGTTAGAAGGGAAAAAGGGGATGAAAATTGAGTATGTACCTGTCATTCCACCTCCTCATCCTGACCACTGCTTTCCAGGCAAACGTGTTTGCAAGAGGGTGCAGAGTGCCCTGTAAATTCCTGAAGCCTGACTCCTATTGGCTTTCTAGAACTATACTGGAAACCTGCACAGGGGCAGCTCTTTGCATCAATAAACATCAGAATATTGGATGATGAGACATCTCCATTGGGGTGTGTTAGATATTAAATGCCAGGTTCATATTTCATACATAAGATATATTCTGGCATGGCTTTGTGATATTATCTTGGTTTTTTTCTTTCCATTTGTTGTATTCATCATATCAAAGTACAGTTTAGCTAAGGTTTCTCCCCAGTACCTCAGAAAGAATTTACATCTGTTATCTTCTCACCTCATAGGGACCATGTTGTGGGATGTAGTAGTCATCTCCAGCTGTAAGCATATACTTGTCCTGCTCTATATCCTTGCTATAGACTATGGAAAGAAGCGACAGGAGCAGACGCCTGTCTTTGTCATCTGTTACTCTACCTCCATAGTTACATTCCCCTGGGAAAGAACAAAGAAAACCAGGATGAAAAACTGAAAGTGAATGAACAAATAAAAATTGTTTTGCAATAATGTATAGCTCCAGTAAGTTCCGATGCTCCAGATCTTCAAAAGATTTTAGGTCCTATACTTCAACTGATTCAACAGAAATTAGGCACTTTAACAACACCTTTGGAACTATGGGTCCAATTTGTGTGTCTTGATGAAAGGTTCTAGGAACATTGTGAGTTGGTGTGAGAAACTGCTACTCATGCCACAGTAGTTCCTTTCATGCAAACTTCACTTGATTATGTATGTATACAGTAGAAAACCGATCAGAAATATGCAATACCCCTGTGCAGAAGGCGTTGGGGACATTTAAGTAATGTCCAAGCAATGAGGGGAGGTTTACACTGATGTAAAGTACAGAAAACAGCCAGAAGTTCACAGTTATTACTTCAGTCCTGACTCCCAAAATTATTTTTCATAAAGCTATTCATAATATTAGCAAAAATCAGGAATGATCTTCATAGGGTTGACAAAGGAGGTGCCAAAAGCAGCTGTCTTTCTGGAGAAAAAGAACTGAATAGCCACAGCAACCAAGTTCTTTACACAGGTCAACACCTCCTGCTCTAAACTGATGAGTATTATCACATCCTCAGGTAAACTGTCAATGCTTACTGTGTCAGGATCAGAGGCCATTGATGTTTTTATTTGACATATATGAAACAAAGACCAGGAGGTTTGCTGGACCATTAGTAATTCTTCTAGCTATATATAAGCCAAGACAGCAAAGACATCTGAGTTTTTGGGATCCAACTTATCTGTATGTGAAGGCCAAGAAAGTAAACCAGAATGGAATCCACTCAATAAAAAGTGTGGCGAGGAGGTCAAGGGAGGTTCTCCTCCCCCTCTACTCTGCCCTAGTGAGGCCCCATCTGGAGTACTGTGTCCAGTTCTGGGCTCCCCACTTCAAGAAAGATGAGGAGCTACTGGAGAGA
>Ga0065711_1043789_pt1 | contig 14514 bp, 19 predicted proteins | sample Hoacrofraction12_FD_59098 | JGI IMG/M metagenome (GOLD analysis project Ga0065711, IMG submission 59098) | Hoatzin crop microbial communities from Cojedes, Venezuela - Epithelial fraction 12 v2 (version 2) | ecosystem: Host-associated > Birds > Digestive system > Esophagus > Crop | place...
ACCAAGGTCACCTGCCCGAGCACAGGGCTGCGGCAAGGGCCCTGGGATGGCAGGCTGCAAGGGCAACTGAGAAATACCCAAATCCGACGGTGTCACAGCCCCGGGATGTCCCTTCCCTGCCAGGAGCCACCCCACTCCACCTTGTACCATGGCTGGACCCCCCCTCCTGTACTGGTTGCTGCTGAGGGTCCTGCACACAAACCTACGCCGGTGGCATCCCTGGGGAGGAAAATTCCTCCTCTGTGGAGTCCCTGCAGGTTGGTGATGCTGCCTGGTGGCTCAGGAATCAGTTGCCCAGAGAGAAGCAGGGATGGCAGAAGTGGCTGCTGCCAGACGTGGCTGCGCTGGGCGACCCCCGTGGCATTTCTGCCGGGGCCGGTGCGAACTCCCTGGGAGGCGTGGGGTGTCCGACCCCGCAGCGAATGAGCCCCGCTCCTCCAAGCCCCCGCTGCCAAAACCACATCCCCTGCTGCGCAGCTCGTAAGGAGAAAAGGGGCTGCAAATCAAGCCAACGCTTTTTTGGGGTGAAAACCATAGAAGGAGCATTTGGGAGGGGGGACGGACCCCGACTCCCCTGGGCAGCTGCGGGCTGCCTGCCCACCCTGGCGCTGGCTCCGCAGCCTGTTTGCCTTTCACACGGCCGCAGAGAGCTGCCTGGTGCTGCGAGAGCCGTGAGAAAAGCCGGCGGGAGGACAGGGGGCCTCTGGGCAGGAAACCGGGAGCATGGGAGCAGCTGGGAGATGCTGCGAGGGCCCGGGCAGGGGGGCTCCCGTGCTGGGGAGGGGCAGCAGCTGGGGCCAGGGGGGGCTGGGCGCCCGCAGCCCCCTGGTTCTGCACATTCCTGGAGGAAACGGCATTTTTGGGGGCAGTTGAAAGCCTGGGAGAAATTCCAGGGCTGCCTTTGGAGCACAGCCGCGGCCAAGCCCCTGGGACCTGGTGCTACTGCAGTGGCCCCGGGGAGTGGGGGTTCAGTGAGGTGGCTGCTGCTGCTCTGGGGCTCGGGAAGGCAGCGCAGTGACCTGCAAGGGTGCCAAGCTCCAGGCCAGCTGCTGGGGACGGGACGGGGTGATGGTGTGGGTCCAGCCCCAGTTTGGAGCACAGGGGCTGCTTGTCTTGGGACACCACGTTTGGCACCTCGTGCCTCAGTTTCCCCCTCTGCAGAGCTGCCTCCTTCGAGGCTTTGGCTGGCAGTGCTGCCAGAGGGGTCTGCTGGCGGGAAGCGGCGTTTCCCATCCCTTGCGTACGACTGTACGTGGGGGGAAGTCGAGTCACGTCCGCTCCGTGACCTGCCTGCGGGTCATGTCCCGTTAGTCACCGTGTCGCTGCCAGAGTCACGGCCACGGCCACCACCTTGTTCCGAGCAGCTCCACGGGCTGGGTGCTGCTCCCTGCCCCACGGCAGCGCAATTCCCCACCTCGGGGGCCTGATCCTTCAGGGACCGTCCCTGGGAACGCCCTCCCGTGCGTTGGCATCCTCAGCCCACCCGGCCTTGGGGTCTGTCCTCACCAGCGATGCTGCGGGCAGGGGGCAAGTGGAAACGTGCCACAGGGCCATGCTGGTTCCCTGCACGGGCATGCCCTGTGCCAGGCAGCCGTCCCCATCCCCTGCCGTGGCCTGTTGGGAACAGGCTGTCCCCATCCCCAGGGAAGTGCCTGCGCAGGAGGAAGGGCTGGGCCGCGGCACTATCCCGGTCCTGCTTCCGCCTGCCCGGCCATGGGGACGGCTCCGGCAGACGGCTGCTCCCCGAGCCAGGGGCCATGGCAGGGGCTGCGAGCAGGGCATGGAGGGGCAGAAATGGCCCTGATGCCAAGTCCTGCTCTGGTCACTCTCGTGCCTCAGTTTCCCTGGCAAACATCGTGACTATGCCCATCATCATGGCAGCCCCAGATGATGCAAAAGAGCATCTGGCCCCTGATTTTTGGGTACCTAAGTCCCCACTCCCCATTCCCAAGACACCCGGGTGACCCACACACGTCTCCCAGCCGCTTGGCTCCCAGCCACGCTGGCCTGGGATCTAAGTTAATTCTGGGGGACAGAGGGTCCGGGCGAGCCCTGCGCACCCTCTGTGGGGACCCTCCGCCACCGCTGGGGCTCTGCGCTCGCCGGAGGACGTGGCAGAGCCGCCGGCCCCCCAAGCCCCTGAGCCCCCCGAGCCAGCCACAGCCCCTGAGCCGCTCGGCCCTGGCGCCGGGTCTGACTGCGGTTTCGGCAGCCGCAGCCGATGCGCTCGCTCTTTCCATGAGCAAACGCCGGCCAGGGGCCGGGGGCCTTGGCGGCCGAGCGGCAGCTCCGGCATCACCCGCATTGAAGCTCTGTGCCCGCCCCAAGCAAAGCCCCAAGCAAAGCCCCTTCCCAGCTTCTCCCTCCCCATCCCCTCCGCGGTGCCGGGGTGCGAGAGGCAGACGGGGGGCCAGGTCCCCTTACCTGCCCTGTCCCGGGGTGGGAAACCTCCTGCCCACCGCTGTCATCGGCCCTGGGCGATTCGGCGAGTGCCTCTGCTGCGGGACAGGGAGAAGCTCTCCCGGGCGATCTCCCGCCTTGCTCTGCTCTGAGCGTTGGGACTTTGGGGCGCGCAAGGCGGTGGCGGACCCTCCTCCTTCCCGTCCCAGCCCTCCTCCGGCCCTCCCTTCGTGGCCGGCAGGAATGTGCGGCCGGCACAGCCCGGTTCCCACCGCCAGCACGAATTCCTCCTCCTCACCCCGCTCCTGGGGCCACCCGGACCTCCCAGACGCTCAGCACCGGGAGCAGGAGACCCCGGCCCAGGGAAGCGGGGGCGGGGACAGGGGTGTCGGGGGCTGCCCGAGCGCGACGGGGGTGATAGGAGAGGAGGGTTGGGCTCGGGAAGGGCTGGCACGATGAGACCTCATTTTGGGGAGAAATCTGGGGCCAGCACCTCCTCCCGTGCCCCCATTCCCATGCAAGCTGGGGACGTGTTTGGCCCATCATGCCGAGACGCCCAGGTGATGGGCAGGCGGGGGGTAAAAAGCCCTCTCGTTGATTCTGAGGTCAAAACCCTCCAACAAAGCCAACCTTTATCCAAGAGGGCTGAGCGCCCACGTTCCCCCAGAGGGGGGGGTTTGTGCCCAGGGTGGGGGGTTTGTGTCTGGAGTGGGTGTTTACTGGCAGGTGATGGAAATGGGGCAGGGGGAACTGGTTTTGGGGCTTGCCCTGTGCCTTGAGGAAGGCAGTGCTGCTGGGGGAGGGGAGAGGGATAGAGGGAGTGGAAAAGAGGGGAGTGAGAGGTGGAGGAGGCTGGGACGGCACAGGTCTGAGCTCTCCGCAGCGTGTCCCGGCGCTGGAACGGAGCTGCCGGCAGGACAAAGGGACGATGGGGCTGAGCCAGGCCATGAGATATTTCCACCCTGTCCGGAAACGGGAGGGAGCAGAAATCCCACAGGAAACCTCGCTCCCATGGAGCCGCTGACCTGGCCGCGGTGCGGAGCGCTCGGGCCGTGCCGTGCCGCCGGCCAGGTGCATCCCGCTGGAACTGCGGGCGAGGGGGGGGCACCGCAGGGACCCCGCTGTGTCCCAGCACCCTCCCCTTGCCCCGGGGGGGCAGGAATGGGGTCCCAGTGGAGGGCAGAGCAAACCCAACGTGGCTGTACCTGTCTGGGGAACTCTTCCCAGGATGCTCTTGCCCCTTTTCCAGCAGATCCCCGTTGGTGGTCTCCGCTGCCGTGACAGGGCTTGGGGCCACGCTGGAGCTCGGGGCCACGCTGGAGCTCAGTGCCTCTGTCTTGGGGCAGGAGACGTTCCCCACAAGTTCCTGGTCTGTCCCAGCCATCGCTGCCCCCGGGGTGTCCATGGGCTGAGCCGCCTCCTCCTCCCGCTCTGCGTGCCCAGCGGCTGAAGGTGAGTCCGTGCCCGGCTCAGAGGTGCTGGGCATCTCAGGGGACGTGAGGCTGGGGAGCGGGGCTGTCCGGGGGGTTTTGTCGCTGGGACTCCCTTTCTCCCGGCAGCTCTGGCTACTCTTGGCTTTGCCCAGGCTCTTCCCTGCCTTGCCCAGGTTCAGCCTGGGCATGGTGCCCATGTGGCTGTACATGTCCGATGACCGGGCGTAGGGGCCGGGGCTCTTGGGCATGGTGTTGAGATCATCCTGGGTGCTGTCGAAGGGCACGGCCAGGAAGCCGTGGGGAGGAGGGAGACCCGGCGCCAGGCTCTCGTGAGCGCTGGGGGCCACAGACACGCGCCGGAGGGTGAAGGAGCGGATGATGCTGCTCTGGCTCCCGAAGCCTTTGAACTTGAAAAACTCTGTCACAAGAGAGGGGAGATGAGTGTGGGGTTACTGCGGGCGCAACGTGATGGTGGAGGGTTCCGGGGGGCCTGGTCCCGGGTTGGGGTGGGCACGGGGCACTGCGCCGTGATGCAGCTTGGTGTCAGCCCCGTCACACCCCGTGTCTCCGGTCCCCGCCCAGCATGACGTCCCTGTGGCCTGGGGTGTACGTGATGCTGCTCAGGGCTCTGTCGGGACCCCGGGAGGTCTGTCCCGGTCCCTCGGGGAGGAAACCTCGCCCGTGCCCTGGCAAATCTAGCGACTGCGCTTCCCCGCTGCAGTTGTAGGGGCGGAGAAAGAAACACCCGGCCCTGGCGAGCAGGCAGTGTCAGAAATAACTTCAAATCTCTTCCTCCCGCCCTCCGCCTCCCTGCTTCCCCCAGGGGACTCCGGGCAGGGCTGGTGGCTGTGCCCGTCCCCGTAGCCTCGGGACAGCCCCACGGGCCATACCCCCTGCCCTCCCCAGGACGAAACCACCGGACTCACTGCATCTCCCCAGGGGATGGGGGTCCCGGCCACGCGTGACATCCCCACGTGTGTGTGTCCCTCACCAGCTCGGTGGAGCGGGAGCCGACCATCGGTGAGGGGCCTGGCAGCGGTTGCGTGGCAGTGCCGGCCACGGGCAGCCGATAACGTCCCCACTTCCTCAGCCCCTCGTAGCCTCCCCGCAGCTCCCAGCTGCCACCTGCAAGCGCTGAGCGCAGAGCGTTCGCCGGAGGAGTATTTATAGCTCTGGCGGGTGGCTCTGCATTTCACACCTCAGCCCCGGCTCGGCTCTGCGTGCCGCTGCGGTGCAGCCCCGCGCCGGGGCCGGTGCCAGCACGAGGATGGTGGCACGCGGGGCGAAGCGGGCTGCGGCCGCAGCTCTGCAGGGCAGCGCGTCGCTGCCGGAGCCCTGGTGCGTTGGGTGGTTCTGGGGGTTTTGCAGTGTTTACGCTGCCGTGGGGCTCTGCAAAGCCTCTTCCCCTCCGGGCACGGCGAATGCGCCGTGGCAGGAAGCGGCACGCTGCGGCAGCGCTGTGCAAGGAACCGGGCGTCCGGGGCCGCTCGGCCATTGCACCCCCATCTCCCGCCACCATCCATGGGCTCTACCGGGCATCCCCGCAGCCGGACAGAGCGAAGGGCCACGCGAGGGGCTGCAGCGGCCCAAGAGCCCTTCTGCATGGCAGAAACCTCGTGGCCTGGACACGGTTAAAGGCAAAACTGCTTTGGGTTATACATCCCCTCGGGGTCTGAGCGTCCTCCACTGCTAGCTGGCTGGTGGGAAAGCCGATGCCTTGGACATCCCCATCTTCCCGCTGTCCATCGCAAAGGAAAATCCCAGCTGGAACGGGGCCGTGGGTTTTGCCAGTGGAAGGGTCCTGGGGAAACAGAGGGACCGGCTCCCCCCCATCGCCACCATCGTGGCAGGAATGCAGAGAGCGGCAGCAGGGGCCGGCTTCCACGCAGCCCAGCACTGGGAAGCGGGGTGAAGGCCACTGCAGCCGCCTCCCGGGGCTCTGGGGGAAACCCGAGGTCTGTGAGAAAGAGCAGAGCTCGGTCCCAGTGGGCACCCAGCGCTTCCTCCGAGAGCAGCTGAAGGGAAGCCGCTCCCAGGCTCCCACCCCGGCTCCGCCGTGTCACCGCCGTCCCTGTGCTGCGGGAGCACCCTGGGGTGGGGGGCCTGGCCACCCCCAGCCCCCGGCACCGGCTTGCACCCCTAGCCGTGCACCCTGAAGGTTGTGATTTGGGGAGTGAAGACCCCCAAACCCCATGGTGCAACCCCCCTTGGTGCCTCCTGGCACCCGGCGCAGGGCTGGGCTGCAGCAGACTGGTCCCAGTCCCAGCACCCAGCTCCCGAGCCAACAGCACCCGGGCTCTCCGCCAGCCCTGGGGATGGAAACCCCCAAAGCCCCTCACCCCGACAAGCTTCCTAACGAGAGCAGAGCCTGTCTCGGCTCCAAACACCCCTGGGTGGGGGTGACCCAGGGAGCGTGTCAGCACACACTCACACTCACGCTCACACTCACTCTTACACATCCCCCCTCCCCGCTGGGTTGTCCAGGTGAGCACCCCATCCCCCGCCCACCCCATCCCCCGGACACTTACTGAATTTCTTGAAGCCCACTCGTTTCTGGCCCTCGGCCATGGCCGTGCTGGTCGGAGGCCGCAGGGACCGAGAGGGACAAGTTTATAACTGTGAAGCCCTTCCCCGCCCGCTCCTCCCTTCCTGCCCTCCCCCCCCCCGCAGCCGCTCATCGCTCGCTCGGCGTTTCCTCCCCGGTGCTGTCATCTGCTCCTGAGCCCGCTCCTGCCCTGCCCGCCCTCCCGCTGTCCCCACCGTCCTCACAGCCCCCGTGTCTGCTCAGGGCACCCGCCCGGCTGCTCAGGGCCCTGGGCTGAGGATGCCCGGCAGATGGGGAGACCCAAATGGCAATGGATGCCAGCCTGGAGCAGGGTGCCAGCCCTACGGAGGGTGCCAGCCCTGCAGACAAGGGTCCGCCATGCACATTCGGGGCTCAGCCTCATGGAGCCCGGCGAGGTGACAGCCGGACAGCATCACTGCCAGCGGGACACCCTGCCACTGGCTGTTCTCCCATGCTGGGGGACACCGGTGTGTCGCATAGCAGTGTCTCCATGCAGGACAGGGTGGCCAGGTCCCGGCAGGCAGCTGGTGTCCGTGTTGTCCCCAGTCCCAGGGAGCACCTGGTGGTTCCCGTGTCCAGGATGCCGGCAGCCATCTCTGGCCTCGGCTCCCCGTGCTCCCCATCCTGGGGACCAGTTTCAAACCACCCCAAACCAAGCTGCTCGTCCTGCCGCCGACCGCGGGCATCGCCGGGGTGTCTGCTGCAGGGTGGGGACTCGGGGTCCCCCCAGGACCAGGCCCTGGTGTCCTCCTGCCCCGGCCGCGGGGTCCCCTGGCCACAGCCCCCCCAGGTGCAGGTGCAGCGCAGACCACAGAGCAGAAATGCTGCTAAAACGTTAAAACATGGACGCTGTTGGCTCCCCGGCGGGTCTGAGCACGCAGGTGACATGGCGACACGCCTCAGGGCCGCAGCACCGGGGACCGCTCGGTGCCCCGGGCCGTGTGGAGGGATGGGGGGGACATGGCGGGGCGCGGGGCTGCTCCCTCGAGGACGCAGGGGACGGACACGGGCACGCTCGGGGGGGGCTCAGGGCGGGGCGAGCACCGCCCAGCCGAGCACCCCCAGCAGCGCCGGACGGGGACAACATGGCCGCCGCTGCCGGACTACAAGTCCCAGGAGGCCTCGCGGGGCGCGGCGGCGCGGCCGGAAGGGGCGTGAATGGGCGGAAGGGGCGTGGCGCGGCGCCTTGGCAACGGGACGGCCGGCATGGCCAAGCAGTACGACATGGTGGAGTGCCCCTTCTGCGACGAGGTCTCCAAGTACGAGAAGCTCGCCAAGATCGGCCAGGGAACCTTCGGGTGAGCGCCTCGCCGGCCCCGGCCCGCCCCGCGCCCGGCCCCGGCCCTGCCCGGCCTACCCCGGCCTACCCCGCCCTCGGGCCCGACATCCTCCGCCTCAGGCCTGAGCGCCCCTTGCTTGGGCGTCCTTTCCCCAGTCCCCCCTGGCCCCCAGGAACCCGCCCTGCCCCCGAGCCTTCCTTTTCCCACCCCAAGGCCCCGCTTTGGCCCAGGCTCTGGCAGAGGAGTGTTACCCTGGAGACGGTCGAGGCGGGGCCCTGCAGCTTTGCCCAGAACGTGTAACTTTGCCCCAAATCCTCATGGGGCTGCGGGAGCTCAGGGCTCTGGGTTGCTGAGGGCCTTTTGTCCAGCACAGAGCTGCCCGTACGGCTCTCCGGCGTGTCTGCTGTGCTCCTGTCCCTGGTCAGGAGCGTCTGGCCCCTCCCCTGCTTCCTTGTGCTGCTAAGGGGTTTCTTTCTGTTTTTGCAGGGAGGTTTTCAAAGCCAAGCATCGTCAGACGGGCAAGAAAGTAGCGCTGAAGAAAGTGTTGATGGAAAATGAGAAAGAGGGGGTAAGTGTGCGAGCATGGCTGGGCTGTGTTTGGGACGGCCTGGACTGGGGTGTTCGTAGGTGAAAGCTGATCTTTGGGACAGCAGAGATGCACTTTTACTCTGTTCTTTAACGATATTTACTGCTATAATGTGCTACATCTTGAACCTGTAAGGGTGTGGACAGGATCCCAGCCCTGTGGCCTTTCTCCTCTCCTACTGATACTGTGATAACGTTGGGTGTTGTGGTTGCCCTGCCAACGCCTGTTATCACCTTCTCGGCTGCAAAGGCCCACGGCAGCAGCGTGGTGCTGTAGCTGTGTGGTGACCGAGCTGCGCAGGACGGCTGCTGGGAGGTAACACTGCCCACGTGTTCCTGCTCCTGTGCAAAGCCCTGTCCCCCCCGGCGCAGGGCTCCACACTGGCTGTCGTTTGTGGAAGAACTGGGTAGCGCGTGGAAGGCCCGTGCTCAGGGGTGTGCAGAGATGGGGCAGGCTGGGCAGAGAGTTAACAGCTCAAATGGCACGAGCAGCAGCCGGGGAGTCTGGTCTGCAGCTCGAGCCGGGCTCTACCATGTCCTGTTACGAACATGCAAGGTGTGGAGAAGAGGGAGGGAAGCGTGTCTGCGTGCCCATCTTGGCACCACCTGAACACCTCTGTCTCGTGCCAGAATCTCTCTCAGCAATGGTGGCCTCATGGTGAATACGCTTTGGCAGTCCTGGAGTTCATGTTCTGTTTTAAAGCTCTGATTGCCCTTCAGTGACTTGTCATGCTGCTGCTCGAGCAGGTCTCCTGCCAAGCTGCTGTGGTCACATCTCTCCCGCTCTCTAGGCGGAGGTGGCCTGGTCTCCTGCGCTCCTAATAGCCACCCTCTCTTTCTCCTTTCCAGTTCCCCATCACAGCCTTGCGAGAGATTAAAATCCTCCAGCTGCTCAAACACGAGAACGTGGTGAACCTCATTGAAATCTGCAGGACCAAAGGTAGCTTGCGGGGCTCTCTCTCACACCGGCTGTCTTTTTCTGTGTGCCCTCCTTGGCTGCTGAGCAGGCTGGTGTTTTGTGCTGGGGGTGGGGTCCTCTAGCTGAGCACGGGGCTCTGTTCCTGCCTGTGATGTGGGGTGTCGGTACACAGTTTCTAAACGAGTTAGGATGTTGCTGCAGCCTGGCTGGAAAAAGTTGTTGTCAGTCCTGCTAGAATATGTCTGTGCCGTGGTGGTGAATCCTGCCCGTGCTGGAAAACTCTCTGAGAGGCTTTAAATAAACCAATGCCGGGAGACTTTGAAGCAGGGGGTTCTCAGCCCGGCGCTGATCCCGTGGCTGTGCACAGCCAGTTCCCTGTCAGGAGCGGAGCCGTCCCCCTCAGTTGGCTGATGACGGTTCGTGGCGGCTCAGAGCCGGTGACACAGCTCCAGCTGGAGACTGGCTCGGCGTCCCGTTCTGTGGGTGGCAGCAACCCTCGCGCTGTGCGGGCTGGGACGCGGCACGGGGCAGTTTGGAGCCGTGCTTCTGCCTTGCGCAGTGGCTCTGCTGCGTGACGGGCGGGCGCAGCGCACCTGGCCTGGCACCGTTTCCAGTGGAATGGCTTTAAAACGTTTGTCAGTTTGTGTATATCATTCACTCATATGGATTTGTACTGGAAAAAACAGTTCTGAAAATGACAGCTGATGCTAAAGCCTGCCATTACTTAGTCACTGGTTCCAGTTAAATAAAAACAAAAGTGGCGTGTGTCTGGTGATGGTGTTTTTAAAAAAGTCCGGTCACTGAACTGATAGGAATCCCCGGCCTAGGACTGGGAATTTGAAGTTACTCCAGTACTCCACTGCATGTAGATTGTTGTCTGAACAGATATGAGTAGAAACACTGGCAACAAGTTAATTTTTAATGCATTGTGTGATTAAATGAGTTGTGATGATTGCGTGTCTGGCATACGCAAGGTAAATATTTTTGTAGACATATCAATTGTTTGGGTTTTGCTTGAACTCCAGTTTTCGTCTGAATCCACCTTGACCTCAGTTTGCAGTGAAGTAGAAATGTTGCATTTGCTATTCTAAAACTTCAAGCTTTTCTCTTTTTACGTTGGAAGGGTGCGGTAGGGGCCGTGTCCGTGTAAGGAACTGCAAGCCCAGTCTAGCAGGCGTGCTCGCGGCTGGCAGAGAGTGGTGTTTCCATGGGGGCTGAGCTTAGCTGTCATGTTCCGGTTGGAGTTGCTGATCAGCAGGTTTTGCCAATTACAGCTGATAAAAATCAGTGTTTCTTTTTAATAATGTTTTGCATGCGTGCTCTAGGAACAAGATTGAAATCGATTGCTTTGTGTGAGGTTTTCTGTTGTTGACTTTAAATTGTAATTGGAGTTGGAGTTTTAAATCACTTTCATCCAGATCAGTCTGTTTTCGTAGCTGCTCTTTGAGGCTGCAGAAAACCTCACTTTCTAATGTTATATTAGACAGATTTTCCCTGTGTCTGCATTTTCCCTGGGGCTGCCTTTGCCGGTGCCTCCCCTATCGCTGATGCAATCAGTGGTGGTGCTCGGCTGGCAGCCAGTGGTGTGTGCGTCTACCGGCCGCAGCTCGCAGGGAGGAAACCCCACAGCCGTTATGTGCACAGAACAACACGAAATGAGGCTTTCAAAGATTTTCATGCCCTTTCCTTGCCTGTGTGATGACATTCAGTACTCCGATCTTCATCCCTGTTCATCCGTTGCTGGTGGTGCTGTCTTAGTGCCTCTTTATGAAGGATCTTGAGGCCTGCGGGGTGTCTCTGGTTCTCTGTGTTCCCGTGCCCTGAGGTTTTGTCTAGTGAGCGTTGTAGGAGCAGCAGGGTGGCTGGAGGTCGGGAGCAGCTGTGGCGGGGCTGAAGGTCCCTTGCTGACAGCCCCTCCTTGCCTCTCCTGTAGCCTCTCCGTACAACCGCTGCAAGGGCAGCATCTACCTTGTGTTTGACTTCTGCGAGCACGACCTGGCTGGCCTGCTCAGCAACGCCCACGTCAAGTTCACGCTCTCGGAGATCAAGAAAGTTATGCAGATGCTGTTGAATGGACTTTACTACATCCACAGGAACAAGGTAACAGGCCAGATCCGTGCTGCGCTCCGAGGTCACCCTGGTCTCTGTGGCCTTGCTCAGAGCGGGTGTGTTAGCGCAGGCTGGAGGGAAATCCTTGTCCTCCCCCTCTGGAGTCTGAGTGCCCTGCCGGCACCAGGCGCCCAAGGAGGGTACCTCAGTGGCTTAACCTTTCAATCTCTGTCCTCGTACAGATTTTGCATCGAGACATGAAAGCTGCGAACGTCCTGATCACGCGGGATGGAGTCCTGAAGCTTGCGGATTTTGGGCTGGCTCGAGCTTTCAGCCTGGCTAAGAACAGCCAGCCGAACCGCTACACCAACCGGGTGGTGACTCTGTGGTATCGGCCACCAGAGCTGCTCCTAGGTAGGAGGTGATGGGCTCTGCTGGCTTCTCTGCCCTGCTCGTTCCCCCAGGTGGCTAACACGGCATCTCCGTTTAGGGGAGCGGGACTACGGTCCCCCCATTGACCTCTGGGGCGGAGGCTGCATCATGGCGGAGATGTGGACCCGCAGCCCCATCATGCAGGGGAACACGGAGCAGCACCAGCTCGCCCTCATTAGCCAGCTCTGCGGATCCATCACGCCGGAGGTGAGGGCGAGAGCACAGGCGAGCTGCGGAAGGCAGGAGGAGAGATGCGGCGGTGTGGGCAGGGTCTGGGACCGGGCACTCCCGGGCCTCTTCCCTGCCCTGTGCACTGGCTGCTGCGTGCTCCTGGCACTGGAGTGTGCCCACTGCTGGCGGGGAGGCTGGGGAAGCTCCTGAAAATGCTGCTTGCCCCCTGGGAGCTGAGTGCGCAGTGGGACGCTGCGCTTCCCTTGCTGCTCTGTGTAAGCTACAGCTGTCACGTTACTTGTGCTCAGCCTCCCAGGGAGAAGAGGGCGAACTCTGCCTCCCAGACCTCCCGTGGGAGGGTGAGTCGTGTCCTTGTTTTTGAGCACGGAGGGGATGCTGGCTGCTCTGAGTGTAAGAGAACAGAACATTACGTGTAGGAATCTTTTCTGGCCTGTGTTTGGGGGTTGTCTCTCAGATTTCTGCTTAAAGAAGTGGTTTTTGCTTTGTGTTGAGGGGTTTGTCTCAGGTGCTTGGCACTGGTCCCCTTGAGAAGCCTCTTTAATTCCAGCTTGTGATATGTGGCATCAGCGCGGCCCTGGTGTGAGCGCTCGGCCCCTTCTCAGCCCCCTTATTTAAGGGCAGCCTGAGCCGCACTCTCTAGTAGCTCTTCTGAGGGAGAACCAGACATTCTGGAGCATCCTGCATGCTGTTCCCACACCAGGAGCACTCTGTCCTGACTTGTCCACATCTCTCCAGGCTTTCGGGCACGCTTTAGTGCCGCCTTCGTGCTGTGGGAACAAGGTCTGACGTCTTGGAGGTTATAAAATCCTATTGTTCTCTTGGCAGACCTTGCCTTGGTTTGCCTGAGGCTGTTAGCATCAAAAATGGCTCATTCTCCCCATAACTGTTTCTTCCTAACCGTCTCTTCCTGCCCTTTCCCAGGTTTGGCCGAACGTGGATAAATACGAGCTGTACCAGAAGCTGGAGCTCCCCAAGGGCCAGAAGCGCAAGGTGAAGGACCGCCTGAAAGCCTACGTTAAGGACCCCTACGCGCTCGATCTCATCGACAAGCTGCTGGTGCTGGATCCCGCCCAGCGGATCGACAGCGACGACGCACTGAACCACGACTTCTTCTGGTCGGACCCCATGCCTTCAGACCTCAAAAACATGCTGTCTACCCACAACCAGTCCATGTTCGAGTACCTGGCCCCACCACGCAGGAGGGGTGGGCACATGCCCCAGCAGCCAGCAAACCAGGGCAGGAACCCGGCGGCCACCAACCAGACTGAATTCGACCGCGTGTTTTGAGTGGGGGCTTCCCCAGCGGGGCCCCCACTGGGCTACTCCGCAGGTTGCATTAAGCGGGGACGTCCTGGCGGGATCTTCCATCTGGGAAGGGACTTTTCTTCAAGGTGAAGCACCTGCTGGCTTTAACCGAGCTCTGCCGTCTTCTCTCCTCGCGCAGCAGATCGGCCGCTGCGGAGCTGCGTGACTGGGGAGGTGACGCCTGCGAGCCCGGCGCTGTTTCCCTGCAGCTTTGGCGCAGAGCCTGCGTCCCCCCTGCAGCAGTCTCTGCTGGCTACGTTAATCCTGTGGATTGATCGTTATGGACCTGGTGGTGGAGAAAGTAGCTCTGTCAGCGTTGGGGCTCTCTGCAAACGGTGCTGTGGACGGCAGGACTGGGAGTAGCTGCCCTGGACCAAACTGGGCTCTACTGGGAGCCGTCTGAGCGCTCTCGGTTGGTCATAGCTCCTGCCCGGCATATCCTTTGAACACTGAAGCACTGATGCAGGACGAGGCAGGTGCCTCCGAGTAATGCTGCGGTGTCCTGGGGAAGGCAGCGTCACTCTAGACAGCATGACTAACTCTCACTGCAGTTGGGGCCCTAGCCTGGAAAGGGGCTTACTGGGCAAACTGGAGGGGTGGCTGGCAGAGCTGGTTGCTCCACGCAGCCAGGTTTTACAGCAGGAATCGTAGCAGCATGCAGCGTCCTCGCTTTCTTGGTTGCAGACTGCAATTAGGAGAGTTGTCGGAGCCACCCAGCCCGCTGCGTGCTTTCCCCGTGTCACTGGCTGCGGGTGGGGAAGGGAGCTGCGGGTGCTCGCTGTCTGCAGGGATGCTGCCGTGGCGTGGCGGTGCGGGGAACGCTGTGGTGGTAGCAGGGTGACGCTTTAAGCGCTCACGTGTCCGCTCCTCTGTGCTGGAGCTCCTTGCACGAGGCCAGAGGCAAGCCCCCCGCCTTCCCCCGCCGCCGCGCGGGGATGGTTCGCACACCTTCTGCCAGAGCGCGAGCCATCCTGCGCAGAGCGCTGTGTCTGCCGCGGCCGGCTGCTGGGCGAGCCCCAGGGCTCCCGGGACGCTCAGACGGAGAGCGGGGTGACCTTTGGCCTCTGATCGGCTGTCTGTTAACTAATGGCAAAAGCCGCGGCGTAGCGTGAGGTCTCGGGGGAGGAAGCGGGGGTGAGCGGGACGGAGAGCGAGGATGGTGAAGGACCTGTACGAGGTAAAGCTCTCGTGGTGCTGGGCTCCGAGGGGGGGATGGGGTTTCTTTGGGGAAAATGAAGGCGGCTGCAGGTGCAAAGCTGGATGTGGATAAAGGTGGTTGTGAATAAAGAGGATCCTGTCCCCAAGGGCCGCGTTCAGCCCTGCGTCACTGCCTGGATGGGGTCCGGGGGGGGG
>Ga0065711_1043790_pt1 | contig 14514 bp, 12 predicted proteins | sample Hoacrofraction12_FD_59098 | JGI IMG/M metagenome (GOLD analysis project Ga0065711, IMG submission 59098) | Hoatzin crop microbial communities from Cojedes, Venezuela - Epithelial fraction 12 v2 (version 2) | ecosystem: Host-associated > Birds > Digestive system > Esophagus > Crop | place...
GGGGGGGGGGCTACCGAACGCAACGCGTGCCTTTGGGTCCCTCTCGTGGTCTGGCAGCCACAGGCAGCCATGGCCAACATACCCCTCCGTGATCCCAAACACACCCACGCACGGGGAGGCACGCGTGTTCCCGGAGAACCAGCCAGATCCGACACAGCCAAAGGACGGACAGAGATGCTGGTAGTCTGGGTGAGAGCTGGTCCAAGACTATTTCTTATTGTTAATACAACTATTGAAATTCCAGGGAAATGCTACATAGAGCCAAACAACGCTACTCCATTTTCATGTTGAAACCTACTTTATCCTACCATATCATGCAAACATAACGAAACTACTCCAGATTACAATAAAACATGCATAAAGTGTATCAGGACATGATTGTGTTTCACATATGCTGCAGACAAATATCAAAGATTGTCTATTCAAGATTTTGAATATATGTGTACTCAAGATTTCATATATTCAAAATTAGAATATTGTGTATTTGTGTGTTCAAAATTTTGAAGGCACTCTTCTTCTTAAGCATAGCCTTATGGCTACAAAAGCCATACTACAAAGCTGAGTTTGTTAGGGGCAATATGAATTTGGTTTGGAGGGGAGTCTTGCTAATGATTGAAAAGTGATAAATAACCTTATACACTCTCTGAGCTCCAGCTTGTTTACAAAATAACTGCCTCAGCAACAACTTCAGACAAGTAGGCAGTAGCTTGACATTGCAAATTTGGGGAAGACAAAAGGAAGTTGAAGGAGTGAGAAAATATCCTTAAGAATGGGTGGCCCTGGCCAAAGCAACAAGCTGCTTTTGGTACCTGTCTCCACCCAAGCACCAAGATGTGACACAAGAAAGGCATACGCCATCAGCTCCTGTGGGCAAGGTGTTTCAGAGGAGCCTAAGCAGCATGGTCTCCTCCCTCCAGCAGTTCCCACTGCTACTGCAGATCCTTGCTGGGCATCAACAGGTCGCAGAGATACGAAGTAACAGCCGGGCAAAGAGACCAGTGCAACACCTGAAGCCATGAAGAACAGCAACATGCTGGTTTGGACAAGTGTGTACTAATGCAGGAGGCTTGCCGCCAGACAAAAAGGCTGCTTGTTGCAGCCCTGCCTTCGTCATCACCCAGCTGCCTGCACAGGCCGTGACCACGCTCACCTCTGCTAACTAAAGGGGAGTGTGACAGCTCCAAGTCCTTCCTACCACCTGAGGAGTGTCCGTCACCGCAGGTCCTCAGAGATCTTTTACCTCTCCCAGCCATAACTGTGTGCACCTTCAGCCATGTTCCTCAAAAAATGTTCTGAAATGCCACTCATCCCTCCTTCACCCTCCAACAGCTCCCCAAAACTGCCAGGGACTCTTCTGAGCCCCTTTCTCCTACCTCCAGCTAATCCTTCCCAACTTGATTCCCCTACCTGTATCCCCCTCCCCAACACCATCACTACCACAAAAACACACTTCTCTTTCCCCGAAGACCCATCTTGCTCTCATCCATAGGGAAGCAAAATTCAATTTTGCCTACGCTAGAGAAAGCCTTAAGCCACTCTGAGCTTATTTATAATGTTGGCTTGCTGTTACTTGTCACAAAGGAACTGTTAAAGGCAAAACTGATTTGCTTCAGACTAAGGGCAAATGTAGCACTACATATATCAAAAAAAGCAGCAGTGTTGTGTGTAGCAACTTGCATCTCCAATTTTGGCAACCAAACTGCCTACACACTTTCTTGGAAACTATAAATAACAATATGTATCAATATGTCCAGGCAAAACCTCATTGTTTTGTTCCAAATAATCCTCCAATCCACATATCTAATGGCCCAACATCAGAAAGGCAATCTTAAAGCTTTTGTCTTAAGACTGTACACTTTCCTAGTTTCCCCATTTCAGAAATATTTACATCTTTCTACATTCCTCATATACTCAAGGGGCTTTTTAAACTTGCCTGAATACAAACAACTCCATGCATGTGAAAAGGTAATACAACATATTTCTAACACCGGATGTTCTGTGAGGTATATTTTGATAGGAATACAAAAAGCACAGTAGAATTCCTTCTGTCTTTTATGCGCAATTGTTGTCCTGCTTCCTTTAGGAGGAAGGCAGCTTTTCCACTGTGTCTCCACTGCTTGGAAAACTACTCAATAACAATTGTTAACAATTCCTTAAATGCCAGCACTGTCTCATTAAAGCTGACTGGAGCTAAACCCACACTCCTCATGTCAGCTGCCCTCCTAAAAATACATAGACTTGCAAAGGAAAACCAGTCCAAAAAAATGACCTTATTCAGTAGTTCTCTTTGTGCCTTTATGTTACCTCCAAACATGGCTGGTGGTTTTTTTTTTATTTTTCTCGGTTATGTCCTTGTTTCCAGTGTGAAATCTTTTCTGGGGAGACTTTGGGGACCTCAGATATTTACACTAGATTTTCAGGCATCCGACAGCAGCCTTGGCAGAGAGGCAGTGCTTGATCCCAGCAGACCTCTGGGCACAAGCAGGGCATGCAACACCCAGCCTCCAACATGCCTGCATCAGGAAGTCCATCCTTCCCTCTTTGGCCAGAGCAGCAGCGTTGTGGGTGCAAAGGATGTGCTGTCCCGCTGCAGGGGCCGAACCCATGGTGGGAAGCGAGGGACTAGGTGCGGGTCGTGGGGCGAGCCCGTGGGGAGCTCATCTGGCACAGCTCTGCCCACCGACACCTGGGCCATGCAGCTGTGAGACACACATGGCACTGTTCAGGACTGGATAATTTCCTGGGTCTTGTCCTGCCATGTCACAGTGGATTGACAGCACCCCAAAAGTGTTCCTTGGGAAAAAAACCTGGGAAAATCCCTGAGAAATGAAGAACATTACAAAGACTTACTCCTTTTCACCTGCCTGTAACTTCTTTACTTACAACAACCCATAGTACAAAAGCACAGCCATAACAAGATTTTAAAACATAAGCAAATATTTTCAATTTAAATACCTAAAGACAACACATGGGTCTTACGCAGCCAGCCTGATTTTTAGAGATAGTAGGCACCACCACTGAACGCAGGGGGAACTGAACCAGAGGAAGATCAGTACTTGTGACTACAAGCAGCGCACAACTTTGAATTTCATAGCCCAGTTGCTACAGGTAATCGTTTTGAGAAAATCTTGGTGTAAGAGGATCTTTGGTCCACACTGTTTCCGGAATTGTGGTAATTTTCTATTTTTTAAGTCAAAAGAAATAGATCAGTTTAAATGAACTGAGTATCTGACCCCTCGTATTTATATATATACATCGACACACATGTATGTACATCTATCTGCCCGTATGTAGGCTGTATTTAACAAAAGTATTTAACTGAATTTTTTTTTACAAAGTAATGCTTCCTATAAACAGTCAATTAGGGAATTAAATATTATCTATATATTTTTACAAGAAATTCTCATTATGAGCAACTTGTCATGATCTGTACCTCTAATTTATTATAATGTTCAAAAAATCTGTTAACCTGGGAACTAAAAAACATGTGGGAGTTGTAAAACTATCCACTATAATAAAAGACTTCCAATTTTAGCTAGCTGAGGAACTGGGAATTAGGTTGATGGAGGGGATTATTGCTTAATATTTTCCGTAACATCAGCAGTCTTGTCAAAATCCCCTGGTTGCTGTGAGAGTAGGACACATCTGGTTTATGGGGTGAGCACATATCCTGGAATGTCTGCCATGAGTCGGCGTCACAACCAGGCTTCATTACCCCTTCACACATTAAGCCTGGTTTACACTTCACAGTGCCATGCAAAAAATCACACTTTCTGCTTATGCCAGCAAAAGCCTTGTTGTAAGCACAGTCCTACAGACTAGAAAGTCCCCTTGCCAGTATCATTTAGCTCATGTGTGGAATGACTCCAGGCTGTACCAACATGCGAACCATTCTTCCATTTACATTGTACCACAGGTTTGCCATGTAAGCTTCTGCTAGGAGGACTTGCCTGAGTAGCTGTCTCTCACTTTCCAGCTTTTGGGTTGCGATCAGTGGCACAAAGTCCAGCTGGAGGCCGGTTCCTAGCAGTGTGCCCCACGGGGCCACTACTGTTCAATGTTGCCGTGGATGACCTGGGCCCTGGTACAGACTGCACCCTTACCAAGACTGAAGACAGTACAAAACTGGGAGAACAGATTGATATTCCAGAGGGTCCCGGTGAGGCTGGAGAAATCAACCCACAGCAACACCATGAAGTTCAACAAACGGAAGCACAAAGTCCTGCCCCTGAGCAGGAACAAACCCAGGCACAAGTATATGCATCTCCATCCCTCAAGATACTCCAAATCTAATTGGACATGGTCCTAGGCAACTTGGTCCAGGTGACTCAGCTTGAGAGAGGTGGGTAGACTAGATTATCTCAAGAGGTCCTTTATGACTTCAGCCATTCTGTGATTCTGTGGCAATAGTATTGACAAACCTTTGCGACCTGGAGTGAAGTTTACAGATCCATGTCCCTGAACAGACATGTCTTCTAAGTCCACCTATGCCAGCAGGAGGTGTTACCCTTTCCATTTACACAATTTTTCCTCAGGCCCTTTATTTCTCAAGTTATTAATTTTATAATATGTACAGGCATGTTTTATGTCTAGGGAACAAAATCCATTCTCAATAAAAGATCAGATATGGTGGTCATCTAGAGCTTTTTAAGCTAATGATGATAGTTACCTAAATATATGTCACCTGCCTCTCTTTTACAGCCTCTGGGTGTCAGGGCAAAGAAAGTATTCAGGTGAAAGTATGTCAGAGCAAGAAAGTCTTCCACAGAGTGGGAACCTGTTCTAAAATATGCTCTTAGATGTTATTGACACAGAGAGTGAGCACTTGGATGTGGCACAGGGAGGCACCGGCATGCTAGCTCTAGCCTAGTGAGCCCAGGGAATGGCAGAAATCCCAGCCTGGGAGAGCAAGCAAAGCACAAGTTGTGTGGGAACTGTGGCAGAAGACTCCGCTTGTCAGACCAGGCTGAAGCCCACGCTGCCTTTTCTGCCCTCCTTGTCCTTGCCCAGACCAGCCAAATTTTTAATCACGTTTTATTATCGCACCTTTACTCCGCTGCGTAAGCATGTCTTCAAACCCTGTTTCATGGGCAGTCTGAGCGTCAGATTTTCAGCAATTATTTGGAATCTGCTGCCATCTAGTGCGCAGAAAACAAGCTGAACTCTCTGGGGTTTGTGGCCAGCAGTTTTTTTAGCTTCTAAGGCATACAGTGTTTTGTTTAGCTCTCTCCCTCCATGTCAACGTGCAGCTTATAGTAGGGTTTGCATGTATTTCCCCAGTAGGGTCTCAGCTGCAAAGATATAATTAATATAAGACCTCCTCTGTCTTATACCTTATTCCCTCTCTTCAGCTAACTCCACTTCGTTTTTAACACCTGGAGATTTTCATTAGATATCTCTCTACTAATAAATCCATATTTGAATGGCTCAGTAAGAAGTTGTGAACATCCAGGATTTTGACAGGGTGTACTGGTTTTGGCTGGGGTAGAGTTAAATTTTTTCACAGTATCTTGTCTGGGGCTATGTTTTGGATTTGTGCTGAAAACAGCGTTGATAACACAGGGATGTTTTAGTTACTGCTGAGCAGTGCTTACACAGCATCAGGGCCTTTTCTGCTCTTCACATCACACCACCAGCGAGTGGGCTGGGGGTGCACAAGAATTTGGGAGGGGACACAGCTGTGAGGCACGAAGCATTTGAGATAATCTGTTAGCAGTCACAGGCCACAATATTGATTCACCTGTTCTCCATATTAGTTCATCTTATCTGTACCATGCTCTTTTTTTTGCTGTATGTGTTGATGATTGTTGTTGGCTTCTGCAGTTTGCTGTGCTTGTAATGATTAGTGATGTTTTGCCTGGGAGATTTATTACTGAAATACCGGCCTTGAGCTTAATCTGGTATTTCAGCTCTGTACTGAAGCTATTACTGTACTTCAGGTACCAGCTCATGGAGAGAATTAACAATCATACTTCCTCCTCTGAGAGGTTTTTTGTGGAGGAAATACAGAATGGCACCTTCACCACCTTCTTGTCTGATGTCCTCTCTTGTTACAAGAACTTTTCAGTATCTTGAACATACTTGGATAGATAAAGTACTTCTATTGGTATTTCTTAAGAATACTGTTTCGACTTTTTCTAGGGTTAATAAGCTGTTTAGGAATATGACCCAGGCGCTGTGGCAGTGTGGTCATGGGTGGCAAGGTATGTGGGAGAATACGGGCAGGTATCTAGAAAACTTCTCGCCTCCTATGGTCTGGAAAGCCACTCACGGAGAAGTGCAGGATCCTGATGAAGTGACAGAATGTTTGAAAAGCAAAATGCCCTGGCTATTCCAAAGAGGCACAGCTTACCACACTATGCTGGGGCCTGGCCAGCACCTACCAAACACTGCTCGATATTATGCAGCACCCTCAAGCAGAAGAGAGGGTCTCTGGATCTGAAAACATACCAACAGACACCATGGCTAAACCAGACACTACCAGAAGTTGTCTCTACAATTAAAAAGAAACAATGGAAGTGGAGGTCAACTCTTTCAGTAAGGGATGAGAAACTTCTCTTAAGAGGGAGCAGGAGAAAGAATCAGAAGAGGCAGCCTGTTCTGCAGCAGAGCAGTCAGAAGAATTGGGAGAGGAACAGATTGAAATCATAAATGAGACAGAAACCACCCAACCCCTATTCCTAAGTGAGCTGCAAGTTATGCAAAAAGATTTTTTTCAACAAGGCAAGCGAATTCTCAGCTGGTTACTCTGATGCTGGGATATTGGGGCTAGCAGTCAGGAATTAGAGGGTAAGGAAGCCTGGCAGCTAGGATCATTTGCTAAGGGTAAGGTGATTGACAAAGGAATTGGAAAAACGGTAGAAGTCCTCGGTCTTTGGCTGTGACTGCTGTAAAGTGTGAAGGACCAGTATCCATTCAAGGAAGAAGTTGCAAACCCCCAAAGCAAATGGACTGCCATTGAGGGAGGTATCCAGTATCTGAGGGATTAGCTGTGGTGGAGGTGACTATAACAACCTGGATGACAACCATGTATCCAAAGACCCAGATGAAATCCAGTGCAAGTGGTGCATGTGGCGAAAGTTCGTACAAAGTGCACAGACATCGTACGCCAGCACCCTGCTGATAATGAGCTGGACAGACACAGAGGCACCTACTATGGATGGACTGGCCAGACAACTACAAGAATACAAAGATAATCTCACTTCCTCCCTACAGGCCTATGTCTCAGCTGTGAAGCAACTGATCCAAAAATTATCTGAGCAATCTGAGACAGATAGGTCTTCCTCACCCACACCAACCAATGTCTCAGCTATTAAGAGTCATCCTATTTCTGTTCAAGGGCGAGGGTACAAGTGGCACACACCTATGCTTCTCCCTGCATGACCTGGGGGAGGACATGAGGAAGCGCGATGGTGAACCTACCTGGAGACTAGAAGGTTGGGTACAGGAACCGCAAGGAAAAACAACAGCCAAAAGGCATCCATCGAGGAAAGTTACTGCTCCAGTGTCTGTTGGGATGAGCAGAAGAGCTGATTGTACTTTTGACACCAATGAAGGGACTTCTGTTTTGCAGTTACAAAAATCAAGTAATGAAGACTCCAACCAGGAATAGAGGGGCCCTGCCTTCAGCCTGGCAGAGGAAAGGGACAACCAGGTTTACTGCACTGTGTGGGTTTAATGGCCTGGCACATCAGCCCCAAAGGAGTATAAGGCTGTAGCGGACCCCAGTGCACAGTGCACTCTAATACCATCAGATTACAAAGTGGCGGAATCCATCCGTATTTCTGGAGTGACAGGAGGATCCCAAGAACTGTCTGTGTCAGAGGCTGAGGTAAGCCTAACTGGGAATGCATGGCAAAAGCATCCTACTGTGACTGTTCCAGAGGCTCCTTGTATCCTTGGCATAGAGGAGTACCTCAGGAAAGAGTACTTCAAGGACCCGAAAGGGTACCAATGAGCTTTTGATATAGCTGCCTTAACTACAGAGAAGATTAAACAGCTATCTTGCCTGCTCTCTCAGAGGATCCATCTGTGGTGGGGCTGCTGTAGTTTAAAGAACAGCAGATGCTACCTGCTGCCATGTCAGTGCATCAGCAACAATATTGCACCAGTTGAGACTCCCTGGTCCCCACCCATAAGATGATCTGGTGACTGGAGAGTTGAGGAGTGATCAGGAAGACTCATTCACCCTTTAACAGTAGCATATGGCCACTGGAAAAATTCAGCAGGGAGTGGAGGCGAACAGTAGACTATCACAGCCTGAACGAAGTCACACTGCCGCTGCGTGCTGCCGTACCAGGCATGCTAGAACTCCCGTATGAACTAGAGTCAAAGGCAGCCAAATGGTGTGCAGCAACTGATATCACCAATGTGTTTTTCTCAAAACCTGTGGCAGCATAGTGAGGCCACAGTTTATTCTCACTTGGAGGGGTGTCCGGTGCACCTGGAACCAACAATTCCATGGTGGAAACACATCCCCACCATTTGTCATGGACTGACACAGGATGCACTGGGACAAGATCAAGCTCCTGAACACCTGCAGAATATTGATGAGACCATCACGTGGGGAAACAGAGCAGAGGAAGTGTTTGAGAAGGGGAGAAGAATAATCCAGATTCTTTTGAAAGCTGGTTTTGCTATAAAGCAAAGCAAGGTCAAAGGACCTGCACAGCAGATCCACCTTTTAGGAATAAAATGGCAAGATGGGCATTGTCATATCCCTATAGATGTGATCAATAAAATAACAGCTGTGTCTCCACCAATCAATAAAAAAAGAAACACAAGCTTTCTTCGATGTCATGAGTTTTTGGAGAATACATATTCTAGGTTATAGTCTGATCGTATACCCTCTCTATTGACTGACCTGGAAGAAGAATGACTTTGATTGTGGCCCTGAGCAGCAGCAAGTCTTTGAACAAATTAAGTGGGATATAGTTTGTGCAGCAGCACTTGGGCCAATCTGGACAGCACAAGATGTGAAAAACATGCTTTACACCTCAACCAGGGGTAATGGCCCCACCTGGAGCCTTTGGCAGAAAGCGCCTGGAGAGACTCAAGGTCATCCCCTCAGGTTTTGGAGCTGGGGATATATGCGGTCTGAAGCCCATGACACTCTAACTGAAAAAGGAGTATTAGCAGCATATGAAGGAATTCAAAACACATTAGAAGTAGCTGGTACTGAAGCACAGGTCCTTTGACACCTTGATTGCCTATGCAGGGCTGGATATTCAAAGGCAGGGTCCCCTCTACACAGCATGCAACTGACGCTACATGGAGTAAATGGGTCATGCTGATAACACAAAGGGCTCGAATGGGAAATTTTGACTGCCTGGGAATCCTAGAAGTGATCATGGACTGGCCAGAGGGCCAGAACTTCAGAGTGTCACCAGTGGACATGACTAGTGCTGAAGAGGCTCCACTGTTTAATAAATTACCAGAAAAGAAGAAGAAATATATCCTGTTTACAGATGGATCCTGTCATACTGTGGGAAGAATTCAAAGATGGAAAGCTGTGGTGTGGAGTCCTACACAATGAGTTGTAGTAACTGCTGAAGGAAAAGGTGAATCGAGTCACCTCACAGAAGTGAAAGCCACCCAGGTGGCTTTAGATACTGCTGAACAAGAAAAATGGCTAGTACTTTGTACTGACTCATGGATGGTGGCAAATGCTCTGTGGGGGTGGCTGCAGCAATGGAAGCAGTGTGACTGGCAGCGCAGAGGTAAACTCATCCAGGCTGCTGAACTGTGGCAAGATTTTGCTGCTGGGGTGGAGAACCTGGCTGTAAAAGTACATGACATAGTTGATCGCTTACCCAAGAGTCAAGCCACTGAAGAACATCGAAGCAATGAGCAGCTGGACCAGGCTGCTAGAATTGCAAGGATTCTGGTGGATCTGGACTGGAAGCACAAGGGTGGAGCTATTTATAGCTTGACAGGCCCATGACGCATCGGGACATCTGGGAAGGGATGCAACATACAAATAGACTCATGATCGAGGGGTGGACTTCACTATTGACACCATTGCACATGTTATCCAAGAATGTAAAATTTTTACCCATACTCAAACAAGTCAAGCAGCTAAAGCCTTTTTTTGGTATAGATGATGATGGCTGAAATATCAATATGGAGAAGCCTAGCAGATTGATTATTATCTCACAGCACCACAAACCTGCTGTGGTAACCACCATGCTTACAATGGTGGAAGCAACTATGGGATGGCTGGAAACATACCGTGTGACCCATGCCATTGCCCGGAACACTATCTTTGGCCTTGAAAAGCAAGTTTTATTTCAACACGGCACCTCTGGAAGAATTGAATCAGACAATGGGACTCATTGCCAAAACAACCTCATAAACACTTGGGCTAAGAAGCATGGCATTGACTAGGTGTATCACACCCCCTATCATGCACCAGCCTCTAGGAAAGCTGAATGGTACAACAGACTGTTAAAAACTACACTGAGAGCAAAGGGTGCTGGGACATTCAAGCACGGGGATTCACGTTTAGCAGAAACCACTTGGCTAGTTAACACTAAATGAGCTGCTATTTGACCTCGCCCTGTCCAGTCAAAACCCCTGTGCACTGTGAAAGAGACAAGGTCCCTGAAATACATGTAGGGAATTGGCTGGTAAAAACAGTCTGGATTATTCCTTCCTCAGGAAAGGGCAAAACTGTTCATGAGATTGTTTTTCTCAAGGATCTGAGTGCACGTGCTGGGTAACACAGAAGGATGGGGAAGTCCAACGTGTACCTCAAGGTGATCTAATCCTGGGTGGAAACAATCCATGGTGTGAGTCGTACAATGGCAGTGTTACATGATGCTGTATGACACTTCTACTGTGGCTGCCATGTGTGAAATGTATTACAGCAGGAACGTCTTGCTGCTAGCCAAGCTGGCGGCAAGAGGAGGAATTCATTGCAATGGAAAAATTCATGGCCTAGTCCAAAGGGACCAGGGGTGGAAAATGTAATGGATATACCTTTCAATAGTTGTAAACCATGATTTGAGTTGCATGTTGTAGGAAGTACTACAGCAGAAACCACCTGAACCAATGAAGGACGAACCTCCCAAGAAGCAATGCAAGTGCAGCAGAGACCTCATCTGAGCTGGTTTTGGTGCTCACTTACTCCACACAAGACACCACCTCTCGTGTTCTGAGTGATCATCGTAACAGACGCAGCCCGAAGTCATAGTCCAAAGGAACTCAATGAACATATTATGGATATTTATGGACATTTCACAAACATTTTACAGTGAAAGGCATGCTTAATGAGGATGTATTGTAATAGGGTGGGACCTGAACATGACATGAATACAGGCTGGAAAATGTACTGGTTAGGGCTGGGATAGGGCTAAATCTCTTCACAGTAGCTTGTATTGGGCTGTATTTTGGATTTGTGCTGGAAACAGTGTTGATAACACAGGGATGTTTTAGTTACTGCTGAGCAGTGCTTACACATCCTCAAGACCTCTTCTGCTCCTCACGCCACCCCACCAGTGAGTGGGCTGGGGGTGCACAAGAAGTTGGGAAGTGACACAATACTGGGCCAAGTTCTTTTCAGCTGTAAATGGGTCATTTACAGTGTCTTCAGGAAAATCTCACCATAAAATATCCAGCAGACAGTTTTTCTGACTTATTTGCAAGTGGTTCAATCTTCCACTGATGTAGACAAGCAGCAAGATTTTCAATAGCAGCTTTTCAAGCTGGAGGGTGTTGCCACAGTGAAATGTTGAGGTGACAAAGACAGCAGATATGGGGTGAGGCTCCAAGAGATGGCTGAGTCACAGTCAAACCAGGCACTTCACCTTTACTTCCTACCACTCCCATGCCTGGGTAATCCCCTACCCATTAGCACCAGTGTGGCAGGTGTCCCTAATTGACCCAGTTTGTCACAGAAAACCACAGAAAACCTCAATGTTGGGGTTTTGTTTTGGTGGGGTTTTTTTGGTGGGGAAAGCTTTCCTAAAGGAAAACAGAATCTGTTGCACTACAGAAAAAAAAAAGCTATTTTAAAAAAGTATCAAATACTTGTTTGTGCTAAGTAAATGTAGTTACAGGGAAACTGGAAATGCAGTGACTTGCTTACACTGGAGCAAGAAGTCTATGGCAGATTCAAGACCAACACTGAAAAAATTCCAGGATCACATCTCTTCAAAAATAAAACATGACGCTGTGATACCAAATAGTGTGATCCATTCTTTAAGTTCAGTCTTATCACTTGTATGTATCTGGCTCATTTTCCTTGATTTAGTGAGTTATACATTTTTAACATTTTTCAGTTTCTCCCTCTTGTTATCTTTTATTCCAGGTAAATCTAGCAAGATCTGCCAATTCTCTTTTCCATTTTGGTATATTGGTATTCAGGACACTAAGTTTACTTTTCCCTACAAAAGCTGACTAATTGTGTCTTTGTGCTACCCACTTAGAAAAAAATCTCAGCTAATTGAAGTTTGGGTCTTCCAAGTATCATGTGCATTTAGGACATACGATCCTTTTAGCTCACTTCCACTTGTATTTGTGTGAGAATAGATAATGCTAGTATAGGAGTACACAATTCTCTCTCTCGTTGAAATCTAAAACAGAATCCTTGAGTTTCATAAAAACAACAGGAATTTTAGTTTTGTAAAAGCAACAGGAACTTTAGACAGTCCTGCATGAGTGCGCTAGTGAGGTGCTTCCAAAAGACCAAACATTGCTTGACCCACTGCAGTCACTGGGAAACCTGCTGAGCCTGCAGCCACTCCAACAACTTTATGGAAGAAGGAGGCAAGACAGGGCTCAGAAACATTTCTGTGCTTGGCTCCCCAGCCACACCTGCTTACAGCAACGCTTTTGGTAAGTTAAGCTATCCTTCCACATCAGGATCTCTCCGGGAAGCCTCTTGCCAGGAGGCTTCTCTTATTTTGAAGGGGTCACACAGGGGAAGGCAAAAGCAACTTCCAAGTGCTGACACAAAGCACTGGGCTGTAAAGCTATAATGTCCTGTCTTTGAAAGGTACCATAAGTAATTTCGGGAAGTCTCTACCTCCCCTCAAAATCTGCATACTTATACACATTTTGCTAAGGAAGTCTGGATTGGAATGGGAAGGTGAATTCTCCTGAGGACTGTCTCATGAATTGGGTTCAGAGCACTCTTCTTCATAAATATGGATGCAAAACAGCAGTAGGAAGAGATGCCCCTAAACTAGGCAGTGATTAGGTAATGAAGAAGGCATGCAAAAACAGGAGGAATCATAGAATCATAGAACGCTTTGGATTGGAAGGGACCTTTGGAGGTCATCTAGCCCAACCCCCCTACAGTGAGCAGGGAGATCTTCAACTAGACCAGGTCGCTCAGGGCCCAGTCCAGCCTGACCTTGAATGTTTCCAGGGGTGGGGCCTCCATTACCTCTCTGGGCAACCCTTTCCAGTGTTTCACCACCCTCACTGTAAAAAATTTCTTCCTTATATCTAGTCTAAATCTACCCTCCTTTAGTTTAAAGCCATTGTTCCTTGTTCTGTCGCAACGAGCCCTGCTGGAAAGCTTTTCCCCATCTTTCCTTTAGGTCCCCTTCAGATACTGGAAGACTGCTCTAAGATCTCCCCGCAGCCTTCTCCAGGCTGAACAGCCCCAACTCTCTCAGCTTTTCTTCATAGGATCATCTTTGTGGCCTCCTCTCGACACGCTCCAACAGCTCCATGCTGTAAGACGAAGAGGCTGAGCAAGTACAAGCAATATTCATGAAATCCACAGCTTGCTCAGTTCAGTCAGAAGGATAGTGTACTGGTAAGAGAAGTTTTTCTTCTGCTGGAAACCTGCTATGTGTCCACGTACCCACCCGCCCCGATTTTTCCCACTTTCTCTAATTTGTGTTTCTGTTTCTCCTGAGTGATGTGCTCTGAACATTTGCCACTTTGGCGGGAGTGGTTACTTTGATGAGACACGCAGACTATAGGGGGTCAGGTTCAGTAACCACCAGGGTGGTAACATCTTCAGTTCTCCACCTGGTCAAGCAAACGACATTACTTTCAGGGACTGTTCTGCAGCAGTCATATTGTACCATTCTTGGCACAATAATAATGTTACCAATCCATTGGCAGTGGATGCCAATCCATTTATTTACCATGGCATTTCGTAGCATCTTAGAATGGTCTGGATTGGGAGGGACCTTAAAGGTCATCTAGTTCCACCCCCACTGTAGCGAGCGGGGACATCTTCGGCTACATCGGGTCGCTCAGAGCCCCGTCCAACCCGGCGTGGAATGTTTCCAGCGATGGGGCATCTACCACCTCTCTGGGCAACCCCTTCCACTGTTTCACCACCTTCATCGTAAAAAATTGCTTCCTTAGTCTCAACCCAACCTCTTTCGGTTCAGAACCACCACCCCTCGCCCTACCGCTGCAGGCCCTGCCGGGAAGCTTGTCCCCATCTCCCCTCCAAGCACCGGGAGGGCGCGCACCGCCAGCTCTCCCCGCGGCCAGCTCTCCCCGCGGCCTGCTCTCCCCGCGGCCTGCTCTCCCCGCGGCCTGCTC
>Ga0065711_1043791_pt1 | contig 14513 bp, 7 predicted proteins | sample Hoacrofraction12_FD_59098 | JGI IMG/M metagenome (GOLD analysis project Ga0065711, IMG submission 59098) | Hoatzin crop microbial communities from Cojedes, Venezuela - Epithelial fraction 12 v2 (version 2) | ecosystem: Host-associated > Birds > Digestive system > Esophagus > Crop | place...
TGCCCAGGGAGGTTGTGGAGTCTCCTTCTCTGGAGATATTCAAAACCTGCCTGGACAAGGTCCTGTGCAGCCTGCTGTAGGTGACCCTGCTTCGGCAGGGGGGTTGGACTAGATGATCTCCAGAGGTCCCTTCCAAACCCCTACCGTTCTGTGATGCAGCGTTCATGTGTAACCAAAATTGTTAAATCCATACCTCATCAATTTTCACGTTCAGCAATCAGGAATATCAGACGACTTAAGCAGCAGAATTCAATTTGCAAATACAAAGTCAGTTTTCTGAAAACTGGCTGTGCACGATGGGAAAACAGAAATAAAACATGAGCTTGATTTCAGGCTGAAAATTGTAGATGCAAACTGTATCACAGAAATTAATAAGCATGCAAGCAGAGAATACAGCCTTAGATAAATGTTCTCAAGTGATCATTTGCAGAACTAGGCTTGTTTTGAACTTTTCATAAATCAAGCTGTTTGAATCACCTTTCATTGCTCTATTCTGTTTAGAGTGCATTGCGAATAACCCAATGAATGTTTTTCACTTTTTGATGCCTTGGTAAATTCTGAGACTACTGATAAGGATGCTGGAGTAGAAAACAATTTGAAAGACAGGATTTAGTTTCTGGTTTTGTTGCTGTTTTTCTGGGTGAATGTGGGTCTCTCACCTCTGTTTCCTCATCCCTCAATGTCCTTATTTGTAAAGCTGGGATAATGGTACAGTATGTTTTTCAATCAATAGTCAAAAAGTGAAAAAGAGAGCTGCCTACTATTTCCTTACAGTTCCAGACTTAATTGCTTCAATCAAATAATGTATTATTCACTGGAACTCTAGAGGACAAATTATTATCAGCAAAATACCAAGACATGACATTATTTCCTCCTCTTTGTGTTTTTCCCACTCATCTCTTTCCTTGTTTTCTACTAAAGGCTGCTAGGAACTGTTTGGTTGACAGCAATCTTACTGTGAAAGTATCTGATTTTGGGATGACTAGGTAAGTAAAAGAACTGGGAGCCTTGCGAAGCGATGCTGTTAGTGTGTGTATAGCTCACTGGCATTGATCAGCTAGCAACTGGTTGTTAGGCAAGTCAAGCCACAGGGTGTGACACAGCTCTTTGTGCCTCCTTTCCATTAATGACCGTAAGCTGTGGTAGGGTTAGAATAAACGCGTTCTGGTGTCTCAAAAAGTTAAGGTTTAAAGTCCAGTCAAAGCCGAGAGATTTCACTAGTTATGTTCGTTAAAGAAATCTCAGAGTTTACTTTGTGTACACAATTTTCACCTAATTTGGGGGCCAAACATCTTAATTAGCAGCCTCAACGGAGAGAAGTTGGAGAAGATGAGCAGCCTAGAGAACTTGTCCTCTGAGAAACAGCTGACAGAGCAGACTGCTTAGTCTGGTGAAGAGAGGGCTAGGAGGGGATCTAAAAGCTGCCTGTAGCCACTTCAAGTTACAAAGGTGATCGAGCCAAGTAAGTCTTATTAGAGCCAGGCAATGTAACAGCGGACATCGGCTACACACTGTAGCTTGGGAAGTTCAAGCTGGACAGTAAAGAGAAGTTGTTTCCCCAGGAGTGTAGTGGAACAGTGAAACGTGCTATTCAGGCAGACTATGAGACTGCTGTCTTTTGGAGGCTTTTAAGACTTGGCTTCTCATGGTTGACCTGATCTGATGTTGGGAGCAATCCTGTCTGAGCAGGAGGCTGGGATATGTGGCCTTACAACGAGCATTTCTGTGATTCTGCATTATTTCTCTTATACATTGATAGCAATGATCTATTCTATAGATTATAGCTAATGCCTCTATCAGGTATCCTTTGGAAATCTGGGATTCTGCCCAGGCTTTTCTTAGGAACCTTGTGATGTGCAGGGAAAAAGCAGTAAATAGTATTTCACTGTAACTCAGTCACAACCAAGTTTGGTTCTTGCCTTGTAGGTATGTTCTGGATGATCTGTATGTAAGTTCACTAGGAACCAAGTTTCCAGTGAAATGGTCAGCACCAGAAGTTTTTCACTACACCAAATTTAGCAGCAAGTCAGATGTATGGGCCTTTGGTATGTATGGAATTTGACATATAAATGTGTATGCATATATGCCATGATGTTTGGATTTCCTCAGCTTACTAAGCAGAAATGCTAGCCATTTACACACTGAAGGAATGTATGGAGCCGTTACAGTTTATGTTCTTGTTTAATATTTTGATGCATCGAAGCCCTATACTCTGAATTTTTTTAGCCCTACAGTTTTAGGCACATGGAAATTCTGCCTGCTTCCCATTTGCTATATGTGCATTTAATATGGTAAAGTAAACTGTTGGCAGTGGAGATCAAACAGTATCTTTGGTGTATCTAGACCATAAGTAAGTGCTGCCCAAGTCAAATGAGCTTTTCTGTTAGTTGCAGAGGTCAGAGTGGACTCTGTGCATAAGGCAGGTGTGGAAGAGAGTCTGTGTGAGCTGGGACTCTGTATCTCACAAAAATAAGATGCATTTGCAGATCACTTTTTACCCAGGAATTTCAAAAATTTGAACTTCTACTTGAGTGGGTTTTCAGGCTATTATTTACAAATCCCTGGAGTGTGTTCAGTGTTCCTAAAAGTCTGCAAAAGGTGTCAAAGGAAAGAAGGCCTTTTGTGAATGGGCTTAAATGCCGCTTACATGGGTTTGCTCCTCCAGCAGGAAAATTTTGGCAGCAGTCAGGTTGGTGAAAGATTGGCAGCCCACTTTTCTTGACATTGAACAACAGTGAATTAAAGCAGATAAAAGTGTTTACAAATGCTGGGTGGCTTCTTATCTTTCACATCAGCTAGTCTCCCAGTATTAAACACTCTGGCAGAGAACAGCTCATTCACCTTTACAAATTGTTTATATTATATACGAGTAAATCAGAATTTGCATTTTCTGGTGATACATTTTCTTTTTGTTCTTATCAATGAAATCCTGGCTCCAGGCTTTATTGTCGTTAACTTCAACACTGGCATTAACTTCAGTGAGAAACATTATTTTTCCTTAGAAGGTGTTTTCTCATTTTAACACTACGCATTGATGCAGTGGAAACAATGGGAGAGTGGGATCCGTCAGTTCTTGTTTGGTTGTTTTAAACTAATGAGTCTTTAAAGGGCTAAAGAATTGAACTGATGTATTCATATTCCAAAAGCAGATGTCAGAGAAAAAATAATCTTGTTTTTTTAATGTTCTCATCAGGGAAAGCTGGGATTCAGGTACCATTTTATTCTGATCCTACTGTAACACTGCAATGCTCCAGCCTTCAAGCCGGGGGGAAGTCAAAGATCCAATAAATTTCTTTTTCAAAAAAGTCTTCACTGCCAGTATTATGCATCATTGTGAAATAAATATTTGACAATTTTTTTTTTACTTTACAGCTGACATGATTATCACATATGTTCAGTTACCACAAAAATTGTTCTTTGCAAAGCTATCCTAATGAATTAATGATTATTATATTATCCAGTGTTTCTATTGCTTCAGTATAATCCAGTTTTTTAAGGCATGTGTAGCTGACACTATAAAGCATTCAGAAATCTTTCTGATACCAAAGGAGTATATGTCCCACTCACTTCAAAAAACAGTAAAAAAATTATTTTTTCTATAAAAACTTAGATGCCTAAAGCTGTCAATTTGTTTTTCCTTTGCTTTTTCTCTCTCTCTCTGTTTACACACACACTCACATATATAAGGGGATGTTTGTATGTATTTTGTAAAAACTGCAATCCCTGGATTGCTATGTCTTGGGCTTTATCCTTTACTATCCACATTAAAAATATTTCATAAATAACTGTATAATCTAACTTCACCTTCTACTGCAGCAGAAGTTGTTTCACATTTGGGTACAAAAATCACATTTTTCAGTCATCTCCATACTTTTCTTTGGATAATATTATCTTTAAAAAGGCTGATGAGTTACATGTTGCATGTGTGTCTTGTTCTGGAAAAAAAGGTTCTCTTGCATTTCTTTACTTTTTTTTCTTGTCTTCCATTGCTGTAAATGTTTTTTCAGGTATCTTAATGTGGGAGGTGTTCACTCTGGGAAAGCAGCCCTATGAGCTTTACGATAACACGCAAGTGATTGAGAAAGTTTCTCAAGGATACAGACTTTATAGACCACAGCTGGTTTCAGACATCATCTACCAGATGATGTACAACTGCTGGCATGAGGTATGTATATCTGCACGTGCAGACTGGAGAAACCAAATAATAGGAGTCACTAGGAGTCACTGTTGATAGCTGAATTAATGTTCATAGTGGAAAATATCCCTTATAAAAGCCATTGCTTGTATGTAGTACATATTCTATAGCAGCCTAGTTCAGGACATTTTTAGTACAGGAAAGAAGGCAAAAAGGAAAATTGACTCCCTTGTCCTCAGAACCACGTATTTAAGCAAATAAGTGCAAAATACCCTTCAACGTCAACATAATATACGGGGTGAGATTCTGCTCACCTAATTTTAATGGTTTAAAATTTGACTGCTGAGCTAACCTAATTGTCTAAATTCCTTCCAAAATTACAGGACTATCACTGGTACCTCTCCATGGTCATTTGCTCTTTTTGTTTTAGCCACCATGAAATAAAAGACATCTGCTTTCATATACAGGGATCTTAAACAACTAATTTAGATGAGATCTCTACCTTTTTAGATACCTGATGTTACTTGAAATAACCCCACCCTTAGAGTGGGAAGAATGTGTTACCCCATCTGTGAGTCTTCTAGGAGTTGTAAGTCAAATGCTGATCATGCTCATTTTATTTTGAAAGATCTGTGTCTGCTGTGCCAAGATCTGTCCTGATTTATTGCTCTTCTTCATCTAAATTCTCACCAGCTGTCTGTGGACCATGATCTGTTTCTCAGCAGCAGCAAAGAACTGTTTGGCGTATTACTGGTGATACCATGAAATATCAGTGATATTTGGGGTTTTTTAGATATAATTGTCAGAAAAATGAAGAAAATAACTCATGTTTGGGGACATGTTAATGCAAAGAAATAAGGTTAAACTATCACAACATAAGAAATATGTAAAAAGTAACTTCAATTTTCTTCACATCATAACCATCACTGTCTCTACAAATTTCTGCATGCTAAAATTAAGAAAAATTAATGCAAATTACAGTTCCTGAGTGGTTTAAAAATTAAATAACTATGCCCATCATCTTTACTTCATTTAGCTACCAGAAAAACGCCCTGCCTTTTACCAGCTCTTATCATTTTTTGAGGCACTGAGAGAAGACAACAGAGCTTGAAAAAGAAGATTCACAAACATATGACTGCACATACTGGTTCCTTATCATCTGTCTTCTGTACAAGAGCTAAATATGAAATCTGCCTATTAGCCACCCCTACTATTCTGTATGTTGGTGGTGTTCTCATTTAATCAGGGAGTTGACGAAGAAGCGTATGGAGAAAGCTTTTGTGACACTCTGCGGGTGACAGAATTTGGAAGGATACTGTGGAACAATGTAATTCATTTTGTTAGCACTGTCTCAAAGGACTTCTCAGACATTGAGATATATAAACCAATTTTGTATGCTCCTTCGGTGCTTCCAAGCTGTCATTATTTGGCCTTAACTGGAAGTGTAAACAGGGAAATATATGTCTGTTAACTTTTCTGATTATCATAACTCATCTGAGTGTGTTTTTTTCTTTGTAATCTCTTGAATCTGATGCCCGAAGTCAAATTTAGAATTGCTGCAAGTGACAGCAACACAAATAGTTGTAGTCTCGCTTTCAGTTACTTAGAAATTACTACTGGTAAAATGTCATATCAGTTTGCTTACCAGTACTATTGACTTTAGTTTCAGCCCTCAGGGTGTACATTTGATTTGGAATTTATTCTAAGATACATATCTAAGACATTTGCAACTTAGCTACATATGAGGTGTTTACTGGAGTGTTATTGCTTCCTGCTACAGGTAAAAATAGAGAAAAAAAGTTTTATGCAGAATTCCATAGTCATTACAATAGTAAATGGCAAATTTGCTGGTATCTATAAAAACTGAAGAGCAAAACTTTGAAGAGAACTGAAAATGGTTTTAATATAATTGCTTAGCCAAATATTTTACTGCTGAGGGGCTGACATTTGGCTTCTGATGTTAACACTTAAATAAGAGCACCCAACTTTCAAATGTCCATAGCACTGCACAAATTAGTGCTAACTTCTGTAAGTCTAGAGATGCCAAATCCATCTGAAGCTGCATAACTAAAACAGAGGTGTCTAAACTTAGACACTGACATTTGTAAAATGCTGATCGAATATGTGTAAAGGGGGTTTAAAATAAAGTAAGGTCTGAAAAAAATCCTCTCTCCTTATATTTGAGCTAGTTCAGCGCGTGATGCCTCCAAGAGTCCAAGCGACATCCACTTGCCCTTTGTCTGGGGGAGCTGGCCCAGCCCTAGCAGGGACCCCTCTGCAGCTCCAGCCTGAGCTCCCCTGAACCTGGGGAGCGAGAAATACCAGGTGCAGACGTGTGGGGAGAGGGGAGAAAGAAACGCAGGCGTCTGGCCCGCCGGAGGCTCCGGTGCCCGTGCTTGCTGGCATTGTCTGGTCCCAGCTCCAGAAGCTGGCTAGCAGAGGGCATCCCTGGCTACGTGGGGAGCTGCCCACGTGTTCCAGGGAGAGCAGCTTTTGGGGACACGCAAGCGGGTGTGGGGAGCTGCACAGGCCTGGGGGGCCATGGGAGGCTGTGCATGAGGGAGGTTTAGGGCACGGTATGATGCTGCCCTTGCATCAAGCTGGGCCAGGGATAGGGTCGGGAAGGAGTGCTGACACAGACAAAATATGAGAGGAGGGTGGGCTGAGCCCCCTCAGCACAGAGGGTGTGAGGTGCTGTTGGGGCTAATGCATGCGGATGATGTTTTCAGTATAAATGCTGTCTTTTTACTTCTGTTCTTCCAACATACTGCTGTATTTTTTTTAGTGGCTTTCTGTGTTGACAATTCCTAATGGTGTTTTTTGATTCATAGCACAGCTTTTAAAATTAATTGCTTTGAAACTAAAGTTTTGCCTTAATAGAAATGTTAATCTTAACAACAGATCTGAAGATGGCTGGCGTGACTAATTACATTATGTGATTCTTTCCAGCTTTGCCATTCTCTTTTTCTGTTACTGCATGACAAATGGGAAGACCACATGCAGTTAAATTATTTATCGTAAAAGTTCAGCTAAAGTACTAAAGTTTGGGGAAGTTATGGCAATGGGATATGTGGTGTAGGCAGGCAACTTTAAGAAAAATTATTTTCATTCCTCTACATTCCTGCCTAGTTTGCATTTAATCAGTATCATCTGCCTGCCATTTTGAACTGTCTCATTTAAGGGTCTTAAATCTTAAATAGCAAATGAATGTGGAGCATTAGGATAGTGTTTTGTGAACTCACAGAGTCCAGCCGTATGCTTTCAGGTATGTGCTTGACTGCTTTCTGTGGTTTCTAACAATTTTGGAGGCCCATGAGTTCCAGAGTCCATGGATTTGCTGAACGTTTTTCATGCAGGCTCGTGTCTGCTCCCAACTGTCTGTTGGAACGCAGGACTGAGGAGACACCTTGTGCCTTTCAGTAACCCTGGTGTGCACAGAACAACTGCACTGACGTGGTGGCAGGTATGCCACAGGACCTACAAGACACAGAATCACGGAAATGCTTGCTGGAAGGGACCTCTGGAGGTCATAGAGACAAACTTCTTACCCAGAATGGGACTGTCCCCACTGCTTGATCAGCCATACCTTTGTCTAACTGAGCCCTGCACATTGCTAAAGGTGGAGATCCCACAGCCTCTCCCAGAGCATAGAATAGGTAACCAGTGCCAGTGCTGCACTACCCTGCTTGTGAACAGCTTTTCTTTTTCAGGTGCAACCTGAACCTCTTAAGCCAAGATCTGCTGCTCCCTGTATGTAACAGTGCAATTTGTATTTGTAGTATGCAGTATTGGTAATGCAGTATTTGTAATAGTGGAGGCAACAGCTAAGGTACTGAAAAAAATATAACCAAACTTTGATCATTTAGTATTAAGGAATTTTATTCCATTCTTAGATGACAACATAACACAGAGACTTTTTAATTTTTTTTTTTTTTTTTTGAGGGGGCATGGGCTATTTGGTCTCAACGATACTTATCAAGAAAACATTTAGAAAAATAATGTATGTTACAACTTCCTGATAAAGTTCCAATGCTTGTTAGTCTTCATTCAGCATCCATTTTACATTGATACAGATTTCCTGAAGGTGCAAAAATTGCAGTTATTTCATATCAAATTGAGTTCCTCATCACTAAGGTTCTTCTGATGGTCGGGTTTTTTTCTCACTGTCTATTAGATACACTTTTGAGGTCTCCATCTGTAAGGATCAAGTTGTTCTTCACAGGCATTAGGAGTATGTGAGTTCTTATATCTGTCTTGATCTGTATATAACTCTATACTTCCAAGATTTTGTATCTCATTACAGAGGAAACAAAGAGAAGTTGGATGCAGCACATTTACGAAAAGCAGCACAAATGGTGTGTAATATTATGGATGTAATTCATAGAAAAGCCACAGGGCATACATATCTTCAATTTTTGCGTGTTTTCTAGTTACCACAAAACCAGCAGATTTAGTTGCTGTTGTCTAGGAACCAGTAGATTAATGGTCAACCAGAAGGCATTATGTTTGATGACATCCATCGTGTTTAGGTCCTTGCTAGGCACTATTGTTAGAAGTTGAATGAAAAAAAACAGAAACCCTTAGCGTCTTCTAGAATGATGTTTGTGTCTCTTCAGATGGCTCAAACCCCATGTTGCTTTTTCCCTCTTCAGCGTAAGGGTTCACCTCATCACAGTTTGATCCCGTGTCACTCCCACTTTGTCTTGCTTTCCTGTCATAAAAATTCATTTTATATTAGAAGCCCCTGTTCTGCTCAAGTCTTTCTGCATCCACAAAAGAAACTATTGTAAATAATACTGTGCTTAAGTGGGGATATTTATACCAAAAGGAATTGTGTCGGTTTTAGGGGGAACTGTAAAAAACCTACTACGTTCTTAGAAACCCCATTAATGGAGAGCCATAGAAAACCAGCCCAGCTATGTTGCTGTTAATGCAGTAATATTTAAGGAAAATGACATTACTGGACAACCTCCAAAAAGATTATTGAAAACGGCAGGTACTGCTCTACGTGGGCACACTCTGCTGTTGGAGCAGGCACTGTGTTCCCTGCAGGCCACTCCATCCACCTCACAGAGGGGACGGCAGAAGCCTGGCCATGCCACGGCTCCCTGTGGTGACAGTGTCCAGCTGCTTTGGTTAAACTACTGATGATGTAGAAATTGCACTAAGCTGCCAAAGCTGCCTTGCACTGAAAAGCAGGGAGCTGAACCTTTAGCCATCTCTGCTGGTGGGAGGAGGATAGTAAGCTTTAATTCCTTAACTTGCTTCGGTTAGATTTGGCAACCCGTTCATAAGCACCTTGACGACTCAGTCACTGGGACGTCTCCCAGTGGTCATGATCATAGTATCAAAAATGTTACTCACTTTTTTCGATCTCTCTGCCCAGTGATGATCAAGACAATAACTCCAATGACAACCAGGCTAATGACCACCCCAAATATAATTAACCAGATGGTGACTGGTGGTTCATAAGGTGTGGCCAAGGTTGGATATATGCCCACAAACTCCAGCGTATTATCATCCAGTCTGAAAGCCTCATTGATTCGCCCCCGAGACATCCTGCCATCAAAACCAAATTCAAAGACTTTCACACATTTATTGGAAGGAAATAAACAGTTTTCAGTTATTTTATAAATCTCCAGTGTGCCAAGCTTCCCCTGAACTGCTCAGTTGAAAAGGCTGCACAGATGGTACTGCTATTCTTATATTTCTTCTGGCACGGGATGGTGGGTGACAAGCACAGTAACTTAAACCCTTAACTGTCGCAGTTTAACTGACATCTTCAGACACTGTATGAATTCTTAAACTCAGTCTTAACATTTATCAAAATGAGGCAAACAGCCTTCTGATCTCCCTCTCTAGTTGCATTTTAACCCTCATTACCGCAAGTTTCTTGGCTATCCATAAGCTTCTTGGATATGACAGAATATCTGTTTCCTCTCTACAGTCTTCCACAGTTTTGAGTCTTGTGTTTTTCACTGCCCTGAAAACCCTTTCTCTGTATATTTTCTGTGCCTTGTTTTTCCCTGAACTTCTGCTTCTGCTGTTGAGTGCTAACCGGACACTGATTTTCGTAGCTTTATTCTTCTCCCTTGGTTCACCAGGGTCTCTGACTGCTTTTTCAACTCCGCCTCATGTTGCTGCTGCTTTTAAATTTGTGCCCTCTTCATTTCCCACTGTACATTAGCCGTGACCATCTGCAGAGCTGCAGTTCTACTTATCATTTCTACAGCAATGACTTAGAGTGGTGTCATACTGTGCTATAAAAGATCTCTCCATTGACCCGTAAACAGGAACTAGCTCCTGCTCTGACCTCTTCTATTCTGTATAATCAAAGACATCTAGCTGTCTTTCTAATACATCATTATTCTGGAGTCCTTGCTATACAATAATTCTTGCACTGAGTCTTCACTAATGAGAGGAAGAAAACACACGTGCATGCACACACTGTTACCATGCCCTGGATTTCAGAATATTAGCTAGTTCCCATTAAAGTCTGAGCAATGATACTTCCTGGCAAGGTATGATGCAATTAGGTGTGTTATGGCAGCTTTACAAGGCCCTTGAAGTGTTTTACACTGGCTGTTGTCCAAGACACCATGAGATAGATGGACTGTCTTCTTTCTGTCATAACAGTTTCTCTCATCCCGCTATTTCCACGCTAACTGCAGAACAGACTATCTCATTAACCCTTCTGCCTCAGCTGACTTGAGAACCACTTTCCCTTCCACCCTTTCATCTGGTTGGTTGCTTTTGTTTCCCCAGAGAGCAAAATCTCACCTGATGGCATTTTCCAGGTCAGCTTTGGGCACAAGATCACTGTTATTACCTGGCATGCTGACACTAAGGTAGAAGGAGATCCTTTGTGTCTGTTCCTGAACATGAACGTCTGTAATCCTGAATGAGAAACAGAAAAGAAAGGTTATTTTGATTGTTGAGATGATATTAGCTTTAAATTCAGGCATGTGAACAGTTGTGTTTGACCAGCAATGCCAGGGGGTTAGTTTATGCTCAGTGAATGCTTCCTAGTCACCTCAACTGGGAAGCGAAATCAATTTTCCTGTCAGAGTTTCTTTTTTTTAATGTGCTATTTCATTGCTTGAGATGGAGAGAGTCTACTCCATACCTAAGACAAGCCTTGGAGTAATTTTCCAAAGCACGTAATCAGCTGCACAACAGAAACTGTTTGGAGCCTTTTGAGTGTTTGGGGCAAATCTTATGAATGAAGAGATGTATGAAGTACCAAGTGAAAAAAAAAAATCTTCTTCCTTATATTCTGCTGGGAATAGATCTTAAAGATTACACGACTGATGTTCTACAAAGTAATATCAAACAGCTTAAGTAGATACCTTCTGAAAATTTTGAAGAGACCCCATAAAAAGGGTTGTTTTTCTTACCAAAATCAATTTCAGATGATAGATTTTCTGTTTGTACGTGAACCTAGATAAGATTAGTAAGTCTGCATGGACTTCTAGTGCTTTATAATCAATAAGTTTTTCTTTCATGGGCCCAAAACCTCTTGGATATTTAGTATCACGCACATACGTTGGTATAAATTTTTATTTCTAATCAATGTATCTTCCCTGATATTCCCATGTAGGTGTTGGGTGCAATTCTCAAGGCTCACTTGCACCACTGATAAGCCATGGGAGACAGAGCCTTCTGCATCCACTGAAGTTACCTAACTTTAGCACATTACTCTTCAACGTCAGACTCCTGAGTGAAAAGACAGCATGTAACCAAGCTGGCTTCTTGCCTTTTACAACCAGCTGATGTTTGACATTGTTTGCCGTCACCTTACATTTGACAGAAGGCACAATTAATTCCACCAATTCATGCCGCTAGCGAACCAGAAGCAATATAGGCATAGCCAGCACAATTAAGCAATCCACTCACTGGAAGTCAACTTCCTGCTGTTTCTCCTCTGCAAAGTATTTTCTCATGGCATAGGCGATGGATGATTTGAACAAAAAGAGCTCGTTTTCATCCCATTCATACTGCAAAAACAGCACAAGAGAAATTCATCAGAGATGGCAACTGTACGGCAAGTTACCTGACACTAAGAAATCGTTCTAAAAAGGAATAGAAACGCTTGGCATACACTTTATTTGTGCCATGACAGCATTTCAGGAACCTGCTCAAACCTTTTATCTCTGTCAGTCTGGGTGCTCTGTTGGAGAATAACCAAGCAGGCATCCCCGCTGCCAGACACTGCATTTTCTGGTACTTTCATATGGGGTTGCTGAAGATGCTGCAGTCTCAGCCCGTCTCCCTGCCTTACAGGGAGCAAAGGCAGCAGGAGCAACATTATTCCTACTAAGTATTGTGCATTCTGCTTGAAGTCGAAAGATTTCACAATTTAGATCTTGTTTTAATCACGTACTTTCATTTGCAGACCTGTTCTTTAAGGAGGAAAAACTGTGGGGCAGGGTGGTTCATTTACTTGCTTGATGAGCTGGGATTTTTGTTCGAGGTTTGTTTTGATTCAGTAAAAAACTCTTTGCGTCGGTATTTCTGCAGCAGGCATGTATTTGTTGATCTTCGCTGGACAATACATAGGCAATGTGAAAAAAGCACTGCCTGTGTGCAGGCTCTTCCCGGCGTGCCTTGTCAGTCCAAAGTTATTTGCAGTGGAAGTCAAAAACAGCTTCTCTGGGGCAGGAACCGAGAGCTGTACAGGGGGCAAAAACCAACTGATAGTACAGCCTGGTCTGTTGTGCAACACCTTGTGTGGACAAAGGGAAAATTCCCATTCGAACTCTGTGGCAATTCTTTTTATCCCCCGAAGGCCTAGACTTGATTGCGTTTATGGTACCTGAGCAGGAATGGCTGTAGATGCTGCCAGTGATAGTTTCACGCAGCTCCTGACTTTCTGGGGTATCATTCAAGAAGGTGTGGTAGAAGGCAGCTCTGTTGTAACAGGCTTTATCTACATTTTTCTACCCTGTCCTCCTGTTGACACTGATGTAAAACAGAGAGAGAGAAACGCGTGGGAGGAAGGAGCAGGACAAGCCTGCCGCAGTCCATCCATGCAGGACCAGGCCCCTGGGGACACACCAGTGACCCAAAGCCCCTGCCAGGAGGGCAGCCCCAGCCCCAGCCCGGCGGCGTGCGGAGGGCAGGGGCTGTGCCAGCTCCGGCTGCTCCCGATAGCAGAGGTTGGAGCTGTGGGTCACCCTTGCCCGGGCAAACGCTCCTGGCTTTCTCCTGCTTGCTGGCCAGCTGGCAAAGCCTTGCGCTGAAGCACTTCTTCTCCTTGTTACCGCTGCTGTCTCCGGCAGCTGGCAGTGTTCACCATCGTAGCCTATGATGATACTGGGGTCTCATTTTTTCATTTATCGCAACATCTTTAGCCTCTGCAGTGCTTTTTTCTTTTTTTTTCCTGTTTTTTTCTTTTTTTTTTTTACTAGGAGCTAATTGAGTTTGATTCCTCTGTTGCTGCTTTCTGTACTTTGCGTCTTAGCTTTTTAATCATTTATTTGTTTCCATGGCGTACATTTTGTCTTTTTAAGCCTAATGTATTTTAATTGCCACTGCGCCTCTCCAGTGCCTTTATAAATACCATTACAGGCTGTGTGGATGGAAAGTACCTAGCTGGCTTCTGATCTGTATTTGAGTAATGACTACCTACACTCCTTCCCTAGGCATCTCGGAAACCTACCTTGGCGCTCGCTGCTCGTTACAGAGGCTGCTTTGCTTTGCAGAGCGAAATGAACTTTGCTAAGCGCCTCTGCTCTATTATCGCATGTTCCCTCCAAGATCCCACATGTGACTTGAAAGACAGCGTAAGTCTGGCCTCTAATTCAAAGAAGGTTTTTCCCTTGTGAAATACATGAAAATGCCTGCGGGCTGACAGCACTCCATTTCCTAACAGCGTCTTGTGTGCCAGCCTTTTACAATGTAATCACACATATGACATTGATCCAGTGGGGAATTTTGAATTAATATTTGAAGAGAGTCCTGTTTTCAAGAGGTGGCCAGGGGACTGACACTCCTGGAACCCTGTATTTTAAATAAGACAGACCTTGAGTGATTCAGTTTCCCTTGGGAGAGCACTTTCATAAAGCCCCAGCCGAAGCAAAGCTGTGGGTGTCTCAGCCTCATCAGCTACTCTGGCGATCCAGCGATGCTAGGGCTGCAGCTCTAATCTCATCAGCCTGAAAACAATTAGTAGGGTAACTGCAGCCGCACATGCTCCGGCACAGCTGGCGTAAGCCCATCCGTGAGTCTGGATGCTGAATTTGCCAGAATTTTGGGCTATTGAATCTTCCCTGCTGGCAACAGCTGGGGTGTGCAGCGGGGAGGTGCACAACTGCCTGCGTGCACTGCGGCTGCCCCCGCTGCCCCCCAGGGAAGATCCTCTGCAGAAAAGGGGGGG
>Ga0065711_1012153_pt1 | contig 14512 bp, 7 predicted proteins | sample Hoacrofraction12_FD_59098 | JGI IMG/M metagenome (GOLD analysis project Ga0065711, IMG submission 59098) | Hoatzin crop microbial communities from Cojedes, Venezuela - Epithelial fraction 12 v2 (version 2) | ecosystem: Host-associated > Birds > Digestive system > Esophagus > Crop | place...
TGAGGAGGAGACGGGATCAGTGTTGGAACAGTTTCTCTGATGTATTAGACACAAACAGGCTTTTCTTTAATGTTAGTTAGAACCAGTGGGTTTTTTTTTTTTTGCTGACACTGCTGCTCTTGTGGCTGGTTGAAAAAAATAACCAACCTGAGTTTCGGCCTTAGGCTTGCCTGGGTGTCTTGTAGCCCAGTGGAGAACATTGACTCATGAGGTGCACAAAACAGCTCTGGCTGTTCTGGCTGTTCTTCCAACACCCCAGAAAGTGAAAAACAGCTGTTTTCTAAAACACATTTGGACGTTGCAGCTGTTGTCACTTCTTTCCCCTTGTCTTTTTCTTCCCTTTTCTCTGCCCCCTCTCTCCTTTCGCTAGCCCCATCTCCTGCTGCTGCTTTTTTTCCATGCCCATCATCTCTGGCTCCAGAAAGAGTTCTCTGCAACCAGGGAGATGTGGTTGTCTTGGGGATTTATATATTGCCTCTCCGACTCCAGTGACGTTGGCAAGTCTTGCTCACTGGGTGCTCTAGGGCAATTCAGTGGGTTTTCTGTCCTGTGTGTGATGCTTGGGCTGCTAGTGGTGTCGAGGGAGAAGGTGAAACCACTCAAGGGTACTGAAATAAATGACAGCATCAGAGCTAATCTCCAAGTATTCTGTTATGATTTGGATAACTGTCTATCTTTAGGAATAGAGACGAGTTCTGATTAACTGGTATAGGGGTGAGGCCCACGTATATGAAAAGAGCGACGATGATGATGGACGCTTTCCTCTCAATATTGACCACTTTCCTTTTGTGTTTTTCCTTGTTCAATCCCCAGGTGCACGGCATCGTTCGTCGGTCTAGTTCTTTTAATACAGGACGGATTGAACATCTCTATAAGAACCCACAGGCTCACATTGAAGGAAGTAAGACTTTGTTTTTATATTTAAGGGTGGTTTTTTTTTTTAGTCTGTGGTGTGTTTGGTGGAGAAATGTCCATGGGAGCAGCAAGGGAATCCCAGTTTCCTCTACATAAACTTTATTAAGGAGTAGTTATTTTTAAGTTGTGCTTGACTTAGGATTGGTTATTTAAAACAAAAAACAAACAAAAAACCTTGATAACTAAGCTTTCCTTTTTTCCTCTTATGTTAGCTGCTCTGTCTCAGAAGGAAAAGTGGCAATTTTTCTCTACTGGAAACGTGACACAAAGTATAGATACTCTTGTGTGAGTTACCAAGGGGGGAAAATACGAGAGGGGCCCAGGAAGGCACTTGCTGTTGTGTAGAAATGCCGACACCGTTCACACAGAGCTAGGCAGTAGCTGTTAGAAAATGGCTGGACCTGCAAAAAGCTATGTGAGGTTGAAAATACGGAGATATCAGAATACTAATAGTTTTTTGAGGCAGTTACCTTCAGCACTCCACTTCTGTGTCCTCCTGAGCTTCTTAGTGCCTGGTGGAGGTGAAGGTCTGGGCACAGCCTGTATGACACCATGATCAATTCTTACTTGATGACAGGAAGAATGAATCTTTGGACCTTCTGAATTTCTGCACCCAAGGATATGATTACTTGTTTTTCCTGAAGGAGAGGCATTGCTCTCGGAAATTTGCTGAAAATTTGCTGTATTCTCTGTTACCAATGATAATTTGGAAAGCTGAAATTATTACCTTTAGTGTACGCTTTGCAAGAATTGTTTTGAGCAGTTTACCTTAGAGAAGGTTAACTGGTCACGTAATGAGAAACTCAAATGTTGGATGGCTCCAGTTCAGCAGAAGCATCGAGCATTTTAACAAGCATATAGTTCCCTACACTATGTGTATTTTGTAGAGTTGTGCAGACTAACACTGTCCTAAATACTCCCATTTAAGGTATTGTTAATACTAAATATCTCTATGCTGTAAATAAATCTCATGTCTTTTGAAGTCTGCTTTCTACTGTCGTTAAACAGAGCCTAATTAAATCAAATTGTAATATATAATGCAACCGTTAGCTTTCACTTGATCTTTGCTTGTAATTTAAAAAAATATTTAATTTCTGACATGATTTCAGTGGTATTTGCTGTGAATAGTTGCTACTGACTGTACATTTCTCCTTAAAATATCTATTGAGAGAGGAGTAAAATTGAATAAAATATCTTCATGAGGAATACTGAAACCTGTGCTTCCGTCAAGGACAATGTAAGAAGTGTTTTTCCCATGACTTATATTCATGGCTCACAAGGTAAAATGAAGCAAAAGAAGTCAAACAGGAACCTGTGCATTGTGAGGACCATCTTGTGAATATGAAAAGTGATTTGAGAAGACAATGTAGATCGTGATAAATATGTATATGAACGTTTAAGGAAAGGGATGGAAGAAAGGAAAAAGAAAGCAGGCCTTAAATGTTTTTCCCCACTTCTTATCTTGCTTTCCTTTAACCGAGGAATGCAGCCATGTGAATGGGAGGAGGAATTGGACTTGGAATCTCAGGAAAGGCTGCTCCATGGAAACTGTTTGGAAACAATGGGTTTCCAGGCAGTACTGGAGGAAGCAAAGAAGCAATAGTGGTTGATGTGAGCAAACCCTAGTTTTCTTTGCCCTGTGTGTTCTTCCCATGAGGAACTGATTACACGTTGCAAGGTGATGATCTGCATAGACAGGGAACCTCTTTCTACAACATAAGTAAGGAGAACAAGAAGGAAAACAAGGTGTTTCCTGAAGTGAGCCCTCCAGCTATTGAGGTTTTTAGATTGGATAATATTACTAAAACCCAAAGGTTTTGAGATTTGTTCTGTGTTTATAAATCTGTACCAAATAAACCTCATTTCTAGTGAGTCTTTCCACTTAGCCTATTACTCTTGAAAGGCCTCTTTTTCATGGGTCAGAAAAAGAACAGAGCCTCATGCTCCACTCCTCTTCAAAAAAGCCATTTGGACAAGAAGCTTTGAAGACTCGATGGCAGACCAAAATGGGCATTCACCTCTGAGAGCTCTAAATTTTCGGTAGTCATGGGAGGGTGTGTCTGGTGCTTGGCTTGGCCCAGCTGGTGGCCCACTTTCCCCTGGGAAGCTCTGAGACTTCTCTCTGGCCTGGGGATGGTAGCAGAACTGGATGTCTTTGGTGTAGGAAGAGGGAGCCTGGCTGTGCCACAGCTTTCCTGCTTGGCTGCTGCTTAGGCTGGAGAGGAACCAGTTCCTCTTGCAGACCTCAGTAACAGTGTCTTCTGCTCCATCCTCTCAGGAAGGCTGGCTCAGCTGGCAGTGAGATTTTGCTTAACTCCCAGACAAGGTAAGCTGAGGAAGAAGAGGCCCCCCTGTTGCCTAGGGGAAGCTTGCTTTTCTGGTACATAGGTTCTTCCCTGCTCTCACCAGCCCACAGAGTTGTCCTGGAGGAAGCGATAACTGCCACCAGAGAAACTGGTGAGGTGGTGCTTGCTCTTGGTCACTACTTCGTGTTGCAAGAAAAATGCAGCAGTTGTTTAAGGTGGTCTGGACACCAACAGTTTTGAGGATTGCAGGTTAACACCAATATCCAAATGGTTTTATCCTATAGCCATGTGGGATCTTGTGCATGCTGTGGCCCCCAGGCAGAACTGGTTTCATGTATGGAAGTTCATTTAGGCAGCAGGACAGTTGTATTCCATGCAACTGGAAACGTGGTGGTGTTCCAGCATAGCCCGTATAGAACTGGTGTCAGGAATAAAGGCAGCCCACACCACGGATAACTGATAACTTGCGTGCCAGCCCTTGTATTTAATCAGTTATCTCTTTCTTAAAAAAAAAAAAAAAATTGCATTACCATTCCCTTACCTGTTAGCCATAGTTTCAACTGGATCTTCCTGAAGCCTCTTCAGAACTGTCCTTTTCAAGCAATGTGGATGTAAATAGGAATGTGCAAAGCTGAATATCTGAGAACTGCATGATCTGTTACTTCCTTGCTGTCTTAAACTGTTAAAAAAAAACCAACATAAAAAACCTGAAGCAGCTCAAATAAAAACAAAGCTCACATATCTCTACAGCATTTAAAAAAAAAGTACTGTGACTGGTAGTCTCTTGTAATAAACCTTTTAATTTTTGGTTGCAGGATTAAAAAGAAAAAAAAATCAAGTTGGTTATACCTGTAGATACAGCCCCAAGAAAGTGGTAGCCATTGTCAAATGGGAAGACCACTGAATGGCACTGAAATAGGAATTTCTTTTTTCCTGGAGATAGGGCAATGTAAACAAAAATTTATTAAGGTCAAAAAACATCAAATGAAAATCTATGTAAACGTAGCAAGTAAATGTAAACAGCTAATTCATCAATAATTGTAACAAGATTTTTCTTTTTTTAATAGATATGTGAATAGCAGTGTGGTGCTGTGCTTTTTTTTTTCCTAAATAAAAGGAAAATGGGACCTGTTTTATCAGAATGAATTTCACTTCTGGAATAATTTCTTGACAGCTCAGGGTCTGAAACGAAGGACAGGTTGATAAGCCATTGCAACTGGCTCTTCATTTTGACAGGAGCTGGTCTCATGCTCTTACCTACTTTTTCAGACAGAAACTAGAAAGTAACTCAGTTGGGAAGAGATAAACAACAGCTGTATGACTGATATTTTGAGATTTTGGTATGTAATATAATCAACCATGTTTCATTGACAGTTACAATATTGTCTGAAATTCCTTTCCAGTGTGTATCCATATTTTTTAAATGGAAAAACGAGTAATAAATGCAGTGGGTTGTACTGCAATGTTACTTTAAATAGTCATCTTGTAGGTACCTTAGGCATTTTTGTTGAGTTGTGAAGTTATCTACAGTGAGGAACTTAAACATGTGTGACATTTTGGGATGGAGGAGAAAGCTATCAATATATGCTTAAGAAGTTATTAAAAAGCTTTGGAAGCCTAAACTAAAATATAGCTGCTTTTTGGCTGAAATTCTGTATATGGCATTGATCTAATTTATACAGCTTGGGTTAATGAAGTGTAAACTATTAAACAAATGATATAAATGTTGCTAGGTAAATCAGATTATTGAAAAGAGAATCTGAAATTGTATTCATTACTCCCACAGGACAATGTATTTTGTGCTTAAAGCAGGGGGAAAAAAAAAACACCCACTTGTTCAGCCAGTGATCTCTTACCTTTTTCCAATAAATGTTTACTTGGATTTTAAACCTGGAGTAGGATTTGGACCAAGAATGCCATGTTGTTCTGGGACTAAAGTGTATTCTGTATTCTCAAACTCTGAAGACATGAAGCTGCACTATGGCGATCTCACGGACAGCACCTGCCTGGTGAAGATCATTAATGAAGTGAAACCCACTGAGATATACAACCTGGGAGCTCAGAGCCACGTCAAGGTGAGCAGCTTCTGGCACTGGCAACTGTGAGTGTGAGGTGGTGGTGGGGTACTGCTGTGATCGTTTTAGACTGCAGCATTTGTCACGTTTTAGTAGCTGCTAACTTTGACAGGTACACACTGCCTTAAATCAAGATAGTTGTGCTTGCTGTGCTGCTGAATTACTGCTGAGTCTTGCTACTGAATATATATTAAGATATCGGAAGAAGTGAATTTAAATTGTCAATATCAACAAAATCCATAGGTTTAGAAATCTGATGTTTTCTACCGTGTGAAACAGCTTTTGCTGTAGAGTTTGCTGCTGATCAGTCCCAGTGGAGAAGTTCTGCGGTGGGGTTAGGCTGAGCAGGGCTTGAAACCACATTATTTCATCTGCATTATAACCAATATGTGCATCTGACTGCGTCGCTTCCAGAAAGGCTTCGCCTATACCAGTTTTCATGCAGGTGCTATTCTTTGAAGGATCGACCTACAAATAGAGAAGACGACTTTGCTACTGCTTACAGTATTATAACGTTTCTGGTTTTTTGGTTGGAAAAATAAAGCTATAGAAACTGAAACAGAAAAGACTTGTTGAAGATGAGTAAAACGACCATGGTAAGTACTGCTGCTTCATAAGGGAAGAATATGAATAGTAGAGCAGATAGCTTTGTTTTACATATGCTACATTGGTGCATCATGGAAAAGCTCAGTTTGCCAACAGGTGAGCCGAGCTCCATTTACTTGCAAAAACTTCATTCATACTTCACTTCATGATTATAAACTGAAATTGATGGCCAAATAGCAAATTGTCATTAAAATAGATTGTCAGCCATATGCCCTGTCCTTATTTTGTACAATATGAAAGTATTCTGAAGTTGTAATATTCCCTGACCTCTCTTGAGGTGAGAACTGAAGGAGCATTTAAGCCTCATGAAAGTCAGCCTTCCTACAAAAAGCAGTGTGTTCCTCCTATCAATACCTAAGCCTTGAAATCCAGCAAGAGGAAATAATGTGGAAAAACTTCAGTTATTGATGAGACAAACAGCAGAACGCAGAGGTGAAAGGAGAATAATCTTGCTTTTGAATTGCTTGCATGATTGAATTATTCAGTTTGTTCTGTTAACCGTGAGTCTGGTTGGGTTTATTAGCTCAGGTTCAGCAGTGTAAGAACAAGGCTACATGAGTCCAAGGGCAGCTTTGGTCCAGAAGGCACTTTAACTGCTGCTTTGCAGAGCGAAACCTGAGCCAGCACACCTTGTTGGGTATTTGCAGTCCACAGCTGGGTGTTCCAGCATTTCATTTCTTGAACTAGTGTATTGGATAACAATCTCCGTGGAAGTTATGTGTTGTCCTTGAGGTAGAGTTAGCATGGTACTGATGTTCTGGTCCTAAACTATCTCCATGTGGCTGCAGCAGCTGCCAACAGCTCAAGTCACAGCACTGGGAAGGTGTGAAGGGGTGGTGGTGTTGATGCTGCTGCAGGTTCTTGCATGACACTGCAATGGNCTCTGGGAAAGTTTATTCCTCAAGTATCGCACTGCATGAACATTTGGAGCCAATGCAGATCTGGCACTACACGTTGGCTTTTGGAGATCAAATGTGCATTGGGACACAGTCAGGAGACATCAAAATGGCTGTCTTTGAAGTTAGCCTGAACATAGCAGGCTGATAGTTAGATAATAAGTCCTACAGAAAGTCTAGATGGACTTCTTCTGGAGGTGCTTGTTATGCTTCCTAGCATCTCTAGTAATACTTCTGTTGTCGCAGTTGAGGAGAGAACCTAGGCACCCCAAGCCTTGACTGGGGTGATTGAAGGGCTTGACTATGGCATCAATAGGACTTAAAAGCAGTCCAACAGTGCTTACTGTTTTAAAACAAATCCCAGTGGTAGAAGAGGGAGTAGAACTTGGCCACCTGTTAAGGGTGGATGTCTTCACCAGAGACCTGAACAGGTCTTACCGTTAAACTTTGGTTAAACTTACTTTTTTTTCCGACGTGCATCATATTTAGGGAAGGAGGGAGACAGACTTCTAATCTTGGTTTGCTTCACATTCTGGTGACTATGAACCAGTGACGCTGTCAGTATTTTTGGTTGTGTTTGTGTTGGCTTGTGTTTATGCAGAATAAAGTTTTCTGTCACTCTCACTTCCAGTTAGTTTATGTGAGCCATGCTGAAATGAAGGAAAATAAAATAATAGGAAGTTGGTCTGGTTTCCTGTAGGAAGCCAATGAAGATGAAATTGGTTCTTGGAATGAACCCACAGTAGTCTGGGAAATACTGTCAGAGAAGACGTTTTTCTGAATCATAAATAGTGAGGGCTATGACTCATAAAGTAGGTCACTGGGAGGCTGAGCTGATCTTGTACATGGGAGAAAGTGAGAGGAGACTGAAACTTGTTCCTTCAGAAAAACAGTAAACTTAACAGAATGACATCAACAGTAGGAACAAATTATCCAGCCTGCATTCCTGTCTGTTTTGGTGAGAAATGGGGATTAGCTCTGTGCACCGTGGCTTCTCCGCTGGATGTTCAGAAAACAGTAGCACATTCACTGCATAGTTACTGAGTAAACAGTTTAGCCTCATTTTCTCTACCCAGTCTTTATACGTCCTGCTGCCTTCGTGGTTGGTGCTTTGCGAATCCGGTGTGTTGACCATGATTTGTTTTCATTTAATTAGGTATCATGGGAGTGATTGTTTACAGTATATTGATTCTAAATAGTCTACTATTGTGTATAGGTAGCATGCAGTTGGCTTAATCTAAATTCTGTTATCCATAACTCTCTACTCATATCTCTCTGTTGAAAGTCTTGGAAATGCATTATCCAAATGCTAGGCTGGCTACAATGATATAAATGTCTCTTCTTGCACCATATTTCAGCAGATGCATACACATAAAGTAGGTATGAACTTCTGTCTTTTGTTCTGAAGGACATGTGAGCTCATCAGTATTTGAGTGAGCTGTAAGATTTTTAGTTTTGAATTCTATTGAACTGGTGAAGCTGGTAAATGATTTTTTACAAATTTCTGAAGGAAAAAGGTGGTGTAACCTTAGCAAAAGATCTCTTGCTTTCAGCACTTGTTGCACTGAGCAGTTAAACTGAAGAAATGGCTTCATTTTTATGCCTATTGTTATCCTGGCAGTCATGTATTAAATAACATAATCTAATTTGGCTGTAGAGCAGGTAGGCACAATTGCTCAGTTTACTTTTTCAAATTGTGTTGGGTAGTAGAAGGTTATTTTGCCTACTTATTGTTGGCATTTGCTGCCAGAAATTTTCTAGCGAATATGTTTTATGAGATATGACAATAACGATTTGACTTCTCTGTCATAGCTGTTTGTTACATATGCAATATGGGCATATGTTTATATTTAAAAAATATAATGGGTTTGCAATAGCATCAGCCAACTCCTTCAGCACTCATGGAGGCATCCCACCAGGTCTTATGGTATGTGTCCTGTTGGTATAAATGTTCCCCTGATCATCTTCTGCCATGGGTAAGTTTTCGTTGTTCCAGACTTGCTCATAGGTCTCGGGGACCTCTGATTTCTTAATATCAGCCTAGCTAGTGAAGACAGAGGTGAAAAGGATGTGAGAGACCTCAGTCTTTTCAGTGTCATTTGTTACTAGGTTGCCTGCCCTGTTCAACAGCAGGCCCACATTTTCACTGATGGTCTTTTCGCTGCTGATAGACCTGTAGAAGCCCTTCTTGCTGCCCTTTAGATGCCTCACCACATTCCAGTCCAGATGAGCTTTAGTTCTCCTACCTCTATACCTGGCTATTTGAACAGTCTCTGTATTCCTCTTGGGTTGCCTGTCAGTGCTTCCACCTTTTACAAATTTCCTTTTTATGCTTGGGTCAGGAGCTCCTTATTCTCCATGCAGGCCTCCTGCCACCTTTGCTTGATTTCATACTTGTCAGGATGGACTGTTCTTGAGCTTGGAGAAGGACATCTTTGAAAATCAGCCAGCTTTTGTGGACTTCTCTCTAGGGCTGTATCCCGTGGCACTTTACCAAGCATATCCGAGAACAGGCAAAAGTTGCTCTCTTGAAGTCCAGGATTGTGATCCTGCTTTTTTATCTTGCTCCTTTCTCTCAGGATTCGGAACTCCACCATCTCATGATGACTGCAGCTAAGGCTGCCCTGACCAATTCTTCCTTGACTGTAAGAATTGGATGTTCCCCTTGTGAGCTGTTCGATCACCTGTGTCAGGAGGTTATTAATGCACTCCAGAAACCTCCTGGATTACTCGTGCCCTGCTGTGTTGTCCCTGCAGCAGACATCAGGATGGTGAAAGTCCTTCATGAGGACCAGGATCTGTAAAGATTTCTTCCAGTTATATGAAGAAAGCCTTATCTATTACTACGTCATGCTGTAAAGCCTGTTTGCGTCCCTGGATGACTCCTAGTCTGAGGAGCATGAAGCCTATGGGAAGCAGATCTTCTTTTTCATTTTCCACCATAGTCTGTTGTGGGATGCTTCTTCCTGCAGATGTAATTGTGGTTATGAACAATTGCTGGGGGGAGGTGGTGCCGTGCAACTTTATGATGAGGAGGGCAGTGCCTGGAACACGGCATGGAAGGTGGCACCCTCCTGTTTAGGACACCGGTGAATCAAACAAAAGTGTCTATTGCTGACTTTCTCCTGCAGGTTTTATCAGTGATGTTACATGACAGTCCCCTTCCCTCATCCCCTTTCTATCCATGCAGTTATAGTTGAAAATCATGTATGAGAATTGCTGTGTAGGAGAGGAAGGTGTCACTCTGAGTCAGTCTTGTATAAAGAAGGTACTCCTTCTGCATCCATCCAGTGAGTACTTAGCTATGAGGAAAGTCAAGGCACAAGCTTAAATAACTTCACCCAGAAGTAAGACACAACTGAGAATGGGAGTCTCCTGACTGTAGAGCTCTGGGATCCTTTCAAGGTCTGTCCTTGTGCTGCTCAGTTGCTAGGTTGGGGACCGTGCCCTCCTTGCAGAACTGGTCTCTGTTAGGATCCTTCATTTTAAAACCCTTCCATTTGGTTTGGGTTAGTTTTAACCATCTCAGTAACACTGAAATAAAATGACTTCTGGTGGTTGCTGCTGTTGGTAGGTTTGTTCTGAAAATAGTTCTTTCTCACTGGAGACGTGTTTTGGTGTTGTAGTCCATGTGTTGAACAGGAATGTTCCCTGCTAGATTATAGGGTGGATTTTTTGAATGACATGTAAATACCAATCAGTAATTGCAATGATGCTACTGATGTGCTTAGATGTTAACTGTGTACTTACCCAGTTTGGTTCCTGCAATGCTTACTCATGGTGAAAGTTCTTTTTTTGATTTGATACAGTCTTGCTTATATGAAACTGCAGGCTAAATAATTGAAGGAACTAGTTGTAAAGCTTTTCCACTATTGCATTAGTAACAAGGCTTAGACTTGTGTATTGTAGCTTGCATAATAAATGTTTTCTGTAGTGTACCTCGTGGTGGTTGTTGTTCAGTACGCGGTGTTGTGCTGTTATAATATTGCACAGGTTTTAAGCTTGTTATGAATGTCACAAAAGCTCACAGCTTCAAAAAAAATCCATTAATTTTCTCAGTATTTTATAAAACAAACCGGCTGTTCATCGTAACAAGACCTAGTCTAGTTAATTGTAAAGAATATTAGCAGCAATCTGTTGTAGAGATGTAGTAAGAGTTTCTCATTTGCAAAAATAAGCCTAACAGACCTTAATTTTACAGAGTTAGAGAATTTTATAGTTATGCTTTATGGAATATTTTATTGTCTCAAGATGGTATCAAATTACTTCTAATTTAGCATGTATGGCGGTTCATTTTATTAGCCAAAAAGTGAGTTTCCAAACCTGATTTGTGCTGTAATAAGACTATAAATATAGAACCTGCTGCCCCAGGATACTTCTGGATCCCTGCATGGGCGTGTGGTAGTGCCTTCTGTGGTGTGCTTGGGTGTCTGTCCATCTCCTGTCATCTGCTCACTGGTGGTGGGGGCGGTTTGTAACACCAGTCCTGTGAACACAACCTCACTGGAAAATCGTCATGCAAACCAGAAAATTCTGTATTTGCACAGTGCTTTACGTGATGGGGTCGTGCTCCTTAGTCAGGGCAATTAGGCTCTCTGCCGTAAATCCAAAGGAATAAAAGTTAGCTGGGCTACCTTCTGTCCTGCAGGATGCTTTCCTGTGTTTGCTTGTGCTGGTATCTTCCAGGGTGTGATCCTGTAAGGTGCTGAACAGTCTTAATATCGCTCAGCACACCCTGTAAATGCGTTAACTTCAGGCTGTTGGAGTTGCTCGGAGGCTTTCCTGGGCTTTGGGCAGAATGCTGGGTCCTTGTGGGATGGAGTGCACCAGAGGGCAGAGTAAGCCTCTCGAGGGTTTCCTTCAAATGCTCGTGGGTGGTGTTCTGCTGCGTTTAGCTGAAACTCTTTAATTCCTTTTAAGTAGTCAGGTTTTAGGTCATTTCACACTTGAAATCTTCTAGGCAATTTTTGTTTTATATAATACCTGCAGTACTTGTTCAAACAATTTTTGCGTGTGGACTAGAAAGGTAATTCCAGTAATAGCTAGCAATTGGGATTTTGTGTGTCTCTTCACTTGGTCCACTAAATATTTATGGCAACTTTACACAATCTTTGTAATTGCAGCTTATATTGTCAGACTAAATAGATGTAAAACCAAGCGTTACTAAGGAACTTAGTGGAACTATTAATTTTATTAAACATATTAGCTCCAGTAGTTAAATACATGTTTTATGGCTGCAAATGTTATGAATACATAGAAAGAACAATGGAATAATGCACTCAGTAGTACCAGTATGTGTTAGTAAATAAAAGCATTAACAAATTGCTCCCAAACCAAGTACTATTTATGTCAATGCCAATGAGAAAATTAAGGTGTTCTGTTTATGGGTAGGCTTTAATACCGGAGAATTTCTCTCATGACTTCTGCTGCAGGCTGGTATTGCCTCTCTGCCCTGCTGTTCCACCTCTGTTATGTACTCCTTACCTGCCCCCTCCCTCAACTAAACCCCTTCTTTTCTACCTCCTCTTTGCTCTGAGGTAGAGCATTTTTTCCCCTCTATAGAAAAATACACAAGAGTACTTATGCTTTTTTGGATCACAGTAACCTTATTTATAGTTTGTGTAAATAACTTGCTAAGTTTTTGCCTTTCTTTTGTTTAAATCTTTCATTTTGTTGGTTTTTCTATGGATCATTTCCACTATAAATGCTGAAGAACATTTATGACAATGTTACTTAAACATTGTGGGAAAGCAACTGTGTTAAAAAAAAAAAATAAAAAAAAATGAAGCATTTGAGTACTTAATCAGGGACCTGAAAAGGACCAGACTGAGCTGTGAAACAGGACTTTTCCATCTGGCTTGGTAATTAAGGAGCAGAACGTATGCTGCCATGAATCTGTAACCGATGGTTATAGATTCCCGTTGAGTTTTCTGCAGCTTCAGTGGGTGTCTCTTGTACGATGGTTTAAAAATGCAAGTTGGGGACTTTTTTTAGCCGCTGTTCCTGTGTTGTGCAGTTGTGTACAAAGCAGGCTGAACACTGTGATGAGTGAAGTGGTGTTTTATCTTTGTGACCCTGATGACGGATAAAGTACCACCTCCTTCATCTCATGCTTTGTGTGTGGTTTCTGCTTTAAGGCTCCGTAATTTGACTTCGTAACTGACTTCTGAATTTTAAGTCGGATATACGGAAGGGGGACGGTCAGCGAATCAATAGTCACTCAGTGCCGTGGCCCCAGTTGGGTCTGGATAGCTGTTGAAATCAAGTCCTCAATGAGCTCTGTTACTACATAATTAAATTACAAACTTCAAAATAATTGCTTTAAAGCAAACTTTAGAACCAACCTCTGTTTTGAGCTTATAAATAGAAGGTTGTTGAATCGGACTCCCTTTTAAAGAAGACTGGTTTATTATATAGTTCTGTTTCTATTTTCAATAACCAAATCTCTGCTGTAATTGTAACTATTCTTAAGCGCAAAAGTAGTGATTTTTGCATCGGGTTGTGAGGGGGGTGGAGTGATCAAAAACTTCCCTGGTAGTTTTCTTCTGACAGCTGCTGGAGGGGAAGCGAAAGCTGGGGGAAAGGGAAGGCAGAGCCGGTTGCGGCGTTCGCAGCGTTGTGTTTCTTGTGTCAAACAGATGGCAGCAAAGGGTTGTGCACAGTGGAGCAGCTCCGTCCTGCAATGGGAAGGAGAGGGGAATGACACTTCAAGATGACTTGTATCAACTGCAGCCTGGAACAACTTGTCGTTAGGCATAAAATAGGAGAGAAAGCGACTATTGATAATGCGGGCGCGTACAGGACGAAGAAGGGCATGAGATGCTATAAAACACTGAATTTCTGGAATAGTCCCAGGTGGCAAAACTTAATCTTTTAAGGTATGTCATCCACTCATGCAACATGATTGAGATCAGATAACATAATATGCATGTCAAAATAAAGAGACAGAAAGAAAAAGAAAGTATTCACAAGTTGCGACTGAAAGTGATATACAGCTGCCTTGGGGTGCTGTTGGAGTTGGCCAGCATGCCTATTTTTTAGTTAAGCGAGTTAGAGAAAGGAAATGTCAGTCCTCAGTCAGGCAAGCATTCTTTGGTAAGGTTTGCTCAAATGTCAGCGTTTTTAGAAAAAGCGCTGCGGTCCGTTCTGCTCTGATCCCCCAAATTAGATTTGCTGTTACAGTGAGTCAAGCTGCAGGTCTGTCTCCAGAAGTGTTTGATTAATAGAAGTGCTGCAGTGTTTGACTTCGTTTTTATGAAGTACAAAATTAATGGCTGCAAAATAGCTGCAGTCCTCTAGGCATTAACATATTTTGTTGCATGCTCATCTGCATCTAAAATTTTGTAGTAGGACGATCCCAGAATAAAAGGTGGAATTGGAGGCTTTGATGTCAATGATTGCTCAAGCCCTGGGATTTTAAGATATCACAGTAGAAGGATAGAAAAGGAGTTGAGAAATTATTATTATGATGTGACTCGTCTAGAAATTGTCAAGGCTGCTAAAGTCAATATGGGGTGCTAACTTAAAGTTACAAAACATTTAATTTCTCTTACAGCTCTGCGTGCAACACCCCTGGCTGAGCATTAGCTTTAATGTTTACGTTTCTGATGGACCTCATTAGAGTTTTACTTTTTGTAAACAAATGCTTTTTAACCCATTTGCCTGAAAAACTGTTACAACTTGGTGATACCTGGCAAGCTTCTATTCTGATAAC
>Ga0065711_1043792_pt1 | contig 14512 bp, 5 predicted proteins | sample Hoacrofraction12_FD_59098 | JGI IMG/M metagenome (GOLD analysis project Ga0065711, IMG submission 59098) | Hoatzin crop microbial communities from Cojedes, Venezuela - Epithelial fraction 12 v2 (version 2) | ecosystem: Host-associated > Birds > Digestive system > Esophagus > Crop | place...
CCTTCACATATTTGTAAGTATATATTAGGTCCCCTCTCAGCCTTCTCTTCTTCAGGCTGAACAAGCCCAGCTCCCTCAGCCTCTCCTCGTAGGAGAGATGTTCCAGTCCCCTCACCATCCTTATGCATCAGACTTCGTGCTTGTATCAGTCACTGCTCATTTTTAGTTTCTTACATTCAGGGTGGGATTCCTCTCTCTGAAGGGAGTTCTGGCACTCCCTACATAGCCAGGAAAGAAACGGGCACTTCCAGGGTGCCTGTGGCAAATTAGTTAAAATACCTGGTTTTCTTCATGGTTTATAAATGCAGTCTGTACAATTAACTTGGCCATCTACACTGCAGACATGTAAATGTGTGGGAAAAAAGGGAGATGAATCCCCACCTTAATCATCAGCACTGCGGTTATAGCACCATAAGTAGGACAAAAAAAACCCCAACAAAACATAAAAAAGGGGGGGGTGGATATTTTAAATCCTTATTCTTTTTTAATTAGACATCTTTAGGCTGAGCAGAGAATTATCATTAACAAAAAACCAGGAAAAAACTTCTTTTGTTCCTAAACATGAACCCACAGTGATGATACTGTAGATTTTCTTCTAAGAGGTCATGTCTATTCATCCTGTCATCACACAACCAAAACACAAGTATGTTTATGGCCTCAAAAGTATTTGAAATTTCTTTGAACCATGTTGTCTAGCCCAGTAAATTATCAGTGATGATGTTGCTTTAACATCTGCATAAGGCAATACTGTATCTGCAAATTGTATTATTCCTCCATTTCCAGTCAAAGAAGTGTCACTAGAGGAATGACTTTTTGTCACAGTAATTATACCTCCTCTGCTGAGAATCTAAAATGTTATTACTGGTAAGGTTTTATCTATGGAGCGAAAACCATGTTGCCTGGAGTGCTCTGGGCATAAAAAAGGGGATATGGAACTAATCAGTGGTTGCGGTAAAAGGGTTTGGAAACAGTAATCTGTCTCCCACAGGAAATTCTAATACTTTAAATGCTTTTCGTTCTTAATTTGAGAAACAAATAAGGTATTTGCAAAAATGTGAGAATTAGAGAGAAAAAGAGAGTCATTCATAACCAGCAAAAGACTTTGTTTCAACAAGGTAAAACCGCAGAAAATGGAAGTTAAAATAATATCTTGAAACAAAAAAGTAGAAAATATATATTTTGCCAATGGAATGAAATGAGCTGGAGAGAATCCTTTCTACTGCCTTTTATACAGAATTTCATCAAAATGGATACACTCCTATGAAGCTTTTCAGTTGTTAAAACTGTCCTTTCTGAACTTGCTAAATGACATTTCTCAGCAGCAAATTTTTCTCTCCTGTTTTAGAGCAGACCTGTTTTAGGGATCGTGCAAAAAGTGGTTAAAACCTCTCAGGAGCACTCTAGTGCTGACGGAGTCAGGTTGATCTGGGAATGCAAACAAGAGGAGATTTGTGGAGAGAGGCTACGTGTTTCCATAGGCCAACTGAGATAGATAGCCACAAACACAGGTGAGGTGTAAGGCCTTCTGCAGGATGGAATCAAAAGCAGCAGTCTCCATGGTTGCTGGCATTTGTGGACAAGTGCATTAGCTGAAGTTAGGCCATTTGAGAGAAAAGGTAGCTGGTAGGTCCACTCACAAGTGGAGTCCTCAGTGATGAAACAGAAAGGTCAGCAAGTTTTTAGGATTCATTACCGTTTGTTAAACAGTTAAATAAATAAACAGGTTCAGCAAAAAAAGAAGGTCAAGCCACTTTTCTGTCACATTTAGTGGATACTTGCATCCACTTCAGTTTAATATTTCTGTTAAGTATCTAGATGATGAAATGCAGGGTGCTTATACTCTTGCACATCTTCTCAAACAGGGCTGGCTGTGAGCATGTGGGAGTAATAGGTTCTACTTCTAATACAGGCTTGATAACTTTGAAGAAATGGTCTGAAATCAACAATAACCAATTGTGACAAGCATTTGTTCGAGAAAAAGAAATCAAGGAGATGCATACAAAATGGAGAAAAAACTTCTTTGGTACCTGTCTGGTAGAAAAAGAACTAAAGGAGGTGGCACTGGGTCACAAAGTGAATAGGAGTTAACGTGATACTCTTAATCATTGCGAAGTGTCTACATAAGAACTGGAAGAGAATCAGCAATGATGACTAATGTATCCAGTTTTAAGAAACGTACCCAAAGGGGTAGATTGAAAAAGAGAGAACAAGAATGATCAGAAGTTTGGAAAAAAAAAATCTTTGAAGACAAATGGATGTTTGACATCTAAACATTTTTGCTAATGAGAATTGTACAATATTCTTATCTATGTATCTTAGACTCATCTTAATTGCCAAAATATTGTGGATTACCGGCTTCCAACTGATTGTACTGTGTTGTGTTTGATCTGTGAATATTTGGTTTGAAGTCTTGACCTAAGCTGACAAAAGGATTCTGTTAGTGGAAGAATTATGCTTAATACTGTTAACTACTCATTCATACAAAAAGTAAATGAGAAAGAAGTAAATTTTAAAACAGGGGGCATGAAGAGGGAGCAACTATCAGTTTTCTATAATTCCTCTTTAATTCATAGTTAAAATAGTACTGAATTTAGTCCCAGATTACAGAGGAAGAGGAAAAGGGAAACTAATTGTCTTTTTTTTTGAATGTAAGACAAGAATTTCATCGGTTTTATTTGGAAGTTATGACTGCAGGTTCCAGTGGCAGGAGATTTTTCTCTGATGCTAATGCAGCACCGATAAATAAGTACTCTGATGATGCTCAGTAAATTATTCTGCTTTGTATTGAGCCAGACATCAGCCAATGCAGTGATAAAATGGAGCTTTGCCAAGTGGACAAAACCATATAATCTCTAACTTGCATCATTTATTTTTCCTTTAAGGGGAAAAAGAATACAACCAAATGTATTTGTTGGCTAAATGGACCTTATATCAATTACATGCTTGTACCCTACAGCACTAAGGCTGAGTACAATTAACCTTATCCCAAATATACAATACTGACATTGCCATCAGAAGCAGTCCTGAAATTTGGGGCTATTCTGCTATGTAATAAGACCAGAACAAAAGCCATCATGTATAGCACTTATCTAAATGACTGACTGAACAAGTCAATGGTTTGGTACCCCTTTATAGCCAACTTCAAATCTATTTTGGGCAATGATCCACATTTTCAGAACAATAGCCTCTAACTAGGGGCATGCAAATTTTGTGTGTGGACTTTTGGCACTTGTTTACCTAAGCATACTGCTGTTCTTATTTCACAACTGTGTGTCAAATTGACAGTTACCACTGTATGCTCTAATGCTAAGCTTTGGCAGCTTTGGCAGATGTTACCAGCTGACAGTGAAGATGATGAGGTTGAAGGAACGCCTGCATGTGTCAAACTTGCCATAGGGACCAGGTGGAGCACCCGAGGAATCTGGCACTCTTAATGCTGACATACATTCTGGAGAGTGGAGACCATGCCTTTGTTAAGGAGACATATGAGATGACAATGTGAGAGTCAAAGCTCCAATACGCTTACATAATGTTCCACAGTCTGCAACACATCCTAAGTGAGTCCTTTTCAAAAGGCTGAAAAGAATTTGGTCTGATATGTAACAGGAACTGACAACTGCATTGCCAGTATTTTTGCTACAGATTTGCTTTGCAGTTTTGTGCTGAGAAAAAAGATGCAGCAGCAGAGAAATCCCCTCCACTATAAACACGCTTCATGCATCAAACACTCACAAAATTTTAGTGACATGAAATTATTTTGTTTGTAATTTGTGCAGCACAGTAACCTTCTGCAGCTCCTGTAATAAGTCTCCAAAGAACAATTTTCATGTCTATATCTCACATATCAGCAATAACTCATTTGTCTGATGTTTAATGGCTCGTGGTTGTCATATATATTATACTACACAATAAGGCTGGGATTTAAATCACAGAATAGTTTGTGCTGGAAAGGACCTTATGGATCATCTAGTTCCAAGCCCTCTGTCACCCTGGATCTTTCACATGCCAGGGCAAATTTGTTCAGCTGTCAGTCTCCTCATCTGTGAAAATGGGATAGAAATGATACTTCAGAGAGGCATCATGATATCAGCTTTTCAAGTATTCAGTGTTTTGCACAAAGCTCTCTGGGAACCGAGGCTAGGTACTATGTGTAGCAGTGCCAAATGCTAGACATATTAACAGAGGGTAGCAGGGCAATCAGGAGGTAAAGTTTTAAAAACAGACTTCAAAAAAATTATTGTGTCTGTCAATACTGAAATTCTATTGCTTTGCAAGTAAAGGTTTAGGGCCCAGACAGCTTGCTCATATATATATGGAGTTTAATTTTTAAAAAGACATAAAAGAATGTTAACGCTGTGAATTCTGACAATTTAATTTAACTCCCCTACCCCAACTGTATTATCTGTAATGTCCCATGTTTCCTTCCACTAAACTCTTCATCTTTTGGTCAATTATACGTCTACCGGGAGTCACTGTCACTAATACATTAAAGAGCAGATTTAATACAGTAATAGTACTAATACATTAAAGAGCAAAATAATAGCACTAATACATTAAAGAGCACAGACTTATTCTCCACTCAACACACATTTGCCACAGCCCGTTATACTGTTCACCAGCTTGTAATAATTTACTTTCCTCAGGAAACTCTTGGAGAACAAAAGGGAGAAATTCTTTATCTAAAGAGCTTAAAAAGACAGCACAGCCTCAGACAGGAGCCTTTGCAGCAAATAGAGTTTTGTCTTTTGCTGAGCTTGTCAATCAGCCTTTGGCTTCCAAAAGGGAATATTGAAGCAGGAAGAACCACACAGCTATTAAATGAGAAGTTTTAATTTTTCCTTCTTATTTTTAACAGCCTAACACAGCAGAAAACTGCAGGTCATTAGCAATCCCCAAAGGCATAGCTATTTGTTAGTAAATCCTAGCAGTACAATTCCAAATTTAGGGCTCACATATCTATATTCAGCTCTACTTAAGGTTTGCAGTATAAATCACTCCAATCAATTGCCTTCATGCGTATTTACGCAACACAAGTTATCCTACCTCTCATAGCTATGCTAACAGGAGTAATAAGAATATCTGGAAAATCAAGCATTCAAAAGTCTGGAAGAATTGTTGTCTGTCTTACTGATTATCCTGCAGATTTCAATTATAGGCTTATGCTAGATATCCTTTCTGAAAACAAGGACTGAAGGCCTTGACTAGAGGATGCTTGGATCCATAGAAATCCTGTCTGCTTGCATTAGCAGAAATGAGCTTTTAATTTCTCTGTGGATGTGTTAATGCTTAGTGACTCCAACACGAAGGATTACTATTCTAATAGCTGGGATCAGGAGCCCCAAATATTGGAGAGCTTATATCTGAAAACACAATTGCAAGCAGAGAAATATAGAAACAAATGCTGTGGTGGGAGCGACATGATATACAACTTGATGTAAAGCAGCCTGGGAATTGCGCATGGGTCCCATCTGACCTATGCAATATTACCCACGTTAGGGTTACTCGAACTCAGCAATCAGGATCTGTACAATCCACTGGTAGTTACCCACTTAGTTTATTTGTAAGTTCTTCTGTCTCTTCCAGATCTCACAAACCGATAAAACTTGAGAAGTAAATGAAAATAATTTAGGCTACAGCGTTGCAAAGGTGACATCAAATCTGTTTTGTGGAAAGCCAAAAGGTGGGCAAAGTCCTCCACTCTTACTCTCCCTATGCAAGAGGTAGGAAGGAGTTCAGCTCTGATGCTGGGCGAATGTCTGATCTTTGGATTCCTGTGCAAGTGAGTTGTAGTAGCACCACTGCAGCTGGGATGGTCTACAGCTCCAAAGGAGATGAGATTAACTGTGAAAAAGTACAGGCTCAAGGCATTCAAACTTTTCTGCAGTAGAGAAATTCTCTGTCCTTGCTACAGAGTATTTAACAGAGTCACGGTAAAAGTGAGAGTCAGGGATTAATAGTAAAAAATAGCGTAAGCAATAAGATGTAAGCACCTGAACCTTTATGATGTTGCTGTAGTCTTACATCAGGACAGTTGATTTGATTCTGGCCCTATGAGTAATCAAGTGAACAACCCAAACATGCATATTTAATGAGAATGCATACATTCACCGGTTCACATGCATGAATCCCAAGCAAATTTTTATATTCCTTGCTTTATTTTTTTCCTAATGTAATGCTAGCTGTATTGTACTTTGTACCTGTCCCTGTACTTTAATAGGCACTGCTCATGGACTTTGCACAACTTACACTGACAAACAGATATTTTAGGCTGAAATTAGCAAGTGGATTTCTCAGTATTTGATTTAGTCATTTTGAAACACACAGTTTTTACAAAAAGTGACTGACAACAGAAAACAAGAATAATTATTTATCCTTAAGTAGATTGCAGCTAAACAATAGTAAGTTCTTGATTCTCCTCTGCAGCCCTCCAAACAGATCTCTTCATAGAACTTGAAAGGTTTTAAGAGCAAAGACAAGCAGGACCCATCTCTAACAATCTCCATGAAGTATATAACAATTGACTAATAAAAAGAAAATTAATCCAAGATTGGAAGAATGTGAACTTCTCATCAAAAAGAAACTTGACCTGATTAGAAACTATCTGAATATTTAGTATATTGAGGAAATATTCACCATACATCTGTATTTGTAATTGTGCTGTTTAGCATTTTTCTTATTAAACATGATAATCATCTCATCTCCTCAGGATGGATCCTGTCCCTTTCAGATTGTACTGGGAAATTTGACGACACTTAAATGAGAGAGTTCCAGCTAAAAAGTAATCTCATTTCCTATATCTTCCAAACTAAGACTAGATAACCTTAATTTTCATCTTCTATATATAATTCATAACTACAATAAAGACTTGATCTTTTCCTTAGTTAGCATTAATTCTTACAAATTAAACACTAAAGTTTCTTGTGTTGTTCTTACTGAAAATTAGGCTGAGATAGAAGTTGATATATATTGCCGTTGCTGCAGGACTAGTGTGAACAGACTAGTGATCTTATACTAAATGGACATAACTTGGTTTGAAAGCACTGACTAATTTGAGCAGTGGTTTCGAAACAGAATAAATCAGTAAGTGTACTTCTGAGAGTAAATGCAAATAATGTTAATGTGCTTGCGGATTTAGATAAGAAGCATCAACAATGTTTCCTACTATATCTATTTTACAGTCTTAATAATATTTGGTGCCAATTTGAAAGCAAAAATATATTTTTTTGTTTTATTTCCCAAAGCTCATTTTGAATAAAATACATAATTCCAGGCTAAAAGTGCTAAAACATGTCTCATGAGAAAAACAAAAAAGCTGAGGCATCACTTTCTTTCCCCAATAAACAACATCTGTATTTTTATAGTAACACTATGCCGTAAAATACTGCCTTGGCCTTATGGTCAGTAACCTTTCAGACACTCTTTGATAACATTCACCTTTGATAACACATGTTGAGCAAACTTTCCATTCAAACAGTACATAACAGGATTGAATCTGATAAGAATAAGTCCTTAGGAAATTACAAAGAAACCTTATTCAGCCTTTTCTTCTGTCTTACAATTTTATCTTCACTTTTCTGAGACTTTAAGCTCTTTGACAGAAAAGCTCTTTCTATCTTTGCCCTGTTCAGTACTGAGAATACAGCTAAAGCTTTGAAAAAATATTAATAAATTGGGTGTTGCAGAAAAAGCCCCAAGCCATTTGGGGTAAACAGTATCCATCCCAGCTGCATAAGCAGAGTATTAACACCTACACTCTCTACTTCAGCATTGATCCAGCCTACCAGAGGCATTAAAAACTACCTTCCTGGGCCATTTCAGCATAAAAATTATTTAACCACACCTATGTGCTTTCATATCGTTGTACCTTTGTTCAGCCACAAGGCGCTTCTGTGGTCCAAGCCATGCTGACAGAGCACTACTGGGCACAGTGCCTGAGGATGCCTTCTGCCTGCTTACTCTGTAGCAGCTTCTCTGTGTGTTGGTACCACAGTGGTTTTCTTGTGGTTGGCCCTTGTGCACTCACATTGACTTTTACTATTAGTGTGTAAGGCACCATGCCCATGTTACACAGCAACTTCAAAGAAGATCTTGTCTGAATAAACTGTCTCAGTACTACCTGTGATAGTCAGTTCCCATGAATCACTGAAGAAAAGGGTTCAGTGCAGTAATTCAAATACACCTCATTTGTCCCTAAAATAGTACTGAAGAAGTAGACATCAGGAAATTATCTAATTTAAATTGCCATATCCAAAAATGAAATTCTTTATTTCTTGTCTTAGTCTCAGTGGATATGGAGAAAACTAATTATAGTTCAATTTACAAGGTCTTCCTGCTGGGAAACTGGAGTTTCCGCTCTGTGTTCTCTTTTTTAGTATTTATTTGATCCTTCACCTCTGAATCTGATATGCCTCCTATGTAACTCCAGAGCCTAACAACAGGGGTTCAGCATGAGAAGCTCTGAAAAGTGGGGTCTTTCATTCCTCAGATGAATAAAGTACCTCCAGGCTGGGAGAGGGAAAACAACATCAATGAATTTACTCAGAATCAAGTTTTTCTATCTGGAAAAATGCAACTGGAAGAAACAGGAGTTGTCTAATGGATAATCAGCTGAGAACATGAATGTTGATAACTAGGAGTGAATGTGTTCTTCACTGTAGGAGTCAGGGACCCCTAAACTGTTTCCAGCTAGCTGATGGTGTTACAAATAGGTGTCTCACATGATCATTGCTAGTGCCTAGTCATGAGTTACAACGCATGCCGAGGTCAAAGAAAAATGGATCTCAACAGTACCTTCAGGTTCATTGGACAAAAAGACAAACTCGTCGTATTAGGCAGGTTTCATCTACAGAGAAGTAAAGGTTTGTGAAATGTCTTAGAGTATGGTCATTTTGGAAAGGAAACTTAAATGATATCTTGTTTCTAACATCGTGCTAAGGGCCAGCTGGCAGGAAAGCTTGCAAGCACAAGACAATGCAGGTGCAGGCACAGTTCAAGATCTACAGTGTTGTTAAATGTAACATTATGCCACAATGTTATGCTCTTGTCGTCAGAATTACATTGCCTATGCAAGATATAAATGATTGGTCTAGGCACCAGTAGCGAGGACTCAGATGTCAAGTGAGTCAAAGCCACTCAGAGATGAAATATTTAATGATTCAAACTGTATATGCCAAAAGGCAACCCAAATCCAGTCTGTTGCTCTTCTAAAAAGAAGGAAAAAAAGGAAATTTAATGGAAAAACCTCAGGGACACAGGACATAATGTACTATGTCACAGCAAAGGTGGATGGCTTTGCTGAGTGGAAATATCTAGACTGTTTTGATGAAAATGGATATACTATTAGCTTATGAACATCTATAGATGTATTATGTATAGCATGAAATTAACAGGAAAGCAAGTTTCTTGCCAAACAACCAACCAAAAGTACAAGCAAAGATTTCCCCTTTCAAAGATAAAGGGTAGACAAAAATACAGAAGAGCAGCAGGAAGATGTGGATCAGGAAAAATTCCAGTTCTTTTACAAAGGCTTAAAAAATGTTTGCAGTTCTAAAGGTAGGGATGTCAAGCCACTTCTCAGCAGCGAAAGTCAAATACTGTTGACTGATGAAAAGAAAATCTTGGTGTGAACATTGTAGTGGTTTATTAAATGGTCTGTCATCTTTGATGAAGTGCTATGAGAAGGCCCAAAGCTGAAACTAGCAACCCTAGCAAATTTGCCCTCTCAAAGTTATCAAATAGATGTCACCAGGTGAGACAAAAGACATCACGGGTACTCCTATAAAGTGATACATGGATAGTGGTCAGCAGATGGACACATTACTGGTACAGGTAAGGACCAGTTCTCAGGAAGTTCAATGATGCGAACAATATCCCCTCCTTCACAAACTGGAGAAGTGACCATCCATGTCTTGATTAACCATCGTATTTCACTGTGCTCAACCTCTGTAAAAATCCTTGTTCAGCAAAATACAGACTTGCATATAGTCTGTGCCAGATGAAACCCTTGGAGGCTATAAGTTATGAATGTCTTCAGAAGTCTTTGCAAAAATCCTGATGTCCAGATGATTTTGTGAATGTTGCTCACTAGCTTCATGGCCTGGAGATGAGGGTTCCTGATCATGGAAGACTACCTGTCAGTGGTACAAAGTAAGGCTGTATTTGCCTCCTGCTTTGCTTTTATCATAGCTTCTGCAGCAATATTTATGTGCAGCCAGAATGAAAGATCCACATTCAGTTACCAGATGGTGTTTTTACCATGCAGAGACCCGATACGAAATCAAAGGCTATAGAGCAGCCGTCTTTGCTGATGGCTGTGCATTATCCACCCACGCATGTTGGACTGCATGAAACATTATAGGCTTATAAGATCTAAGACCCAGTCAGCTCAAAGTGATTATGAAGAAAATAAATTCAATCTTATACCTTTCCTTACTGGAAAACATGTTGAACGAGTTGAGAGTGGTGACAGCACACTAGCCAGGGGCCGCTACTCTGCAGCATGCTGCCCCATGACACTGCTGCTGATGGTGGAGTCACACAGAAGATTTCAGAAGCCAACACAGCTCCAGGGGAGATGAAAGCAGCGTATCTGGAATGAAAAAATAATATAGCTTCTAATAAAGTGAATGCATACTATGTAAGTGTCACCACTGTTCTCCTCTATGAAAAATTTACTGTCACTGCATCAATCATATGCTTTCTTGTGTCCTTAATGTCCTTAATGTTAGTAGTTCTTGAACACTGAGTACTTGGTGTGTTGAGGACTCAAAGCTCTCAGTGTTTCAGTCTGCGTATCTGGTACATGTGCTGGGCAAAAGATTTTCTGAGGCTTTTTTCTCTGACCAAGTAAACTAGGTTGCAGGTTTGAAAACCAAGTTAGAAGGACATGTTCATCAGTTATGTGGAACTGCCTCTACAGCATGGAAAACTACAGGTAGAGGCTATCTGCTAGGGCCATATTAATGTTGTTTGAGCATGTGAGTAAAACCAGCTTATAGTACACAGCGCAAGATGTAGCAGAGGACAGGGAGAATAGATATGGTGTTATGAGTTCTGTGGAACAGCTAGCACTATGCATGATAATGACACAAATCAGATTAAATTTGTCATCAAAAAGCCACAAAGTTTGCATTCTAATAATCTGAGTCAGTGGGAGACACCACGATTCCCCAACACCAACAGTAACAGTGGAGCAGATCCTGCTATTCCAGAATTCATGCAATTTCATGAAAAATTCCTAGACTCCAAAACCCACCGAGTTTAAAAACTGACTTTTTCTGTGAGAAGAAAATTGTTCACAGTGCAAGGACAGAAGCTTTGATATGTATCTTGTACCAAAGGTCTTGTTCCTTGGAGGATTGCCCCCATAGTATCCTCTGCTGTTCAAGTGGATGTAGTAAGAGAATTCCATTGTTTAAAGGAAAAACATTGGTAGCTCTTAAATCTGAGTCACAAAAGTCAACAAAAGGATTCAAAAGTATGGAGTTAAATCTCATACACATAAATTTCAAATTTATATAAGCATACATAGCATATTTGAACTGAAAAGAAAAGGTGCAAGCAAAACGTCATTTGGTAGATAATATTTTAATCAGATTAAGAGAAATGAAAATGCCATCAGTGTCCTGAGGATCAAATAGGGAGATGGACACATATCCTTGCAACCAAAGCACACCCCTTCTGTTATTTTATATATGTAGCTCATTTCAGGTATCTCAGATTCACCTGTTCTTGCCGCAGGCAGCTATCATGTCCATTAAAGCTGCAGACTTGAACGTGAGCTCGTTCAACAAAGGGTTGTAATGTTTTCTCTCTCGTTTGAGATCATGTGAACTATCAAATGGAGTCCTGAATTTTTTGTTTGTTTCAGATTCGATGGGAATAATTAAAATATGGCATAGATCTATAGTTCCTTAGATAGATCGCCACTGGAGGAAGACTCAGTAGACATGCTTGACTCATGAAGGCAAGAGTAAGATACTGCATTTCTAAGCTATATTTAATTAGCATTGCCTATGTCCTCTGCAGAAAACACAGGTTTCTGCTACTCCTGCCTTCAAATTATTCAGGTAACAAACATTTGATATGTTCCTTTGTTATGTACAAATACTATTTTTGACCCAAACTTCAGTTTATAGCAGCTTTTACTGTAAAGATGAATCAATGTTCGTGGTGTTGTAAGCAGATCCCCTTAATATACTCCTCACCCTGGAATTTCCTTGCTACCTGTGTTCATTTCACAGCCTCTTTATTTCTGTTTGTTGAACGTGTGATGCAAACTCACATATCACCTACACATACAGAACAGAAACATGCCTACAGCCCACATCTGAATACTTTAAAAATCATGCGATTTTCTTTGCCCTCCCTTGCTTTCTACTGACAGTTGTCCTAATAAGAGACAAAGAATATTAGCTCTATGAATCCTTGGACTTTACTACTTTTCCCTAAGTAGAAATGGCGAGACGAAATCTAGAGGGCTTTCAAACTACAAGAATATGGGGTGCAAGACTGAAGGACTCTTCAACTCTCTCCCATGGGTCTAGGCATTGATGCACTTCCAGGCTAGTACAAATATTATCAAGCCACTGATCAGTGCCCAAAAATTTCTGTCACCATAAGGAACAGTAAAAACACACAGGGAATTCTTGAAGAAAACTTAATGCTCCAGAATACACATTTGACTCCTACTACCAGTTATCTATTGTGGCAGCTGTAGCAAGCTAAATGTGGGAGAAAAGGTTTAACAGCCAAAAAAAATGGCAAAAATATTGCTGAAAGACTGTAACAAATGGGAAGAAGAAAGCGGCAGGACCATGAATACAAAGGGAGAAAAGGAGAAGATGAATATGAGCAGGAGGAGGAAAAGGAAGAAGAGAGAATTGTTTCCTCCTTTCAGAGAGCCTGCAACACCGTTCGTCCCCAGCCTCAGTGACAGGATGAAAGGCATTTGTTCCTGGCTGTCAGTGTGTCTCTGTTTGTGTTCGCCAAACTGACCTAATGAAAGAATACCTAGAACTGTAAGACTGGAAAAATCCAAGCACTTCAACATATCCAGGAAGTTTGAAGGACAAACTGCCTTTTTTTCCATTTTTTATCAGTAAGGCATAATTCACTGTTAAATTTACATCCAAATTAAACTTAACAGAGGCTCTTTCTGGTGCCCAAGCATTTAGGTGAGTTACTGAATTTGCAGTATATCTTGCACAGACTTACAAGGCAAACCTGAGATGAAATATAAGGCCCTGCTGTAATCATGCAAATAACTGTACAAGGCAGAGAACTGAAACTGACTCCTCCAGTCCCATGAATAACTAGAGTTTTGTACTCTGAATATCTGGTGTTTTCAGGTATCTGATATCTGATATTTCATTAATGTGCTGGTCCAAAATCTTCACAGCAAAACACTGAATAAGCCTGAAAAATAACAAGATGTTTGTATACAACCTGCAATCAACAAATACAGAATATTAATTTTAAAACATGATTTCTTACACTTTCCCTCGATTACAGCTTTTACCTATTAACAGCAACCATCTGTGGTAGCTCAGAGCTACATACCTGTGACTGCAAACACAGTTTGCTGTGGAATAAGTGGGTAAAAACTTAAAAAACTTCTGCTCAATTGCCCAGTAAAAGTACCATTAGTTTATTCATTATGCTAGACAGAAGGCAGTTCCCTAAGAGACTAGCATGTTGCAAAGGAACAGAGGTTTCAACAACATCAAAATTATTGAAGTACATTCTGAGCATCTCAAGTGAGGTTTCTACAAGATGTTGCACCATTGCTCCGTCTGAGGTCAAAATCCAGATACACACTGGAATGCCTATTTTAATGAAGGTCATACTGCCAAAGGTTGTTCCACCTTTGAAATAATTTTATGTTTGTGATGAAGAAGTGTAATTCACAGTGCCACTTGGCCCCCATTACACGTATCCAGGACTGCAATGTCAATCTGTACAACTAAGTGCAGTCTAATTGTTGATATTACTTTAACGTCTCATCAAAACCTCCATCGTATGCCGATCAAATTTTCTCAAACTATTTTACCATCAGAGTACTATTATATCAAAATCTTAAAAAGTGGGATATTGATTTAGACAAAAATGTGTTTTGAAAACAGTGGGGAAAGCTCTTTGACAGTGTTTAAATATCTTATTTTGACATTTTCAGCATAAGAAAGTAGGAACAGGAGTTTGCTAAGCAGGAACAGTGTTAAATGACTCTGTACTGTTCCAGAATCTCTATTTTGATCATTTCAAAGTTCTGCTTACAGCAGCTATTATTTATACCAGATTTCTGTGGTGGGGAACGTAGCTTACTAGGAAAGTAAAGTACTTTGATATGGTCATTGAAAAAAGTGTAATATCAATCAGGTGACACTAATCACAGAATCACAGAATCACAGAATCACAGAATCACAGAATGGTAGGGGTTGGAAGGGACCTCTGTAGGTCATCTAGTCCAACCCTCCTGCCGAAGCAGGGTCACCTACAGCAGGCTGCACAGGAC
>Ga0065711_1043793_pt1 | contig 14512 bp, 8 predicted proteins | sample Hoacrofraction12_FD_59098 | JGI IMG/M metagenome (GOLD analysis project Ga0065711, IMG submission 59098) | Hoatzin crop microbial communities from Cojedes, Venezuela - Epithelial fraction 12 v2 (version 2) | ecosystem: Host-associated > Birds > Digestive system > Esophagus > Crop | place...
AAAAAAAAAAAAAAAAAAAAAAAAAACAAAAACAAACAAATAAAAAAATCACACTTCACCATGGCTTTGGCTCTCTTACTTCCTAATTTAGCTACACCGGGCAGAGCAATGGAAATGCTGGATAGATACCTTCCTTGGAAATGTGCAGGAGGGCCTGCTTTTTACGTGACCTTGCCGCTCCTTTTATCAAAACACTTCCCTTACTTTCACTGACATTTACCCCAAGGACATTGAAGCAAAGCAAGGGAGGAAGACCAGCACACAAACTGCCCGCCTGCTCTAAGCAGAGCTTTTCATCAGTGGATTTACCGATGACTGGGATATCTGAGAAAGACTGACAGATTCTTAAGTGCCCAGGGTTTGTGTTTCACTGTTGCCAAGTCACAAAGCAAAACCCAGAAGACTAAAAAACTACAATTTTGTGAGGGGTGAGCTGACACCTACCATACGCATTGGGAGAAAGAAGAAAACGGCAACAGCACATCAAGCAGCCTCCAGATTTCTGAAGTGCCACCTATCTGATCCTCTTGCATTGTGTAGTATCATGGTACTAGACAACCTGTCACACAGACTTCAAGAGGGCTACTTAGTTTGACTAGAGAGAAACGAATTTGCCCTCAGAACCCCACCACTGTCCCTTCCTTTGCAGAACCAGAGACAAGCAGTAATTGCTAGATGAAGTGGAAAAAAAATAACCAACAACAACTATGCACCCAGTTCTCCACTGTCTTGCACTTCATGTGGTCATTTACATCTGGGCAAAGTGAATGTGAAACACTTCCAAACCACAGAAGCAGTAATTTACACTCACTTCCACTGCATTAGGCATGAGACTGAGGAATCAGGCCCTCTCTTACAAGCAAAATGTCCTCGACAATGAATGACAAGTAAAATATAGGCTGTGTAATTCCACTTGTTTTGGAAAACAGTCAATTTAGAAAGGTTACCATAAGACAGCAGCAAAAACCTGCTCCTGAACTCCCAACGTCTCAAACCATAGCCTTGTCAATAGTACACAGGGTGCAAAAGATTATGGCCAGCTCCGGCCATTAGTTTCCTTTCTGGGCAGGAATCCCAGCATAACAGATACTTATGCATATTCTGTCCTCATTTTATCTAATTACAAATATCTCTCTAGGGATGGGGAGGGGAAAAGAGATTTGATCACACGATTTTAGGTCACTTATGCAAGGGATTGCTGGGATATGCATTGATCCAAACACTGCTGTAATATCTTAAAAGTTCCCAGAGCCCTCTAGCAAGGAAAAAAAAAGATATGTATCATTTTTTTCTATTTACATGAGTTTTTGAAATTGGCCACTAGGATTTTAATCAAGTACTGCTATAAATCAGAAAGCAGTGTACGGAAATGTTTAAAGTGCCAACACACTGATTAAAAATATCATGTTTTCCTAAACACCATCTGTAAATACATTCTTTCTTTCCTGTATTATACATACACACAAATATACATATATTCTGCATACACACAACTTTCTCTGAATAAGACCAAAAACATCAGAGAAAAGTGGAACAGGGTCATTTAAGAAAAAAAATCAACTTTATGTTGCTCATTTGGATTTTTACTTAATGGTTGCAGCTCTGGTGAAAGATGGAACATTGCTTTACATTGATGAACTTTTAAAAGCCACATTTAGGCATCATCTAATCAAGCAAAACAATACTAAGCAGAATTACCCCTGCTTGCCCTAGATCAACAAGGCCTAAGTCTTCTGCAGTCCAAGAATAGGTACAAAATTGTACAACTCTCATAACCATCACAAAGTGCTTCAAACCTGTTCCTGAGTGCTTCAAACCTGCTCCTTAAGCATGGGAGGAGTGGAATACAGCAGAACTTGGTGAATTTATTTAAGAGAAAAATGCAAGCATTGTTTGAAACTCATATGGAAAGACGGTAGAAGTTATTGGCTGAATAATTACCTTGGAAAAGGACATCAGAATTAAACAGACACCCTTCAGGAACAGAAAACACTAGTAACAGAAGCAAAAAGTGGATCTTAAAGGTCACGAAGTATAGGGAGAATTGCCAAAGTCAAGAGTTAGAACTTGCAAAAGCTATTAAAAAATAGTAACATTTTTCTGACATCAAAATAAAGGCCATCAAAGAAAGTTCAGCTGTTTTGCAGTTAGAATGGTACATAGATTAAATATAATGCAGGTGCAGGCCAAGAACTAAAGGAATGCTGTGCTTCAGTGGGATGACCAAGGTAGAAGCCACAAAGACATTTGTGCAGTCAAGGCATAAATTCTGAATAATCTCTGCCCAAGAACTGTGACATGAAACCATATATCTACTAGCAAGTTCTTTAAACAGATACTGCAAATCATGGTTACTACTGTATTACCGAGGTATAGCAAGCAAAATAAAATACCGTTTGTTAATTGTTGTAGAACACAAACCTTGCAAATTATTACAGCAAGGCTAGCCAGAGTTTACTCACATGCGATTTAAGTGCAAAATGACCAACGACACACTTGAACAAGGAAACGACTAAGATGCAAGTTCCATAGCTTGTGCCAAAGTAACGTGACATCCTGCTTTCATAAGATACCGATATTTTAGACATCTTTTTCTTAGTTATTTGGCCTATATGAGAAATATGAGAAATTATTGAAAATGAAGATGATGAGGATTAGTTCAAGAATGGTGATATGACTCAAAAACCACTGAAAGAGGATTGGACGCAGGTAAACTCCTAACAGAGACAGGGATTGGCTAAAGGGAGGTTACTTCTGGAGTTCTAGAAAGGATTGGTCTGGGAATTGATCTTATTTGGTATCTCTATTAAGGGCCTTTGCACAAAAAACACGTGCGCTGATAAAAGTTAGCCACCTGCACAAGTTGAAGGAACATCAAGGAAATTAAGAGTATCAGGAAAGAAGAATTGGATGGAATGAATTCAGTATAAATTTCACTTAATACCCTGGAGATCATCATCTCAGCAACAATAACAGCTGAGAGGACAGGAGAAAGAACATAACAGTACCAGTCTACCACAGGATGACTATGAACCACCAGCGCTATACAACCACAAACAAATGCAAAAGCAAGGTGCTCCCAGAAGAGGTAAAAAATAAAGTTATTGTAGAGGGCAAAACCTCACCTGGAACAGAGTACAATTCTGTCTACTCAACTCAAGAAAGTTAAATGTGAGTAATCCAAGATGGAGTAGAGAAGTCAAAGGCAATAAATACTCTAGCGATCAAAGGAAAGGAAAAGACATCACAGATGGTTTACTCTATCAAAACAAAGACTGAGAGGGCTTATAAATAGTGTCGTACAAATGCATGATAGTGGAGAGGAAGACATGGACAGAGTAATAGTATTTAAACTAAGAACTCCATGCTGGCACCAGAACAAATGGGTATAAACCGGTCACAAGTAGGGCTAGGCTAGGGATTAAAATGCTATTTCCAGTCACAAGAGCAGTGGGTTCTGGAACCCTCCCAAGAGAAGCAATGGGAACAAACAGTCCAAGTGGGGATTTAAGACAGGGACTTTTCAGTTTATGAAAGGGATTATCTGACATGGTACCAGGGGACTGGACATAAGACCCAGGAACCCTCTTTTAAACCTACACTTCTATTAATTGAGCCTCTGTGACCAATTTGGTCTTTGTCTTCTCATCTGAAAGTACTCACACAGGAACCAATTAGTGCCAACTGGGATGGCAGCCTTTAAGATATAGGTACCTAGCCACTAGAAACAGGACCAGGCTCACCCACACACTCAAGACCAGATATGAAGTATAGCCTCTTGCTTGAATAAGCACTCTAGCCCAAGCTGACTTTTGATGGTAGTACAACACACAAGAAAATCATGTTCAAGCCACTGTCACAGCCCCTTAAGTGGCTGGCCAAGAGACCACTAGTGCCAGATTCCAAACCGTTCTTCTAGCGGCGCGTGCAGAAATCCCTTCAAAGGTAACCTGTATCAAATCCCATGGGTGAGCATCTCCCAGACACTTCAGCCTCCAAGAACTCACTACTCTCTCATCCAGTCCTGTTAGCTAGCTACCTAGAAGAGACCTCCGCACTGCAGGTGCTGCCTGGAACACCACACAAGAACTGCTGGCCAGCTTAATGAGGCATTTTTGACAAGCAAAATTAAAACCCAAGGGAGGCAAAAGGACAGAAACCAAAAGAAATATCCAGGTTCAACAAAATCTTCTCACACGAAGACTGAAATTTTCATGCAGCTTTTGTATCAGGGTAAAGACCTAACACTCCACATTTGAGCTGGCCCCTATTGGAAAAAAACAGTACTTATAAAGACAAAAGCAAAAGGTCGAAGTCCTACAGCCCTGAAAATAGATGTGTTGGAGGGAAAAACCTGACAGGTCCTGATTGATAACCATGCTTGAGGGAAGCTGCTGGAGGAAAACTGCTGCAGCAAAGGCTGCAGGGAGTTACTGTTCCAAAACCCTGCTGCAGCAGAAAAGGCACATGTGGCTGCTAGAGCAGGAGCTGGACATGGTTAATTGACTGGGAAAGTTTAGCAGAGATGGAATTAATGCAAAGAGCTCAGAGCCCAGGCGTGCAATTCTGTTACCAAGGGAAAGAACCATTCGGCTGGAATTGCAATCCGTTTTCAGGTCAGAGCCTTTCCCAAAGGCAGAGTGCTCACCTCTCATCTGTTCCTCCTCTTCCCCTCCAAGGGGTGCATGGAGGAGAAGGTAGCTGGAAACAGCAGCCTGGGAAATCGACTGTCCTTTGAGGGCCAGCCAGGTTTCAACTTTGCATGGTGTGTGTTTAGCAGAGAGGAATTCCTAAGACGTGTCAGGAGAGACAGCCTCTCCTTACCCTACGACTTCATGGGTAAGTTAGTCGTGGAAACAAAACCAGAAAGCTAATAATAGGGAAGGAGGGAATTTACTTTCAAATCTACTCAGCAGAATGAATACCTGAACCAGATACATTTGCAGTCTGGTCAGATGAGAATGCCAGGAGTTAGTTACTGCGGAATCACAGCAACAACATGGAAAAAAACACACCCAAACAATTATTTTTTTTTTTAAAGTAAAATGGACTGCAGAGGAAGATAGGAAAGACACAAACCACAGATCAGATGACATAGATGATCTTACACAATGATGCACTGCCAATATTTTGATAAGTAGCACCCACAACTGCATTCCTTTCAGCTAGCATGTCAGAGTCACTTTCCTCAGTAAGGGAGGACTAGATATGGGAACTTCTTCATTTCTTCTGCCATTTTAACAAGGGGGCTTTAAATACACTGACACATACTTACAAGTAGCCTTGTAAAATAAATTGAGTCAAACTGTTCTCACACCAATGACTTTTAATTCAATGCATGAATTGTACTGAACAGACTGTCTGGTGTGCAGCATGTATATTTTGAAATGCAAAACTACTTGCCACTTGGTTCATTTCTGTGGTAAAATATTTGCACCCCAACAGTGGCTTTATCAGCTCTAGGCATAAACCACTGCCATTAAGGATGGTTTAGCGATATTTATCAGTGAACTTCTTCCATCAGAACCAGGCAGACAGTCTTAACTCACTTTCCCACTATTCCTCCGTGCCCCTAATTTCAGCTCAGCCATAGAAGTGCTACCAAGGAAGGATTCCCATTCACTTTCAACACAACACTCATATACCATCTAACATTCAACACCAAAAGCAAAGCAATGTGGCTTCTAAACCTCCAATTCCGTCAATGGTTGACGGTGGCTAGAGAGTTGGGTGCAGAGGAACCTGATGAAGTTCAACAAGGGCAAGTGCAGGGTCCTGCACCTGAGGAGGAATAACCCCATGCACCAGTACAGGCTTGGGGTGGACCTGCTGGAGAGCAGTTCTGTGGAGAGGGACCTGGGTGTCCTGGTGGATGACAAGTTGACTATGAGCCAGCGGTGTGCCCTGGCTGCCAAGAAGGCCAATGGCATTCTGGGGTGCATTAGAAGAAGTGTGGCCAGCAGGTGGAGGGAGGTTCTCCTCCCCCTCTGCTCTGCCCTAGTGAGTCTCCATCTGGAGTACTGTGTCCATTTCTGGGCTCCCCAGTTCAAGAAAGATGAGGAGCTACTGGAGAGAGTCCAATGGAGGGCTATGAAGATGGGGGACTGGAGGATCTCTCCTACAAGGAAAGGCTGAGGGAGCTGGGCTTGTTCAGCCTGAAGAAGAGAAGGCTGAGAGGGGATCTTATAAGTGCTTATAAATATCTGAAGGGTGGGGGTCAGGAGGACGGGGCCAGACTCTTCTCAGTGGTGCCCAGCGACAGGACAAGGGGCAATGGGCACAAACTGAAGCATAGGAAGTTCCGCCTGAACATGAGGAAGAACTTCTTCACTCTGAGGGTGACGGAGCACTGGAACAGATTGCCCAGAGGGGTTGTGGAGTCTCCTTCTCTGGAGATATTCAAAACCTGCCTGGACATGGTCCCGTGGAGCCTGCTCTTGGTGAACCTGCTTTGGCATGGGGGTTGGACTAGATGATCCCCAGAGGTCCCTTCCAACCCCTACCATTCTGGCTGATTCTGTGTGACCATCACCAAGTCAGTAAGTGTATGCCATTCCTCCCATCAGAAGAGCAGAGAAAACAGTCCCATGAAAGGGACAGTGATGCTTACTTTAAGCCTGATTATAACGTATTTTCCTGCTCTGGCATGAAAGTGCCACATACTTTACATAACAAATAACACATATTTTTCCTAATTCTTTCATGCTGGAACCTCCTGAAATCCTCATTGTAGGACACGTAAAAAGAAAATTCCAGGTGGGAATTATATATTATGTATTATATATTATGTATAGCTGCTTTCCGCTCAGTCTGAAAAAGCCCAGAGAGGTGGTAGATGCCCCATCCCTGGAAACATTCAAGGTCAGGCTGGAGGGGGCTCTGAGAAGCCTGATCTAGTTGAAGATGTCCCTGCTCACTCCAGGGGAGTTGGACTGGATGACCTTTACAGGTCCCTTCCAACTCAAGACTAGATGACCCACAGAGGTCCCTTCCAACCCCTACCATTCTGTGATTCTGTGATATATGAAATCTCACTTGGCAGAGCTACTCACAGCAGGCAAAGGCAGTCTTTCGCAGGTAAAGAGAGACTCTCCTTTAGACCTGTATTCATGCTTAGGAAGTTAACTACATTTTAGCAACAGGTAATTACATTAGTACCTCCTCTACTCAGCCTGACTAGCATGAGAGTCATACCTGACTGTGAAAAAAAGCTCATGACTTATCCAGGCCATACAACAAGTCAGGGGTCAGATTTAATTCAGTAGGCTCTGATGTGCCATGCTGCAACCACGAAACAAAGCTGCCTCTCCCTGTGCACAGAGGCAGAACACTGAAGCGAACCTTGCTCCAAGACAGCACCAAAATGCATCACCTCATAGTCCCCATCCTCCTCCAAAACATCAGGGTAGATCATAGAGAGTCCATCCTTCCAGTCCAGAAGCCACTGGAAACTCTCCTCCTCATCCTGTATGAGGGGCCTGAAACAAGCATTTCATTTTGGGAAATGACTCAGGAAGAACATGTGAGGAAACCGAGCAACAAACAATACATAAGGTGGATATAAATCCAGATAAAATATTAAAATCATTAAAGGGTTGCTGCTCCCTGAAGGTTGGAAAAAATGAAGAGAGTTAATTAAAAGCAATCTCCACACAGTGCTGAGCTAGCCTGCCCTGATAAATCAACAGCTAGGACTGCGCTTGTAGAGGTCAACGGGGGAAAGAGGTTGGGAGGCGGGGGAGAGAAAAGCTAGGAGAAGATAAAACATTCAGCTGAGACTATCGACAAAAACAAATTGGATCAGGTGACAGGAAATTGAGAATTCCTGTGAGGTTTTCCACACATTTCCCCCTTCAATATTTTTTGCTTAGATTTCGACCCCAGGAATGCCCATTTGCCATCAACATAACACCAGCCAACCTGACCAAGTTCCCATTCATTTGTATTAGCACAAGAGAAGAAAGAGAAGTGAGAAGTCTTTGGGGCCCCATTCTACCTAGGGAGGTATTAATATCACTTTCATCCATGTGCCATTTGATCACCGAGGACTAATGTCACCAAAATTAACAGAGGGGCACATGCTTTTTGGAGAAGGACCTCCTAAAAATTAAAGGGTCAGTCAGATACAATGAAGCAATAGAAGAAGTATCTCAGCGGTGCAATTGAGAGGCTTTCCCCAGACCTCTGGAGAAAGAGCTCACTGCAGAGTCTTCCCATCACCAACCCTCACCCATGACATCTCGCAAGCCTCTTAACCTGCACTACCCCAGCTATAAAAGATGCTAATTTCTGAATTAAAATCATGCTTCTGATTTATTCCATATTTCACATCAATGGATAAATGCTAATGAACTGAAGACTTCAAGGACAGAGAGTCTACAGAAAACACAAAAACCTACAGTCTTCAAAACACCCTTTTGTAATTTTTTTTTTTTAAAAAAAAAGGTAAAAGCAGTCAGGGTAAGCTTTTAGATACAAGTGGGTTCATGTTATAATTTCCTATATTGAACACTGGCGAGTGATTTGTCGGAACACTTAGTAGGACAGCAGCCTCAAACATGATGCAGTTTTTATTCATGGTCAAGACCAAAGGAGTTTAGCAGTAAAACAGCTTTCTGAACCAGTGTTTCCATTATTCCTTGTTCAGATTGCATAGGTCTGAAGGTAGTCATAAACATAGAATATATTTGTCCCCATCATTGACTAAACACAGTCTCTCAGGAAACGATATTGAGGCCAAAATACTTGAACAGTCACAAATCCATGGATGACTTTCTTCAGAACTGTTCTTGAAGGAAATGGAAATGTGGGCATTAGTCTTCCCTTGAAGAAATAATACTGTCTTTGTGTCTCCACTATAAGTTTTCCTATAGCACTGTTCACTGGATAGTGAACTATCTGGGCTATAACTCCGGCCATTTTAATTTTTCTCCCAACTCTGTGACTAATCACATTAGGCTGTGGATCCACAGGAACACTAGAAACTGCAAAGCTCCTAGAATCAGACCAAAAATTTCACAGCCACGTGACACAAAGCACTGAAACAGGTCTTCACTTACTCTTCCAAAACCTTTTCAAGAGGAAACTTTGATCCAATACGCATAATCCTATCTTCCTGTGGCTAGCATGAAGCCAGCTCCAAGCATAAAAGCAGCATAAGCGCTGTACTTTGTGTTTTGGCAGGAGTAGCACGCCCGCATCTGATCAGATCAAATCAGCCCTGCCAGCTGATGCAGTAGGGCAGGCTGGAATTAACCAGCTCGGGGCATGGCCTTATTTCACTGTGCTGCACGTGAGTTTCTTTGCACCATCAAATCTATTTAGATTTTTGAGACCTAAAAGGCAGGAAGCATGAAGCCATGTGTTTGTAGAAAATTTAGCACAAGGTCTTAACCAAGGCATTGTATCTTTGTATCACAAGGGGGAGTCTGAGAAGAAACAAGGGGGAGAAACTAAAAGTTATGCAGAGTTCCTTTCTTTTGCATACTATGATTTCATATGCATGTTATAGTTGGCATTTTATATTAATTTCTAGAAATTATCAGAAACCAAAGACAGTATTGTCGGATGTCAGCTCACAATGTGGTATGAATGGAGAGATGATCCTCAGTTATGTTGCATCAGTTCTGCCACAAGCGACTGCAATATTAAATATCACTACCAGCCTTTCTCACCAGAGGAGTAACATTGGTGTAGTCGGCATTCCCATCAACACCTGAGCAGGGGACTCTCTCCCAGCTACAGCTCAGCAGAACACAAAATTAATGACTCAGGATTTGGCAAGCACACGCTGCTGATCACAGCCACCTCGTGCACACTCGTCAGTACCCGTCCCTGCCCTGCTCTTGCTGCTCCGCTGACTCCCTGTGAAGGCACCTCTCAGACAGTGCTGGGGTGCCAGTAAAACCTTCCATGCAGCTGGAATTGCAACTCTCTGACCGCACCCGGCTCAGGCAGGTAACCTGAAAACTGAGAAGCATGCTGACAAACTCCTGCTGTTCCCATACTGGAGGGGATGGGGGTGCGAGAAGGATATTTGCCAGCAGCCGTTGAGACACTGCATTATTCTTCTCTGAGACATCTGCTGGGAATCTGTGGTTAAAATACGGTCTGCTGGGAAATAAACCATATATAACAATTAAAAAAAAAAAAATCATACTTCAAATAATTTCGGCTGTTAAAGGTAAATAAGAATTTTAAACATTCAGTATTCAAGCACTCATATTTGTGCTACATGTCACACAGTGTAGACAGTGAAAATACACTGGGCAGTTCTTTCTTTTGAAATAAGAAAAAAATAAAGAAAACCACTTTATGCTGCTTACGCATTAGTCGAGTGTATTTGGTTTTGTTCCACAAATTGCAGAGAAATTTTTAAAGAGAAGAAAGAAGCACTTCCATCTCGAAAAAAACAAAAATCTGTTTATTAAAAAAGTGGGGGGATTTTGCAAGTACACTTTCTTTTAGATTGTGTTGATGAGAACTTTCCTTAAAAGAAACAAACCAGTGCTAAAACTGGGACCTGCACTAAGGAAGTGACTAGCACACCTCCCTCTCTGCATCCTGGGCAGAACCACCAGGCAAAGCCAGGAGAGCAGTACAGTCCTGCTGCAGCCCCCAGAACAGGCCTTAAGCAACGTTGCCTTGGTGCTGCTTCTCTGCGCGTGGGAGTATGTCACCCCAGCCAGGGGATCCTCAGATCAGAGGTCGGTCTGTCCAAGGGAGAAAAACATCAACTCCTGAAACAGACTCATCCCCCTCCTACAAGTCCTCAGGGATAAACAATACAGGGATGGTTCTTGCTCAAGGCAACATCACATACAGACAACACAGTGATGAGCCCAGAATAAATACCAAGATTGTAAAATTGATCTACCAAGGAAAGAAATTCAGCTCTGACATGAAAGACAAACCAGAGTGAGAAAACACCAGACTTGGCAAACGATAATCCTAAAAGATGGTTTATTTGCAGCCAATGGGGGGCATTGGAATGCCTCATTTCAGGACAGCAGAGGTACAGCCAACTGTCATAAATTGCAGAAGACAGACATACAAGATGTACAAAGTCTGCTCTTGAGAGCAACCTCCAAATACCACACTTACAGTTTTAGGAAAGCAGAGGAAGAAATCAATTTTCATTAGGCTACACAGAGATGAGCTGCATTACCTTCACCACGACTCAGACTGAAGACAGAGTCCTATTTCGTTTTGTGTACCAGACTTCTGCATGGTCTGGGTAAGCTATTCCCACTCAGGCACTGCGAATCCAGTCTAACAGGCATTGTGCACCCAGCGTGCTTACCTTGAAATTATTACACCCTCCAAAAAACCATACCTGTGGGCCTCTGTAGCACAACCCAGATAGTTCAATATCGCCTTCACACACCACAAATAGTATGTTTTAAAACTTTGCCTTCAACGACAATTTTGTGATACAAAATACTCCATCCATCCACACAACTGGACAGACCGTGAAAGGCTGGAACACCAACAAAACAACATCAAAAAAGCACTGCAACAACTAATGATGCACAAGCAAAGCCTGGAACCAGACATAACACTGCAACTAGTAACAGTTCATTTATCAGACTCTCTCATAATCAAACCAGTGTATCCTCAGGTCTTCTTACTTGGCTTCTCTGCCCCTCCAAGACTTTGGTTTTACGCTTATGTTTCCTTGCATAAACACAACAACATTCATTTTCTCTGAAAGCTGGTGCTGAGATGCAGAAAATACAGTTTTCATGTGGACAACAGTTTTGCTTTGAAATGTGTCACAGTAGGGCTCATTTATGTTTTCAAACGACATCAGAGCCACACTGGAAATGCTGTAGAGATTTTGGTACACGATTTAATGTGCCCAACAACCCTGTTCTGTCAAGCAGAAGAAAATTCCCTTCTGCAAAGCCACATTAAAATCACCTCCACATCACTTGCAAACACTGAACTGGCAACCTAAACGTCCGTCTATTTTATTGCTTCCACCTGCAAAAGCACCACCGCATATTATACTTTCACTTTAATATTAAAAATCAGCAACCAGATGCTTACGCAACAACATTAAAAAAAAAAAATTATCAGTCTTCATCAGCACTTAATCAGGATGTAGGGCTGTTTCAGGGATGGGTAATGGGGCACGGGACCTTCCAGTTAAGAGTCCCCAGCTTGAATTCAAGCCAGAGTTACCACTAATGAAGCACTCTTGCCATACAAGACCCTAAGACTCATGCTGGTCGGTCGCAGACATGAAACAGGGATGCGAGCACAGACCATTTCTTCACAGGTGTCTCGTGCCACAGAATTCATCATCACAAGGATGGCCATTTGGCAGCCCAGAGGTCAGCACTGGCTGTCAAGGCAATTTTATCTGAGAAGGTACAGCAATGGGAAAACCGACCACTGCTGTGCGTTTGCAGCAGGAACGCAGAGACAGAACAGGCCTGGTAGGGTTGATAAGGTCAGCTGTAGCTCTGTGCACACAAGTCTGTGATGATCTGGTCCCCAAACACCTGGCAGGGAATAAGTGTCCCCAACCACATCAAAGTTATCCGACAACATAGTCAGCATGCAAGCGACCTAGCCTAGCATTTGAGCCCCAGTTAGCCTCTTTTGTCTCAGAGGCTGTCTTGAGCAAAAGAAAGGGAGAGCACCAGCGCTGCTGCTTCAAGGCCAAACTGCTGGAAGGCAACAGCTCCTCTGGTGAGCATCCAGGCAGAGAGCTACACAGCGCAAGGGAATCTGACATGCAGAAAAGGCAATAGCCTAACATATGCTCCAGTGAGTATGTTTAATTGACAACCTGAAATAAAAGTCAGCTGTGGGAGTAAAGACAGAGAAGGGGCAGCGGGAAACCAGCTCTGCTTCTAGATAAGACTTTGTAAATTACAAGGTCTTAATGACATTAAATGCATTATGGTACCATATGCACATTGCTAATAAGGCAGAGATGGAGGAAATGGGACTAGATGCTAAAACTGGAAGTTGAACGGCTGCATTCTAGAATTCATCTTCGAATTAGAAAGTTTCTGAACCACTTTGTCCTAGTTTAGCCATCCATAAAACAAAGGCAATAATCCTTCCTTCACAGCGGTGTTGAGAGGTTTAATTAATTAATGTTTACAAAGTCCATTGAGATTTCTGACTGACATTTGAAGTAATTCAGAATACTTTTTAACTGCATTTGTTTCTTTTACCGCACTGCTCAAATGTCTCTGTATTAAGAGATCCAAAGCAGAAGAAGACGGAAAGAAAAATTATGGAGATAGGTGCACAGACTAGTGGAAAAAAACGAAGCCAACAAATTCAGCACTTCAAATCCACCGCTGTCCCATCAAAGCTATCTGAATACTACCTTTTCTACAGCTGAAGAAGAATGTGTTTATCCAGACACCTGCTGCCTTTCCCCTGCGGATCGGTTAAACTTTTAGATCTGCAAGACGTTTGCCTGCAGCACCATGTTGGTAAACAACACAAGTATTAAACAGCAGAAATAACAGGCAGTCACGTCAGGTTGATTGGATTGCCAGAGGAAGCGGAGGGGAGAAGAGCGAAGGGATGAAAGCACCACAAGAGAACCAGAAAGTGCGAACGAAGAGAGCGCTAGACGGAGAAAGCGGCAAGCTGAGCGTGAGGAGGTGCCGGGCGTTACCAAGGGACCCCACGCACTGAGCTGCTCTGTGCAGCGTGTTCCCACAGAACCTCAGGTACGCTGGAATACATCGTCCCGAGAGGCCAGCCTGGCACGAACAGGGCCACATATGCATTCAAGTGCCGGAGATAAACTGAGTATCGGACACACATTTAAGTGCACGGGCACACTCAGGGAGCTGCTCGACACCTGAGCTGGGATTTCTCAGTCTCTACATTGTCCCCCATCTGCGTGGCCAGTTGCTGCAGGGGCACGTGGGGGCTTGGAGACACAACCAAAACGCGGGCAGAGGAAATGCAAATGTCATTCAGCTCCCTTCCATTGTCAGGGAGGGCACACGAGGATAAAATACTGGGCGCTGCATCCCTTCCCCTATTATGTGTCCTACCGCTTTTGTCCTAATTTATCCCATGCATAATTTATTTACATGTGTATTGTTTCCCGATCAGCAACTTTCAAGAATAAGTGAAAATCATAAAATGTTTTCATGAACAAGTTGTCAGTAAAAAATGCAGATGGTGTCAGACAGCGAGTACCAAATCTGTTTCCTCCACATCGCATCAGTACTTCCACAGGCGTGCGGAGAGAAGCGAACCCAGCGCCTGATGTCTATTGTTTCCTCCTCCTCCTCCCGCACCCCCGGGGCCGAGGGGAGGGGAAGGGAGCTGATTACAAGCGGCCTGACCCTGCCCTCCCCGACGTGCGCGGCCGCGGGATCGGGCCCCCGCTCCCGTCCGGGGCAGGACCCCGCAGACCCGCCGCCGTCGGGAGCCCCGCGGCCAGGTCCCGTCCCCCCCCGGCGGGGGTCCCCGGGGGCTCCCCGCCCCCCGGCACACGCTTGAGCGGCTCTCTCGAGGCCAGGTG
>Ga0065711_1043794_pt1 | contig 14512 bp, 12 predicted proteins | sample Hoacrofraction12_FD_59098 | JGI IMG/M metagenome (GOLD analysis project Ga0065711, IMG submission 59098) | Hoatzin crop microbial communities from Cojedes, Venezuela - Epithelial fraction 12 v2 (version 2) | ecosystem: Host-associated > Birds > Digestive system > Esophagus > Crop | place...
AAGGGGGGGGGGGGGTGTGTGGAAATTTAACCATTTTAAAAAGCAGGTACGCCTCCCTGCCAGCGCAGCTCTCCCGCAGCCTGCCAAGGCCAGGAAAGCAGTAGCAGCCTGGAGACAGAAGAGCAGCTCTGCTGGGAGCAGCAGGCTACAGGGCCCAGGCTGAAAATGAAGCCATTTTCGCAACTGATGATAGAAGCTATTTTAACAGCAAACACTAAGAAGCCATGGGAAAATGTCACAAAATGCACATCAGAGGAAGATTTCACTCACACAGTGATTATAGGCATGCACACCAATTTCATCAGAATCTTAATCCAGGCTTGGTTTGGTGTTTTCAATTACTACAAAACATTAACATGCTGCACAAGCTGCTGTGACTGCACTGGACGGAAAATGTTTTATTTATGCTGCTTTATAGCCAATGAGACGAGAGTGGTATTCTTGAAATTTTCATACGCAAATATAAATTGCATTCCAAACGTTTTTAAACTTCACAAATTATTTTGATACATTGTATCAAAAATACATTGCAAAGCTATCCCAATTGACCTACTGACCATGGCACTCTCAAGACGCGACACTGACAATCACCCACTGCGCAACACTGGTGCCGGAGTATCACCAGAGGGTAGGAAGCGATGCATTTTGCTTTGGCAAGGCATCTGAGAGTTTGGAGAAGACACTGACTTGTTAGGCAAAGACATGTCTTGCATTAATACAAAGGAGTGGTTCTGACATTTAATTTTTGCCCCAAGTTCTACATGATCTTTTAGGCACCTCTGTGTTGTTAAAACAGGCATACATGAACACCACCAAAATGACAGAGTCTTCTACTACATTCACCACTAATTTTGATAAAGATCTTAACAGCAGTTGTGACAGCAAAGATCTGGCCTGTCAGCCAGCGTGGCCAAGTCCTGCTGCAACACCTCACTGCAGAAATTACTTTTTCCTCACTGTAAAAAACAAAGTATAAATTAGTTGTCAACACTTGAGCTTATACATGGGTTAGGTCCCCTCACTATTCAGAAAATTTCTGTTCATAAAAAGACAAGTAGAGAAGCTGTTTTGCAAGTTTGTGGTAAGAAGCTTAACAGATTTACCTGTTGCACAGAGCAACAATCAGAGATGACCTCAGTTCAGCTCACCAGCTTTACTCGACACTAGATACACTACCCCCAAAGCAGTAACTGACCTTGTGTTATATTACAGCATCACTCCAACTCCTTGAAGTATTTACTCACACTTCAACCTAGAATTTTCTGAACCCATTCTTTTGCAATCCCCGAAGAGCCAAGGACCAGGTTCAGCAGATAGCAAGCAAACCAAAAGCTATCTTCAGATACACTCCCAATGGCCACATTCCAGCTGGATTAAACCTCTCCCCCTCCTCCCCTGGGTCAGCAGCTCCCACACTACTGATCCACTCAAAACACTCCATTTCTAAAATATAAGAAATAAACACTGAAATCAACACACATGCTACAAATTTGAAACAAAATTTAAATATTCTGAATAATTATTAAAAAAAAAAAATTGACTGCATCTTAAGGAGACACCTCTGAGATTGATCACCAGTTCAGATTCTCCCTTCCTGGAATGTAATTCATGAGAAATGTGATCACCGATTTCCCTGTTTTGGTTCATCAACAGACCAGAGAGTTGCTCTAGCTGCCTTCCAGCAAGAGAAGGACCAGGGATTTGATTCCTCACAGCCAGTGACAATTCTTGGGCAATTTATGTGGAAAATCACAGGCCTTCACTTTTTTTTTTTTTTGTGCTACAGTACTATTTATGCATACATACACACCTACAGGCACGTAAAACATTTAAATGAAGTTTATTGCGAAGGAAATGTTTCTTTATGTGCCTGCAGGCACAAACAGCCACACACATTCAGTTAGGAGTGTCTTCCTTTTCACATCATGCCCTGTGCTCACATGAAATACCTGTTTTTTAGAACTGGCATCTTAGTGGATTCCTTGCTTCCCTTGCCACTGCTCCCCTTTTCCCCTTTCCCTCACTTCCCAGACTGCAGCCGAAACCCAGATCATCCCCCAGTGCTTTTATCATATGTTAGCTGCACGTATATCCCTCTTCTCATCTTCCACGTGGCATCTGATCCCTTCTTCCCTCCCACCAGGAGCCATATTAGACCAGCAACAAATACTGCTTTATCTCTTTGGCATGCAATGAAATGAGGGCACCCTTCTCCTCATCTCAGCATCCTTGCTGCATTTCGCACCTTGGACCATGTAGGGAAAGCCAGATTCAACCCTACAAAGCACTACATATCTGAAAAAAAAAAAGAGACAAACATGTTTTCCTGCTATGCACTGCAGCTTACCTTTCCCGAGGAACAGCAAACCAGTACTCTGGTTGCTTTATCTTTTTACTGTACTGTTGAGACATGGTGGTGCTCTGAGACGCAAAGGACTTTCTCATGGGCTTGCCTACTTTAATGCACAGAAACATTGGAGGAGTCTTGCTCTTCTCCTCTTTTGAAGGAAGCATATCTGAATGAGAGACAAAAGAAATGGGCTGCTTACAGGAAAGTACAAATACTACAGCTGATGAAACATTGTCACAAAGATTAATAATCTTGTGCAAAGGAATACACAGAGACACCATACACAGAATTAAACCTGACATGTCATTCTATAGCAAAACTGGTTTAATAAATCCTTGTTTATCCTAAGCTGCAGCCATTTATTCCCATGTCTTCACAGCCTGCCTCCCCCGCAGCTGTACAGCTCTGTACAGAATAGCTCTGCAAAGCAAATCGGTAAGATGCTTGGGCTGGGTGTGAACTGCAACATAAAGCAGGCAAGTAAAGTCAACAGCGTTTGACTGGGTCCAGGAAACCCATCCTGTCGAAGGGGAACGCTACACACACAGAGCCTGATCTGTTCCTCAACTCTGATGGCCAGACAGCCATACAAACACCTTTTGTCTGCGCAAGACAGGGTCAAGCATAAGACCAGTTTAAGCTCTTTAAATTGCTAGTGCAACAAAAAAAACACTTATTAAACTATAGCCTCAATCACACTGAAGTTGCCTCACTCATTTTAGGAGTACGCATACAGCCATCGTTCCCCCCTCCCCCCCCCAGTGAGAACAATCACCAAATACGACTAGCGAGATATAAAGAAAGGAAAAATAATTCTAAGAACAAGTGCTTTTAAAATAAAGACTTCCACTCTAATCATCCCCCACTACCTGATATGAATCAAGGGTATGTCCATTGGTTCATCGAAGTACCAAGAGAGGAGCATCAGTGCTCCAGGACGGACTAGTGCTTAGAGGCACCGGGCTGTAGCAGAAACAGAACTATGTGTACACGCTATCTAAACTGAGATTTCATTTTCTTCTATGCTTTCCAGTAACAGCCTGAATTTTATTTATGACAACCCAACGACCAATCAGGGCAAAATGGTCAGTCAGTAAGACTCTACATATATTCCTATTTATCACTTCTTTAAGGGTTTCCATAGCACGAAGGACACTAGACAGATGCAAATAGTGTCAACAACACTTTGGTATCCCCCTTTACGGCAATGCACTACTACTTTGGATACTATCAGAAATACACTGACAGACTTCACTGAAGCAACAAAAGTTACCAACATGGAGTGACAATTCCTAGGCCATGAAGTGTCCCTGTCAGTACTGCAACTGGATGACATTTCACTGTCGTTCTTCAAGCCAGTAGACAGAGGTGAAGATTATATAAACAGTGATCACTGAACATGGAAAGAGCACACAAGCTACTCATCAAACTAGATGCTTAGGGAATTTGAAGATACTTTTTACTTCTAAATAGCAGATAATATAAAAATACAATATACAAGAGTAAAAAAAAAAAGACCGGGTATTACAGAAAGAGGAAATTTAGAGCAGAAGGCTATCCATTCAAAGGTTACCGTCATAATGCTGTCCAAGTCTCAGAGGAAACAAGGATAACCAGAGACCTACCTTCAATTGGCACTTGAATTTTCTGCAGCAGCCACAGTCTGATTTCTGATTGATTGTCTAACTGTGTTTCTTGACAGGTCTTGTCTATAGCTGGTACTAATGAAGAGTCCACAGACTCTTTCAGATCCTTTTCCTCTGCTGCTGCTGAGCTGATCTCTAATGAAGGTGCTTTCCTTTCAACACAGCAGGAATCAAGCTCCATACTTTTAACTGTATGGACTTCATTAGCTTGGGACTTTGAACAGCTAAGTGTAAGGTCTATGCCAACTGCTTTATTGTTTTCACCTTTCTGGATTTCAGTCTTGGGTAAGTCTTCAGATGACTGAGACCCATTCCCATCTTTATTGAGGTAAAATTCAATAAGTTTATCTTTCTCTAGCTCTTTCTTAGTGTCCAATGCAGTCTCCACCTTACCTGTCGGGGAACTGACACATTTGTTTACTTCTGGAATAACATCTTGCTTTTCACACAGCTCTAAGTCTAAGTCAGCTTTAGGTTCACAACTGTCCTTTTTTTCCAAGGAATCAACTGTCAAGTGCTCCTGGACTTCTGTAGTGGGTTTGGTTACCTGCTGCTTAGTTCTCCCCAACTCCCTGGGGTCAGCCAGCAAGCCTTCCATTACTGAGATTTTCCTGTCCAACCCTCTATCCATATGAGATGATGTCTTTTCCAGCTCAATGAAGTCATCCTCTCCTTCTCCCAAAAGGGATTTTTCTTTGGTTTTGATGTCTGAAGCGTTTTTTTCCCCAGAAGGCTCCTTGGCACATGGATCCACAGCAAACTTTTCAAAATGTTCAGTGGCAGTGATGTTGTTGGGAAACTCCAGTGACTTTGACTTGATTGAGCCTGTACTCTGAGATGACTGAAGAACTTCAAAATCAGCAGACTTTTCCTTATCTGAAGGCTTAATCTGTTTGGCACCCAGAGCAATAGATGGATCCCCATTCTGCTGCCTCTTTTCCTTGCTAAGGGATTTGAATTTGCTGAAAGGATTGATATCTTTCTCAGAGGATAGGTCTTCCCATTCTCCTGGCCTGTACAGAGGACAAAGATCCTTTGGTATGTCACTGTCAGGGAAAATGATGGATGTACATAGGATGTTAAAAGCAAAATGGAAACAGAAAAAAAATGGAAAAGAAAAAAATAATATACCAACTTAACTTAAGCTCTGAAACTCAACGAAAAATTACTCTCTCCAAAACAAACATACATCAGTGGAAATAAGTAACTTTAAAGAAAATGGAGAAAAATACGAAAAGGGTTATACCGAAATAAAATGAGTAAACCACTTGACAGAATATGCCACATGGGTGAAGAAATGGTACACACGTAATAACAATGTGCACGTCATCAGAAGTTTAGTAACCAAAAAACCACAGGACATGTCTTTAGTTGCTGGAATTTCATTCACACCACATAAATATTGTTACTTCCCACACCTGACAATGAGTCGACCTCTGCAACCATCTGTGCTTCCCTATTCAGTACAAATGTATTTCTGAGAAGACAGCAAATACAGCGATAAGCTCTATTCTGTTTGAACATGTTTACTGCAAACCAGTAACAGGCAGAGTTGGGTTTTTTCCTTTTATTTTCCCCCATTACTCAGACATATTGTTTGAATGCAGACTTCCCCAAAGATTTCTTTTTAAAGCAGGACAATCACAAAACATTTCAAAACAGAAAATTCTTAAAACCTTAAGAGCACACAACCTGAGCTCTTCATTACTGCTAAGAAGTCTGAGGTGAATGAGAAAACAAGATTCTCATCACTCAGAAGTTACTAAGAAGTCACTAGACACTCCAGTAATGAGCATAACACAAGCATCTGGAAAGTTTTTGTTGAAATGAGCAAATGGAGGGAAGTAGATGAATTTCACTGATCAAACAGGTATTGCCTGTAAGGGCAAAACCTTGCTTAGAACAAACACATAAGCAGTGCCTAGACTAAGCCCAAATGAAAGTAGTCCACTCCAGAAAGTCTATTATGCATTATAAACGTAAACTATCAATGCATTTCTGGTTCTGAAGTGGAAGTATTCCACAGACTGGTATTTCTGTAAGTACTGAAGACGGCAGTTAAGGTGCTGTTATCTTCAAAAGTTTTAAATACCCCTCTTGGAACAGTCCTGGTAAGACAACAAATGGTCCAAATTTAACCCTCTTCACTTCCACTGAAATAACCCCAGAGACGGGTCAGTGCAAGAGTCCAACCATGGCATGCTACTAATGCTTTTAATTACTGGTTTTTACTGGTCTCCTTTGCACTTTGGTTCTCATATTCATGTCCCATTTCTCTTCACTGCCACTGAAGTGTTCTAAAAAGAACATGGAAGAACAATACAAGTGAACCATTCCCTTGCTGGCACTTTCCTTCCCTGATTTGTTTTATTCTGCTGCATTAAAAATCTTCCCCTCCATTGCCCCCTCACTCCTTTTCCATGATCCTTACTGAAGATCTGTAAACATATGCTCAGGGAAGAACACTTCTTACGATGGCAATGCGTCTTTAATCTTCATGTGAGAGATGTCGTTGTAGAGAGCTATTGAGACAACCTCCTCCATGGGGCAGATGAGACCATATTCTTCACAGCCATTCTCAATTACCAGAGGATCAGACTTATGTGGGTCAAACATGATATTGTTCGGAGTTACTATCATGACTCCTCCAACTACGCCCTAAAATAGGACAAGGAAGAGTTAGCACATCACATGTAATTCACTTATTTGGTATTGGATTTTAGGCTACTATCCTAAGAAATAAAGAACTCTCTCTTGCCTCCTTGTACCCTGTCATGCAATGTTTGCTAACAAAACATTTTGGTTTCCAGTTGCATCAAGTCAGACATTGCACGGAGAGTAAAGCAAAAGATTGCTTCATGACACCTAAGTCCCTGGCTGATAAGGAAGGACATCTGAACTATTCAACTTTCAGCGCTGGCTGCTACAAGCTAAAACTGCAGATTGTTAATTAACCTCAGGCAATACAGTTTAGTGGACTCACAAAAAAAACCACAAAAGTACCATTTCATTCTAGATGCAGCCGCCTTCATATAATACCTGAATTTATATGCAGCCAGCACCCCTGAAGGCAGTCTAACTCATGGAAATGTCAAGGTTACTATGCTAAGCTACATTACAGTTCCCCTCGATCTACTCTCCCAGAGTCAGACACAACAAGCTTCTATATATAGGGACCTGACATGAAACAGCTTCTCCCTGATCTAGAAGCAGCTTCTATCACTGATTCAAGCATATTTTGCACCACTGTAGGAGACATTTAATTCTCCAAAACGTGCTCCAGTCATGGAGTTGATAAGAGGCTGCATTAGCCATTATTCAGCATCCAACCCATGGAAACTGACAATTTTTCAAGGTTTAAAAAGGAGATTTAGAATGTCTTGCTCCTGCACCCTCTCTTCCAGACAAGCTACAAAATTCACCAGACCAACTCAGAAACTGTGAGTAAATCATGACATTTGACAAACAGGAGCCACAGATCAACAGGAACGACCTACACTGTAGATACTATTAATTATCCAAGGCCATCTGCAAGGCAAGCCAAGGCAGGCTAACAAATAGGCAGGTAAAGGAGCACAAACTTGGTTTGGTTTTTGGTTCTTTTTTGTTTTGTTTGTTTTTTTTTTTAAATCAGGAAGATGCCAAGCTGATGGCTTGTCACTGACAAGTGAGTACATGTGTGCCTGTCCCTTTGTAAAGCAGTCTGCATGTATTTCCCATTTGCTTCTCCTGTAGGACTTGCGTAGACTTGCCTGGTTTGTGTTTGGATGAAAGAATCAAAATCAAGTGCAGAGGCTTCTCCCACAGGGATATAACTCTAGTTAGCCAGAAGAGCAATACATCAGTAGGCTGTACTTCCTACCCAGCCACTGCAGGAAGCAAGGCAACATGGGAATTTAGCTACACTAGCAAAGAAGCCATCCCACTTTTGACTGTTCTGACTGCAAATTACTTTTTCAGTCCTGCAGCCACAAAATTGGCAATCTGCAACCCCTGCACCCAGCAAGCATCACATAACAAAGCAACAGTCTTGCTCTAATTTACATGCGAGACATCAAGTAGTCCTCTATTACTTTCTACAGAATAGCAGACTGAAAAATTGCAGAGTGGCTAAATAGAGTCTATATCCACTCGATGCGAAAAGAAGCCAAAAACTGTAGCTGTAAACACATCCATCTTAGAAAAGTCAGGACTAAGGGAAAAATATGCTTAAACTATAATGGTTAGCATCTTCAGTGTTACAAATTCCAGAGAACTTGAAAACCCAAACATGCAGACATCTAACTGAAACCAGAGTCAACAAGAGCAGGTACATCAAAGCAGACCGTTCAAGAAGACAGTGTCTTGCAACCTTGAGAAGGGGGTTAAAATACTGCCCCAGCTTTGTGCCTTCGCTTCTGAAACAGCTGCTGTAAAATTTAGGGTTGCTGTCCCAGTGGGAACATGTATGTTACAAGAACACTTACCAGAAAAAGAAATAAAATGTTGTATCATGGCATATTTATCTTTTTATTAGGGTTTGCACGACATTCATTAGCAAATGCAGAAGAAACATGTCTGGAAACACTGTTTTGGAAACAGTTAAAATTTAGCTTGAAGTCATAAATGAAACAGATAGGTATGCACTCGTTTTATAAGGCTGTTGCACAATTTGATGGAACTGGACAACTAATCCTGACACGTCGCAACTCTAAAGTGCAGTTTTCTCTTTGTATTTAGCTATACGCTCTTAAACAGGTAATTCTGGTAAGACATGGTAAGGGAATGAAGATGGGTAGAAGAGCTATTCTTTCATAAATCAATTATCATAACAGATTAAACAATTGAAAGAACAGAATGATACAGCATATTACCATGGTACCAATAAACACAGCAGTGATAAAGCCACCAGAATATTTACATTCTTTACAAATGTGGAGCATGTTTGACTCCCCCTGTATTTGTTTCTCACTTATCCAAGCAGATTTTGCTTTTAAAGAATCTCAAACAATGCCCAAAAGCCAGGTCCCACCTACCTTACCATCTGTGAAGTAACGACAATTCATTTTTAAAAATTTGACAACCACAGGCTCATCCTCTTCTGAAGTAGAGGACAGGACTCTCTCAACTGGTTTGAAGGCCTTTCTTGCCAAATCAGCATCCTTAAAAAAGAAAAAGTTCAGTGCTGGGCAACAGGACCAGAATCCTGTACTTTTAGATTTTGGACACTAAAAGGCCACATTCAGCCAACTATTTTCCTTTTGTTTAAGGAAGAAAAGTGATGGTCATGTATGTTTAATACCCTTCCTGCAGTATGCTGTATGGAAGAAAAACCTTGTAACATCACAAAAACAGACAAGGAATTAAAAAATGCCAAGGCAAGTCAGCTCACCGAATTTCAACAAGGCACTCTCATTAAGAGAGGGCCAGTCCTGCCACCTCATCTACGCTGAAGATTTGTGCACAGAGTGCACTGGTGTGATTGCCCACACAGGTGGCACAGAGGCATAAGACAAGGTTAAACACAGCTATTCACTCCAGCCTTCTCTCCGTTTCCCTTTTCATTAGTAATGGATTTGAAATGTCTAACTTTAACATCAGCAGGTGGACAGCTAAACTCCCTAAAACTACCATCTAGAATCGCCACGGCTTATCACCCTTTTAATGAAAATGAAAGATCAGCTATGCCAAGGCCTTTCACAAAGATTAAATCCAGCAGTCTAGTCTATATAAGACAAGTCAATATATGGGTACCACCGTTATAAGCTTAACAGAAAGAAACTGACTGCTCAGACTAAACTAACAGCCTCTGTTCTCAAGGATCCCAATGAAGGATCAAGGCTCTGGAATGCAGAGCAGTGTAGAAATCTCCAGGGTGAAACACTAAATAATTCTTCATATTTAACCTTCTACTCTTTAAAAACTATACCATTTTGAATTGCTTTGACACACCCTGGGCCCAACTGAACTTGTATGGGGTTTCTACGCTTAGACAGAATTCCCTTAATTTGGAACATTGTAAAGATACAGTAAATTTTGTAGTACAGCAAATTAAAATTAACTTTACTCAGTACATTACACACAAGGTCTGAACTGTAATCTCAAAAAACTGCTAGTTATACAACATTGAATCTCAGCTTCAGAATCAGAAATTATTTTGTGAGTTTAAGACCAGTGAATCAATGTTTGACTTACAGGGAGCTTATCATATTCAGCATCTGATGATGAAGGAGAAACAGCGGTACCAGGACTGAAAGACGACAGCCTTGCAGCACTTGTTTCTGGCACAAAGAGAATCTAAATACAAACACATATGTCCAAACAGTAAGACACAAGCTTTAAAAAGTTATTCGCTATAAATACTATGTTCTACTAGACAGACAACCCAATATTGATCACTCGTGATTGCAATGCACTCCTTAACAACTACTTAGTCCTTCATAGGTAGTGATGGCAGGGCACATGCAGATCTAATTAACTACAGGATCTAACTCTACATCTTGTTTTGCAGCACCAGCAAGAAAATAAAACATTTTCCACAGAATGAGAACCTCCTTTTTTTTTCCCCAATTTACAATCCCAGGTTGTCTTGCAACTATCACAGCTTACAGAACAAGTAACTGTAAAATGACTATTAATAGTAATTAACTTGTAACAGCAAACTCTGATCCAAAGAGAAGGCCATTGCTGAAGATAGGGCATTTTTAGTGCTAGAAGTTTATAACACTTCAGTATAGGTTGTCTGTTTCCAGAAACATACTTGCATCTCCAAATTTAAGAAAATATTTTTTCTCTGAACCAGAATTTTAGCATCATGTACAACATTTAAAAGAAAAAAAAACCCAAAACCCTGCACTAATACAAGTGTATATAAAAATACAACGCTTTGTTTGAATTTCCACATTCCCTCACAGTGAACATCTCAGATTTTTAGTATAGCAGTACTAAAACTGCAGTACAGCTTTGGACCTCCACCCCAAATGAAAACACAGAGTCATTTGTTGCAAGTGTCAGAGCAAAGAAAGGTACTTCCAAACTTGAAAAACTGATCATAGTTTAGTTTTAAACTGAAAATGTTCAGAAAAATAAAACCATTTTCCTTATGCCAGCTTTTGTCTGCTGGGTATTCTTAGGCAAGTCATGCCATCTCTTTGTGCCTCAGTTTCCCCATCTGCAAACCAGGACACTTCAATCTCTTCATGTCTGTGAAGCAAAAGTAGAGATCTGCTCTTCATGAACCAGTGGTTAGCCTTCACGTTCGCATTTCCATTACCTGACTTTCCCAAAAACAGCCTCTCTCTCATCTTACAGGAGACTGACTCATCCGCAACATAATGGCAAACAACAATTTCAATTACTGTATCTAACTCTGTAATTCTTTAATGCATTATATATAGCATTTATCTAGGCTTCCCAAGAATCCAACTCTTGCAACAGCTACATTACCCTCTTGAGCTTCAGAGTCATCTTTAAGCTTTAGTGACAGCAAATAAATAACAAAAGTCAGATACAGCAACTACAGAGCTCCCCTGCAACTCCAAGTAACGATCTAGTGAGTTCCCCTTTGAGGGATTTAAATTACTGTCCATTATGCTTGTATCCAAGTACCTAAAAGATATGTGAAGTAGTACAAAGCTTTTACATACACAGCAAATTATCAGGTTTCAGGTATAAAAAAAACCCACAACAAACATAAAAGATTTACCTGGCCTGGCACAATCGTCTGCGTGAAAAGCTTATTGAGCTCCACCAGCTTGTTTGGGGTGATGTTAAACTTTAATGCTATGCTGTTTATGGTGTCCTGATTTCCAGCCTGAAGAAAGAGTTGAAGCTTAAGATACCACAGTGAACACATTCAGCACACCAGCTGAACTAAAACCATCTAACAGACTATTTGCAGTGAAGAGATCTGATGTTCTCAACACACCCTCTGTTTAATAGCTTACGTGATAAGCCAGTATCAATAAAAAGAAAAAAAAAAATCTTCTCTCATACTATACAGTACATAAAACGGAGAGGTGTTACAGACTTCCCTCTCCTTTTCTCACAAACCTTTAAAGCAGCACCACCTTATTTAGAAGCAGTCTGGCAAGTGGGGAAAGGACACGCACTGGAAAGCTCATTACACCTTCATCAGCCGCAGCACGTCCGGCATTTGTGCTGTTCCCAGCTGGGACACTCGCCCTCCACAGCCGCTCTGCGTGATGGAGCATGGGGTGCAGCCCCCGCTCAGGGCCCCAGCTGGCTCAGACCGGGACTTTCTGGGCAGAGCTGGTCCTCTGAGCTGCGGCGGCAGCACACTGCTGCCCTGCTCCGGCTTAGAGAAAGAGGTCTCGCGTCATCTCAGGACCTGGCACGGCCCAACCACTTGACGACCTAAGCAGCACCGTGGAATGGAAGTGTCTTTCAGCATAACAAAATCTATTGCTCTACTGAAGAGCCATGGTGCAGAAGTAAAAATAGAACTGGCAGCTGCGAGAAGAGGCAGAGGACCTGGGTTGAACAGTGGTTCAGGACATGAGCCTAGCTCTCCCTACACATTGATATTTGGAGCAATCCCTGCTGAGATAGGTCCAAACTGCAGCCAGTATTCACTTCGTGCTTTCAGTTTTGTGCCACTGACTCCTTCTCAACCTCAACAACTCCACTTCCAAAAAGGAGACATGAACAAGGCACACACCAATACTTACAGTATATTCTATGGTACCATGGGGTTTCTGAGAAACCATTTTTTTCTCTTTCTTCTCATTGGTTTTGTTTTGATTGTCATCTAAAGAGAAAAAAAATTATTGAAGTAATTGGCTTTCAAGATGTTTGCCTATCAACGTGTTTTGAAAGAGGTCCACAGGACGTGCAAATTGCAGCCGTGAACAGGAAAAGGACACATCAAAAATAACTATTAGGCCTTAAAATTGCATTGCAAGGCAAGCAAAACTTCATCAAGTACAGCAGGTTTAGTAAGAATTCCAGGAACTCTACAAGAGTAATGCATACATGATATCGTATCAATACATAACAGCTCCCATGTTTTTCTCTGCGATTCCTACACAGTTCAGCAGTTGGACACAAGTACTTTGTGTGCTGAGCTGCTATCAAGGCCGAGGTAGAAACCAGCAGATGAATGTACGCACTGATACTGCATCGGTACGACCACAAACACTGGTTAAGCACCACCACCAGTAAGTCGTATTTAAACGCTATTTTAAACACCGAAAGTAAAAGTATGCCAAGAGTCCTGCAAAACACGCATGCACACGGTATGCAGCCAAGGATCAGAAAGCATAAAGCTTGTTCGGAAGGCATTTTCCATCAGCTGCAGTACGCAGAAAAACTCGCGCTCGCAGAAATCCCTGCGGGAGCCGAAAGGCAGGCGTGAGCAGGGCAGCCCTCCCCGGCTCTCACCACGGCAGAGGGTGAGCGAAGCCGAGGACCGAGCGGGGAGGATGCCAGCGGCCCAGCCAGCCCCATCCCTGCCCCCGTGGGGCTCGCCCTCCGCACCCAGAGCCAGGACCCGCATACCTGGAGGGAGCGAGGGCGGCGCGCAGCCCCAGCTCCAAGAGCGGGGCCGGGGCGATGAGAGGCCACGCATGGCTGCCCCGCTCGCCCAGCCCACTCGCCCCCGGCCCCTTGGGAAGGTCCCGCTGCCGCCGGCCGAGACGGGGAGAGGTGAGAAGCCACGGCAGGGCTGGGCCCAGCAAAACCAGCAGCCAGGGCCAGTAGCGGGGAGACGCTGTCCTCCTGGGGGGACCGATCCTGCGGTCCACGCCGGCAGCTGCGGAAGGAGCTCAGGGAGGAAAGGCTGGGGAACGGCAGCGCAGGGCTTCTGGCTCGCATTCAGGCTTGGCCACAGCCTTTGCTGTTCGCCGAGAGCAGGAGGCAGGTAGTAAAAGGAAGGGCGAGGACTCGCCGGCCCCACCGTAATGTACACAAGCAGGAGGGAGGGGCCCAGGAGCGGCTGCACCTGACCCTCCCGCCGGCCCATTTCCACAGCAAGAGAAACGCCGGCCGGCGGCTGCCTCAGCGCCTGCCGGGGGCGACACCGTCAGAGGCCGCCTCCGTCCGCCAACACAGACCCGCAGGGGCCCTGAGCACACACGTCCAGGGCGACGCTGGCTCTTCTCCGACAGCGTTTCGGAACAGAGCATCACTCGCTGATCTCAGACGTTTAATCTCCGAGACTGGAGGCCCACATATAAAGCTTTTAGAATCAGCATTCTTGCCACCTTTTTCTGACCATTTGTATTTCCACAATCGTCACGCCATCTTCCCTTGATCAAAGTCAAAGCGGTCTGTGGTGAAGGATGGAAAAACGGGTAATGGCAACACTAGCAGGGCACAGGATTACACCATCAGGAACACAATGCCAACAAGACAGATAAAGCAGTGGCAAATAGTAGATGTTTCCTTAACCCATTCTTTACAGAATCACAGAATGTTCGGGGTTGGAAGGGACCTCTGTGGGTCATCTAGTCCAACCCCCCTGCCGAAGCAGGGTCACCTACAGCAGGCTGCACAGGACCTTGTCCAGGCAGGTCTT
>Ga0065711_1043795_pt1 | contig 14512 bp, 7 predicted proteins | sample Hoacrofraction12_FD_59098 | JGI IMG/M metagenome (GOLD analysis project Ga0065711, IMG submission 59098) | Hoatzin crop microbial communities from Cojedes, Venezuela - Epithelial fraction 12 v2 (version 2) | ecosystem: Host-associated > Birds > Digestive system > Esophagus > Crop | place...
GGGAAGGGAAGGGAAGGGAAGGGAAGGGAAGGGAAGGGAAGGGAAGGGAAGGGAGAGGAGAACAGACCTACTGGAGAGTAGGGGGAAAAAAGGCCAGATAATACTTTGACAAATTAGATGTATTTTGCTAGACTTCTCAACAAACCAGTCAAAGAGATTCAGTAAGTGATTATGTTTAGGAATTCATACAATATGGACAGGATTCACAAGGAAGAGGAATGGAAAACAGAGTACTTCACTTACAAAAATGGAAAAAAAAATGTAGGACACTGAAGACTTGATTTTGTTATTTTGAACCTAATTGTTAGCCAGTAATCTGTAAGCACATAGAAGATAAACATGGCTTTGTCCAGATAAAATTATCTCAAGTCTATCTATTTTCTTTCTTTGTCAGAATGATTGGAATAACCTGGAAGAGATAATGATGATTTATCTTGACATTTATAAAGATTTTTATGCTGTCGCACAGGACACTCCCAAGAAAATCAAGGGAATATGAACTAATAAAATAATTGCATTGTAAATGAGCAACCTGTTGAAAAACAATACTCCAAGAGAACATAGCAATAGCACTCTATAAAAACAGGAGTCAAACGGAACCATATACAATATTTTTTATGACCTGGATTAAGAACTGGAAAGCACAGTTACAGAATTGGTGAATGCCAAAACTGAGTGGGAGGATTACAGACACTTTGAAAAATAAAATAAAACATTAAAATCTGCAGTTAATGAGATTAAACAAAAAACCAGAAAGTGATATTTTTGGGTGGGAGATTTGGGAGGTAATTATTCTGGTCTATGTACTACTGGGGGAATATTTATCAAGTTTTGGGCACCACGCTTTAAGAAAAACTGAGTTTGGAGGGAGTCCAGGAGAGAGTGACAAGAGTGATTAGAGGTTTAGAAAGCATGGTGTATGAAGAAAGGTTGAAAGAATTTGGTTTGTTTAGTCTAGGAGAAAACAGACTGAGAAAGAGACATGGTAGCAGCTTTTCAATATGCAGACGTTTGTTACAAAAGGACTAAAATGTCTTGTTCTTCATATCCACTATAGGTAGGTTCAGAAATAATTGAAACTATTTTCTGTAAAGAAGATTTGGGTTATATATTAGACACGACTTTGTAACAGAGATTCTTAAGCAACGGAACACACAAATGAAGAAATGTATGCAATCCCAGTTGATGTTTTTTTGTTTCAAGTAAACCAAACAGCTACGTACTGGTTAGGCATGTTAGGTCCTCTGTCAGGGCAGAGGAAGGATTAGATGATGTCCTCATAACCCTATTTTTCCATTTCCCACAGTTCCTCATTCTGAATATTTTTTGCCAATTACCTAGAAACATCAATGAAATGTGAGCAAACTAGCAAAAACCACTATCTATTATTAGTCACTGTTTTTATGACTTGAGTCTCATTTTTGCTTATTCTAGAACAGCCAGGCACATTTTATTCAGAATAATTTTATAATAGTTCTCTCATGAATCTAGTAAGAGTAATCAGCTGTCAGTAAACATCTTCTCTACCTACTGTCTTTAAGATAGAATAACTACAGCTGAACATAGTGTTCCAGTTGAGGATGCACTTTTTTATATAATGACCTGATGTAACTTGTTAGGGTAATTGTCTAGCCTATTCTTTATTCAATCTTCTCTATTATTTCCTACTTTGACCGTTGTTGACACTGAGCTGTCTTTTCTTAGCATGCCCATTCACATAGATTTGCATGGTGCTCTAAACTCCTTATCTTTGTACGTGCTTGTTATTCTGAAGGATGTTGTGTCATCTGAACATTTTGTCACATTGTTTTTCATCTGTTCTGCCCATCATTCACATGTATTAAGAAACAGTCTTAGTTTACAACCTTTATGTTCTCCATACTTAATCCATTGCCAAGATTAAACTATCCCGTTAACATCCTTTGCATTTTTACGTTCCGCATAACAAATGCTTTTAAAGTCACTCCATAGCCTTTATATTGACTTAACCCCTTACACTGAGCAGTGCACAGTAAAAGTAACTCCATATCTGACTTGGCCACAGGTGAATGTCTTGTATTTAGTGGAAAAGAGCAGGGTCTTAGGGAGGCTATTTTGGATGTCTCCTTTAGACGACATGAACTAGTTACCTGTTACACTCCACTGAATATAAAGATAAGTCTGACTGGCTCAGATTTGGAGTTTCAATATGTTGGCCAGGTGAATTCTCCTAAAAGTGTAAGGGGATCTTGGAATGTTCATGCTGTTTCATTGTGACTGAGAAGTATGTTTTGGAAAATGTTCGCTGCTAAGACTTCAGAGGCTGAAATTGTTACATCAGGTAACTACTTCTTCCTCAGCACAAATTGTTCAGTATCAAAGAATACCAAATAAATATCAGAAACTTACTTGTGGTGGAATCCACAAGAGGACTGCAATGGCATTGCCACTGCATGTGCGTGACGTAGCATGGACTTCCTCAGTATGTGGCACACAAGGGGGACGAACCATCAAAACCATAAAGACATCAGTAGCAGAGTGTGCTTAGGGATCATCAGTCCTGTGTAAACTCTGAGATGCTGTTCAGCATGAAATCAGACAGCTCCACAGACAAGCTGAAACTGCCATCTTCTGCAAAGCAGTGCTTGAATACCAGAGGGACATTGTGAGATTCTCAATTGGCACGCTACATTAAAAAAAGGCCTTATGACCATTTTTTAAGTCCAGAAAGATTTTTCTTAATCAGAAGATAGTGGATGCTACACACTGCAGGAGAGCTTGCTGAGAGATAAAAGCAGAGGTGGCCTATACTGAAGCGCTGCCTGTGAGGACACTGGATTCTTTACAAATTGAGCACAAAAATCCAACAACAGCAACAAAACCTAGTAAATGAGACTCTGTAGTTGAAGCGAAATGGAAAAGAAATATCATAGAATCATAAAATCATAGAATAGTCCAGGCTGGAAAGGACCTCAAAAGATCAACTGGTCCAGCCTTTTGTGGAACAGGGAGCCTAGATGAGATGACATTTCCTTTATAAATGATCCAGGATGTCTGCCCTTATGACTGGGCAAATTTGCTGTCAGATGACAAGAGCCAGGATGAAACACGTATTGTTAGCTGAGATAGGTAAAAGCCTGCAAAAACTCCTCTCGACTTCCCCAACCCATCCAGATTCAACTTCTGCATGTATGACTCAATGAGGAGGTCAAGAATAGAGAGGACATGAGTAGATTGACAATGTATGTAATGTACCACTAGATGAAGTTCTTTAGTGCCATCATGACCAGCCTTGTCTCTGGATTCCCTTACTATTTCCAGCACTAACAGTAGTCTCACAAGTAAAAAGAGAGAGACAATTCTGTGGGCTTGCTCGTTCCCTGAAAATCAGTAATGAAAGTGACTAAATTGAAACCATGATTCAGCCATGGTATAGATGGTTTCTAGACAACCTCTTATAGAGCAGTAAAGATTTGTCCACGTCCTTCACATGAAAGGAGTCAGCCACTTGAGATAGCTACAGGCAGAGGTATGAGGTTTTGGAAAATAAAACCCATGAAAGCCTATAACCTAAGATCACAGATTTAGTACTGGTTGGGATGAGTGGGTTTGCCTAACCTATATTTTTGCAGTCACCAAGCCTATAGGGAGTATTGCACTGTTTTATGTTTAAAACTGAAACCCCACGATTTCCTCTGCATAATTATCACTGGCTGCAGAAACACCTCCTTGATGTTGAATCAATAAACTTTAAAAAATAAAAACAGCTGCCTTATGTTCATCACTGTGATCTTTTAAAACATGCACCAGGTATGAGCTGATAAAAATACTCTTTCCTGAATCTTCAGGGAGCCTGAAATTTTGTCCGTAACTGAGATGTAACCAAACTGGTTCATTCAGTCGGAGTGTCCGTTGTGAAACTTGAAGATAATAGATGTGCCACAATTAACTATTTAAGTGCAGATCGTGTGGAAGGATATTTCTGTGACTGTTCCACAACCCTAGCCCTCTACCATTTTTTATTTGTGTCCTTGTTTGTTCCTAAGAGCTCTCAAAATACCATCTTTCATCTTTCCCTGTCTCTGTCCAAGGCAACTTCCACAACACAACTCTGTGCTCACCTCCCAAAATCTATAGTGCACTGAAGATGTCTAGTTAGAGTCAGATAAATCAGATGTCCCAACAGCAAATGAAGAAAACAGCAGGAAATTCAAATTTCCTTTTAAATTTTCAAAAGTTTCTGGCTGCTTCCCTTAATTGGCTAAACTGTGACAATCATAACTGCTGAGCATCAGCTCAGTCTGAAACAAGTGGGATCACTGAAACCAGCAAGAGGCTGTGGCTCTGCCATGGGTAGAGGTGTCACTGTCTGGTCCATGCAATGCTGCCTAAATTAGAAGAACCGATTGCCTACACAAGAATCCAGCATTGTATACCTCAGTGATTGTTCAACAACGATAACTGCAAGCCCCATCTTGGGTTGGGATTCATCTGTGGTAGATATTACCATCCTAAGGACAGGCCTTCAGCATAAACTGCTGTATAATCCAAAGATAACCAAGCTAGCCTGGCTACCAGAAGCAGTACAGATATGTTAGTGTATAGGCTCATGGTATGATAGGTGCTAGTTATCCTTCTTGTTTAAAGCTAGCTCAGTTATCTCTCTAATGCACTGCTGACTGCAGTGTGACATACCCTTAAAACAGTTCTTACTTCAGGAAAAAATAAGTATCGTTAGCATGGTCGTACAGGAACCCTGTGGTAGAATGAGGAATGGACTCCTCAACTCTCAAGCTCCAATGTGACTACCAGACCACCGCATGCTCTCTGGGGAGCCTGGCTCTGATGATGCACCCAGTACCGGTTTCGCAGCCCACATCCAGACTGCTGCCTGGTGCCTCGGCACAGGCAAGGGTAGTTTGCCTGTTGAGTGCCCCAGCCAACTGAGCTGCAGACAGGGATCCTCCTCTCTTCCAGGGCTCTGTGCCAAAGCTCTGGGCACCATGGGAGTGATTTCCAACCTTGGGTTAAAGGATTCCTACATCCAAAGAGACAGGGACCTTGCTGTCAGCTAACTGAACCAAAATCAGTCAGGACACAAGCCATGCTAGTGTAAAAACAAGTAAGATATTTTATGTACAAGATATGAATATAAAAAATGTTCATAAAGCAGGTGTAGAGAAAAGAAGGGAACTATGCTTATTTTAAAGGCTTTTTTCATAGTCTGTTGACAGGTTGACAAGCAGTTTATAGGCTTATTTTACCCCATGGCTGTGAACCAGAACTTCTAAGAACTTTTTGTCCTTAATTTTGCAGTCATGGAACAAATTCTTTTTTTGCAGGAAGACACTTGTTTTAAAACCTAATTCCTGCATCTTTGGTTCATTCATTGGGAAAATTCTCTTCTCTCAGGAACAATTATATGAAAACCAAAGCAGAATGTCCTTGGCAGAAGAGGTTTCCACTGCCATGTTTTTCCTTTACATTTCATATGAATCAAGCAATGTGACAAGCATACCTTACACAGGAAAATTAACTCGTGAAGTTCCATGCTGCCTCTGGTTCAAGACCAAGGAAAGTCATGAACAAATTATTTCAGGTGAGAAAAAGTTAGAACAAGTGTAACCTGTTCATTAAGGAATAGCTTGCAACAGACTGTCTTTCTTTGGACTCTATTAGAAAAGTTGTGTTCTGAAATTACTTCATATTTGCCTGCTATGGCTGTGTCTGTTACCACAAGGTTGTATGAGAAACAGGAAATTTTTGAAGTGAGTTATTGACCTAGTTTTCTGGAAAGTGCAAATATATTCACCTAATTCCCTGGGAAAACATCAATTCCTCGAAGTTCTTAATTTCCATACCTACAATTCTGTATGGCTTCCTTCAGTAATGTACTACCGAATAACAGGATAGTAATGGTGTTTGGCATGTTCATTGATCCAAAAGAGTTTTGAGAATATAAACCTAATCAAACTCCTGAAGTATCAATTGGCCTAAGTACTTGTTGCGAAATATTCTACAATGCTGTAGAATCAGGAGGATTTCCATGTCTGAATATTTTCACCATGAGAGTCATCAGACTGCAATTCCAAAGCAACATACACACAAAGCCATTGTAAATCATTCCTTTCTCTTTGGACTCCACAACGAACATGCCAAGGCTCTCACTTCGGTTATGTTGAGATGAAAAACAACTAACAAGCACATGAGAAAGAACTAACTTAAAAAAAAAAGGCATATATTAACACTGTGCCCTATGGCCAGTAGATTTTATAAATATATAAAAAGATGACAATTAAAGACAAAGAATATTTTTCACCAGAGTTGAACTTGTTTCTGACTTCTGCTGCTTGGCTGAGAAATCCCCTGAACCCTGTCACTCTCCTTGCTGTGTTCACACACTGCAGAAATCACAGCAAACATGCTGCCAAAGCAGATTGTGGTGGTTTCTTTCCCCATCAAATTATAAAACTGTTGCATTTATCTGTACAAAAATGTTAGAGCTACTTTCAGATTCCTGAAGAGAGAGCATGCTCCTCTGGTTTCCTTGGAGTATCATTATGCCAGAAACTAGTAATGTCTGACTTAGGCAAACTGGCAGCCCCTGGGCCAGGGTAGAAATACAACTAATCAGGCTTTAAAATACACAAAGTATGATACTGAATAGATATCCCAGCATATCTGTAGGTTAAACAACAAAGCAGATAGTGGTTTGCCCTGAGGAAAAGGCTAGTGAGACAAGCAGTCGCTGCAAGATTTGTCGGCAGTTAAGTCGTTTTATTTTAGACACCAACCTGCATATTGTTTCAGTTTGTGTCACTTGGGAACACTGATATTCTGATGAAGTCTCCTGTTTCCACTTTTTCTGGGGGTTATGAGATCTCCTGTGTGGCATGCTTATCTCTGAAACTTCTTTAAGATCAAGCTATAATTTATTGCAAATATGACCACGGTTAGTACATGGGAATGAAGCTCAAGAAATCCGTGTCCAGTTGCCAGTGCTGCACAGCTCTCCTGTTGCCCACACAGTCCATAGCATGGACAAGTCCAGTGCTTACCGGGACACTCCAGCTAGCAGCTGGTCTTGCTGGTGTGCAATGAGTGAAAAATAACAGATTGAGGCATGTGTTTGCCGCTTTGAGAGTCTGCCTTATAAGACTGGCAGATGCTTCGAGTCTCCAGCCTGTTGCAATAAATATTGGCTGATGGCTGATTGATCAGCAGTCTGGTAGCATGTTCTAATGATCTTTCTACCCTCGAACATTTTTGAGAAGGTGTCTAAATGTAGCTTTGCCTTTTCCCTAGCATGGGTTACAAATGACTTGCAGTGGGTTAAGTAACAGAGCCCCATATTTCTACCTTCTGGTGGAAGTCCTGTGCCAAATTTGATCCACTGCAACAGTGAGAAAATTTGATGGCATTTTCTGTGCCTTTGCAGGAGATGGAAAAAAATTATTTGCCTTCTCTCTAGTTTCTGCAGGGTGATTGATAGCCTGATTAAACCAGGCTGACTCCATTTGGTTACAGAACTGAGGTTTTGTTACTGTGAAAAAAAAATCCTGTTACAGTGCTTTGCAGTTTAAAATAAAAAAATCATGTGGATTTAGACAGAAATATCTGCCTCCATGGAGACAGAGCAGTGCTCAGAGAGGACAAATGTTGGTTCTCAGTTTGAATATTACTTGCAACTTCCAGAAGCTGAGGAGAGTAAAGCCCTCACAACATGGAGAACTGCATGTATATAATGTGTGGTGAAGGCAAAGGCAATAGAGTTTAGGGCAATAAGATCTGCTTCTGGTAGATATGAAACAAATTTATAACTATTTTCAGTTAGGCTACATGCTAGATCTGTGCTTATAAAAGGCCTATTGAAATTTATGATAACTACATATTTGAATAATGAAGTGATCACCTTTTGTTAGTGAGTTCAGAATTTGAAGAGTTAGGTCCATGTTTCAAGGGGGTTAATCAAAAGAAATAATTACACCTAAGCAAATAATAAATACCACTTTATTTTGAGATTTGGAGGTTTGCAATCATGGAGTGCAGATGGCAGATCTCTGGGTCAATTAGAAAGAAAATTTTGCTGAATTTCTAGAATCTGTTCACATTTTCAACATTATACTGCCTTGTGTACGACCAAGAATTGGGGAATACTTTTATATTTCCTCACAGGTTTCTGTCTAGGATCTCCATTTCTTCTTGCCATTTACTTTATGCATCCCAAGATTTATTGTAAAAGCGTCTTGACAAACAGCATTTGTTTTTATTTGCTGGCAAAAATCTTACTAACTGCACTTTACTCAAGATTATACATAAAGTATGTATTTGTTATTGCCTAAGTGAATTGTAGGAGTTTTACATCACTTCGGCAGTTATGCCAAGCTGATGAGTGTAATGTAAATAATGCAGCAATTGTTTTTGCATTGTGCCAGTGTATAAGGACACTGCCCTAACCACTGAGTCCTGATTTAACAAAGGTTATTTTTTTTAATAAGGCATACTAATCCTACTGTATTGGTACCTCTGTCCCTTTTTTGAGTTGAGTTCTGCTATCCCACAAATTGGATGGAAATCTCATTAGTGGAGCTATAATGAGCTGGCAATGAAACCCCTTCAAGCTTGCGTGCTTACGGCCATTTGCCTGTTTGTCTTACTCTTCATCATGAGCCTGAAATTGCCCATTAGGACTGCAGTGAAGAGCAAGTCTGACTGGAGCTGTGATGCTGACAGAGCCACCAAACAGGCAGAAATCTGTCAGAACCAAAGGGGGCCGTAGGGTGTTACATACAGGGAGACTGTACCTGTGTGCATGTGTATATGTTTGTTCATCATAAGGTCAAACTACAAGGGGGAAAAAAAGAGAAAAAAGAAAATAGAGGTAGAACAGAGGGATAGAATTAGGAGGGGAAAGGGAGCAAGGACAGTGTTTTATTAGAACTTTCAAGTGTGTGCCAGCAGCATTTTATTGTACCTGAAATTAATAAGATGTCAGTGAAAGGAACTTCTAGCAAGCTTTTGCTGTAAAGTGCCACAAATGCCAGCATTAATGTCAGAATAGGGAGAGTCTCAAGATGGTTATGCAGATCCTTTGAACCAAAACTGTTTAAATCTGACTCCAACACAGAAGAAAGAAAGTGGAAACTCTGATGAAACCACGGCCACTCAAATGGCAGGTGCTTCTGTTGCCTTCCAGAAAGACAATATTTTAAAACATATATATCTGTGATACTGAATATTTCAGAAAGACCAAAGTCCTGTTGTGATGGCACAAGCCTCAAAGCGGCCAAGAATAACAGGAGATTGGGTGAAGTATTCTAAAAGCCCAGTTTGTCATGGGTACAATGAAATGGCACATAGTGTCTACAATAGACTATCAGCACATTTTAGTGCATGATACATAGTCAACAAATATATCAGAAAATCAAGTTGCCAGTAAACCATTACAGAAAGCCAAGAAGCTTTTATGTTGTTATAAAAACAAAACAAAACATTGTGACACACATTCGAAATTGCAACCCATCTACTACTTGAATGGAGAGTTAACCAGGTGTGGAATATCAGTCAAAGCTCTCACTCTGTTTATCAGGAAGATTCAGCCTTAAAGAATCTTAAGAATATTCCATTAGCACTCTCTTAAATGACAAACAAAGAAAAAAATATTCTTCTCAAATTAAGGCCTTCCAAATACAAAGAGAAAACATACAGTACTTCAGAAAATTTCTGAAATTTGCTAGCATTTAGCAACAAGAAGAAACCTGTAAAATGTAAATGGGAGACAAACCCACAATGGAGTCCTTCTCAGAAAAAAATTATGTTCAGTCAGATGCACTATATAGACCATGAAACCGCATGTCTTAATTTTCTTCTTTTTATACTTTTCTTTTATAAATGTGTTTCCTGCTTTGAAACCAGGATTTCTAACCTTTGCTTTGTTAAACTAAGATTTGTTCAAAATGAAGTCAAGAAAAATTGATTGACATGAGGTTTTAACGAATTCTGTGCATCCAAACAACTAAAGTTGCATTGCAGCCAGGCTGCTAAGATTTCTATGTCCCAAATCAAACTTAGCAATTTTTTAAAATGGTGAATGTTACCAGTTAAAACACTGTTAGCATGAAGTACCAAGGTATGTGGTACCACAGCCACGAAGGTGTGAAATACCACAGTCTTGTGTCAAACCAAAGAATTTCAACCTGATGACAACTATAAAGCACCTAAGGTGGGATTCGTTGTACTTAAAATTAACTATCTAAGTGTTAGAAATATAATCTAAGCTAGTCATACAGACTTCTTCTGTTGTCAATAAAGATAGGAAACTGCAGAGAGTGATTCATCACACTGTACGATGAAGAGTCTCAGTTCATTCTAAGAGGCAGCCAAAATGGCAAGGATAAGCTTTGAAAAAGATACAGGAGAACACTAAAATTGAATAGATGAGTTTATTACTGCCCCACACAGCCATCTACCAAAATTTCTGAAAAATATTTCTGCCCTTAAGAAAGAAACATCTTGTCTACACATTAATCAGCTCTTGAATCACTGCAGCTTTCAAACTTGTATGAGGGACAGTGCTTCAGGAGTAAATTCATGTATGGACCAGGTTGTTTCTGCCTTGGGTTGGCTGTCCATGTCACAGATGAAAAGTGGACTTTCCTTTTGCTGTCCAGTTTTCGAATGTTGTTCCTTTTTTTATCAGATTCTTCAAGGTAGACATCAGTTTTCAGACGACTCAAGTTAGATAACATCAATCTCCCACTTAGAGTTCTACCGTGCCAACTATAAAGTATTATTTGAGTGAAATTTGTTAGACAGAAAGAGAATTGGTGTACAGGGCCTTGGAGACTCATCATAACTTACTGAGTTGTGCAAGTGAGTGAAAAAGTGAAAACAAAAAAGACAAATAGAAGTCCAAGATGCTGTACTTCAAGATGTGGGTTTAATTGTTTATTATAACATTGCATGCAATGTATTCTGTAAAAAAATGAAGTCTTAATAAAAGGAAACTTTACTGCAACACTTCACTTTTGAATCTTTCTTAAACTGAAAAAGATGATGGAAAGTTTGTTAATTACAGGTCATATATATCTGATTACAAATTAACTGCTTTCTTTTGCACAGGTTTTGTTAATGATAAAATAATGTTTCAGTGCATGTGGAATCCATGTTGATTCCCCACAGCTGGATCCAATCAAGAAGTCTGCAACTTCTACAATATTGGGCTACTTTACTAGTCGTGCCTCTCAAAGTAAACTCATAGTCACGTACTTGACGCCATAGCGTGCTCTCAGCCTGTGTGTGTGTGTGTGTGCAGAAGTAGATGTGTATAGCTTTAACTCTATCTGATTAGCTAAGCACCACGTAGGAAGACACAACCATGACCAACTGTATCATTTTCTTCTAGATTAAATAATTTATTCTCAAGTTATATAGAGACAGGACTATATGATAATGATGTTGGAGAAGAGAAATAACAGGAGCCACAATTGATGAAATACAGTGCCCTGTTGAGATCACTGCTTGGGTTAACAAAATTCACTCTGGCAACGGCACAGACTAACTGCACTGGCACTGAAGCAGCTGTAGAAGACATATACTGAAGGAACTGAACACTACGATACAAAACTGGAAAAAGCAGGAACGAGGACAGGGATCGCATTGGATTTCTTCTGCTCTACACCGACATTGCTGCATCTCAGTTCTGTGAACCAGATCCTGTCTGCTTATGCAAATCCAAACTAACTGCTGAAGTCAATCCTGTTTTTCCATCTATAAAGAAACGTATAGTCCACCATATGAAATGAAGATGGTGCCTGATTTTCATTCAAAGCCCTTTATTGGTTGTTTACTACAAATGCAATACATGTGTCAACATATGCCTGGTGGGCAAATGAGTTTCACCACTGTGACCATAACACAACACAACAGTCAATCCCAAAGGAATGTCGGTAAGGGCAACAGCTTGCTAATGGGACTATCTCAACTATGATAAGGAGTTCCAAAGTCAGAAATTGATTTAGTTTTTTTGAGTAGCTAATACTCAGAGTAACTCATCCCATTTTGTCCTGGGTTACCTCAACCTCTTCTGCATATTGTCCACATCATGTAATGATAAATATTCCTGGGTTATGTGAAGTTACATTCAGCTTTAAACAACTTTCTTAATACACAGACAGTGTGTCAGGGCAGTAGATTTTGCCAACAGAAAACAGATAGCAATTTCAACATGGGGTTTTTTTGGAAGGAAGAAGGTGTCACCTTTCAACAATACGCTGCAGAGCTTGCAGTTATAATTAGTTTTATGTGGGTATTTTATCCTTGTGATATTCTCTTGTTTATCCTCCAGTTTCTTGGAATAATGAAGTTGCCAAATTTTTTTTCTTATTCTTATTTTTTCGTATCACATTCTAATGGATTGGTGTCATTGTTTATAGACTGGCGATGTTTCACCTCCAGCTGAAAAACAGATCTTTAGGGTCAGGGTGTGGTCGAAAGTGAAAGATGTCAGGGAAAGAAACAGCCAGGTTCCCAGGGACTCTAGTTATTGATGGAAACGTTCAGATCGTTGTTGAAGTCATTGAGAGGTTGTCTAGGGGTTTTCGACTAAGGCATAGAAGTTGTAAAAATCAGTACTCCTGTGATCATTCTCCTTCTTGTCCTTTTCAGTGCTCTCCTGAATGCTTATATTCAAAGTGGTTGTGCTGAAATATTGGAATTGTACTTCCCTTTCTGTCTTATGCTAAGCTTATGAGCAGACAGTTGATAATGGTGATGATGATCTTGAAGTCTCTGGAATCCCTTTTTCTGCCTTTTACTGTTCCATCCAGATACAAGATCCCAAAGGTTCTTCCTTTTTTCTTTCATCTGCCAGTAGATCAGGCTTCTGATCTCATTGTTTGGGATGTCTAGGAGGGGAATATTGGCCACACAGATCATAGCGAAGGGCAATGTTGATGCTATCTGTGGCTTACACATTGTGCCAAACGTATTATGGCATTGTGTTTTATAGCCTTTCACGTGTGTTATCCCTCCTCCCTTTGTGTGTGAAAAGGCAGTGTGCAACTGCAGCCAGAACTGCAGTGAATGATTTTAGCTGAGCTGTCTTACCCAGAAGAGTCTTTATTGACTTTTTAATGTCTCTTCACCCATTTCCTGTATCAGGGCCTCCTGACTTTAAAACTGATTTTCTTCCCACAACTGGATTTCTTTCCTGCATTTTCCACAATTTTTTCCTTACCCAATAACTTTAAAGCTTGTTGGAGGAATAACTCTATAAACACAAGTTGTTCAAACTGTTTCCAGCTTTTGTCCTAAGTATATTTAACGTTTCAGCATCTGCTTTTGGATGTAATGCTGTTTATAGAGTAAGTCACTTTTTTTGGTTATTCTTCCAGCTGCCTCAGTTTCATTAAACTAAGTCCCTGCAACATATATTCAAGATAGGGCATGGAATTATTTGCCCTGAAGAGAGGCTGTTTCTGCTAATTTGGCATTTAAGGAGTCAGTTTTCTCTGAGGGATAACAGTTCAATGGCTTCCTCTGCAGTGAAACATAAATAATTTCTTGCAACTTGTCTGAGCTGCATGATTTTTGGAAAAGTTTGATGATCTTCATGAGGTTAAGATAATTTTCCCTGACCTAGTAATCATCTGAGATTTTTTATATGTGGAGTGGTTATTAGTAATGTTTTGCAAGATGCATTGAATTTCCATTCAAATTTTCCTTTGAAGGCTGAAAATGGCAAGTAGTAAATTATGAAAATTGGGATGATAACAAAGTCTCCCAGGAAACTTCCCCAGGGGTTATGGACTGGGTATAAGTTGCAATCTTGGAGGGTGAGATCTGTCTCCAAGATGTTTTTATTTAAATTTGCAAGGATTATGTTATTGTAATGCTATACATTCTTAATGCTTTCTTTATTCATGTATGAGGGACAAAATCAAAGACCTCATAGTCTTTGCATATTGTCCTGAGATTTTCTGGCTTTGACAGTCTTCATAACCAACATGTCAATAAGAAGTCGGTCCCCAGAAGTACTAGTATTTCTTTTGCATCCTTTTCATTCCCATGTGAAATTCGTATTGGTAAATTCACATGTAGTAGATTCGCTCTGATATGATCAATGTTAGCAGTTCGCACATGATTATTTAGGAGTTGGGAACTACTTCATGTTTTCCATAATTAACACTGTTCTGACATGCATCTTAATGATTACTCCTGAAAGAACCACCTGGAGTTTTGTGCTAGTCTTGGGTGCAAACATACAAAGCACCGAAGCCAAAAACTACAGATAACATTTGGTCCTGGCATTTTTTTCTTAAGGCAACTCTTCACCATTTTTGCTGCTAATTTTAGTTTTATCTGTTGTTAGAGACACAGCACCTGAAAAAACCTGCTGAGCGTTCAGCGGCGCTGAGTCTAGTTGGAGGCTGGTAACTAGTGGTGTCCCCCAGGGGTCAGTACTGGGCCCAGCCTTGTTTAACTTCTTCATCAACGACCTGGATGAAGAGTTAGAATGTACCCTCAGCAAGTT
>Ga0065711_1043796_pt1 | contig 14512 bp, 3 predicted proteins | sample Hoacrofraction12_FD_59098 | JGI IMG/M metagenome (GOLD analysis project Ga0065711, IMG submission 59098) | Hoatzin crop microbial communities from Cojedes, Venezuela - Epithelial fraction 12 v2 (version 2) | ecosystem: Host-associated > Birds > Digestive system > Esophagus > Crop | place...
AACCATCAAAACCCCAAACCAGAAGCCCACACAAAACCATGAGCTCACACAAAACCACAAACAAAAAAAAGAAAACCCCAAGCTCCCCAATAATTTTCTTCCTGTGTAGCACACCGAACTGGCTTGTAGCTATTTGAGAGATGAGATGATTTTGAGGCAAGGAAACAAGGGAGTGGATCTGCAGCAAACTCTGCTTAAATCAGTCATGGAACTTAAACATAATTGTCCACTGATGCAACATCTCTAGGAACAGTCCAAATATTAACAGGCATTAAGCAAAATGAAGACTGAACTCCAGTCTGTGTGGAAATTAAGCTACCTCTGCAAATGCCAGACAAGTTTTAAAAGTATGTTGGTATTTTATGTGACAAGCATCTACGACCTGATAAAATAACCAAGTATTTGCTGAATTTTAAGAAAATAGTACCACTTTTCAGGGAAACTGCCTTGAAAACAAATTTACAGAAGAGAAACAATGCTGCAGAGGAATGCTATAAAATATGACTTTTAAAAGAAAAATCTTCATATAGAAAATACATACCGTGAAAGAGACACTTGAAAAGTCTAATTTTTGATCTCTGCCTTTTAAATGGGAACATTTGAGTGTGCCCCTCTCAATCCATACCTGGCAACTAGGTAAATCCCCTCCGAAAAGATGGTGTTGAAGAAGGCTTGTGATCCTGAGGAAAGGCAGACAGAACTGCTGCAGATAGCACTCTACAGAATCAGGATTCACCTACGGGGGAAGGAAGCGATTACTAAATTCTGCCCCAGCTAAGTTGTCTCTTATGTAAGGAACTCCAAATATGAACCCAATGTTCTTTAAGCACACTACATAAACCACTGCATCAAACATAGATTCCAAAGGCCACCATTTCGCTAATAATCCAAAATAACTCTGTGGATTTTCTTTCCCCCTTGACAAATGTTTCTTCTACTTAAATATTCAGTTTTCCAAGTTTCTCAAAGCTCTTTCATACATATGATTAAAAACCAAAATTATAAGTAGTATTTGTCAATCACTTTCTCAACACAGCACTGGCCATATATGATATTAGTAAAAGAAAGATTTGCCCAGGCAAACTGTCCCAAAGGGATGTGCTTTGATCTAGAAAATAGCGTGGTACTGCAGTCTTTAGCAAGATCAGAGAAAAATCATTATAACAACGAGGCTGAAAAACTTAAATAAGAGACAGAAAGGGGACATGCTGGATACATTTTCAAGAGGTTTGCCAATACCACCGTTAATTCTTCAGTCTCTCCTTCTTCATATATCTTCCCCTTTGACAGCTCACTAATCACATGACCCAGTAACACTTCCCAAGATTTCTGTCCACTGGATGTATTCTGCGAATAAGGAGGAAAGAAATTCAAAATGCACTGGTCATGAAAAAAGTTCCTATGAAAGTAACAGCGATGAAGTACATTTCCTTTTGATCAACACACAAATTTTGACCTACAAAGATACACACTGTTTAACAACAAAAGAAAATATAATTCTACAGAAAGGGAATTCATTTAGCTCACAGAGTGAAATGTGAATTGCTACTTCAATTACACGTGTTCTAAACTGAATGTTACACAAAAACACTCTTATAATATTGCATTTCCCATGTTTTTTCTGTGAGTATAAAAATGCTTACTTTAAAATTAGGAAGAGTCACTTTATGGATACATTGCTTTTTGACAGAATTTGAATTCCAATACAATTAAGTAAAAAAATAACTAAACCAGTTTTCTAAAATGTACCAACCAGAATGAGTTAAAAAACACTTGCTATGTATTTTAAGTTGAAATGAGTCTATCAGAAAATGGAAATTTGTGTTTGAAATTAACAATATCTACTACAGATGGAAAAAAATATTTAGTGGAAAGAATAAATAGCCACTTTGCTTTGTGCAACAGCATTTACATTTAAAGGCAACAATTATAGAAAGCCATCAGAAATAGAAAGCAGTATTCCCACAAATATTTTTCTTCTACTTCATAATAAATTCTACCTAGGAATAACAAGATTGGATGTGAATTTTGAGCTCTGTTAGCATATCATCAACATAACAAACAATGAGGGATTCTTTAAAAAAATTCCAGAGTACCTAGGTGAGATTAAATCTATATATAGACTTCAGTACGTAACAATGCACGTAATTCATCAGTTGGTTTCTTTATAGTGCATTTTGACATCAATTGTAGTTGTTAATTATAGATGAGGTCGTCATCTTTCAGCACCGGGCAGGCAGACTTGCAGTTTATGTTCATCGTCTAACAGTCAGCAAGCAACAAGTATCTACATCGGCAGTTAGGACAAACCTTTCATCTACATTATTCCTGTAAGTTACTCAACAGGCATTTACAGTGTGCTTTTTATGACACCATAAGGCACCTTGCAAAGATAATGAGAGTGAAATTGGGAATCAGAAGTAGAATATCCACCTCTCAGCCCTGCTGAGAAGTCAAACTCTTAATGTTGTTTGATCATTTGGCATGAACATAGAGGAAAGACTTCAACTTGTGTTTACTGTCTGGAATACCAGACTGAAATAGATTCACTCAGCATTATCCACAAACAAAAGTTGAGTAAAGCGTCATCTGTGTAGTCATCCCAGGATCAAAAGGTCACTATTATCAGCACATAAGAAAAAGGCAGCCTGAACCATACATTTGAAACCATTTGGGCCTCAAGATACTTTAAAGAAAGAACTTGGATTCCTAAACTAAAAACCAGCTTCCCTCATGAAATGCAAAGGGAAAGCATTCATCTGAGGACTATGGCTAGGCTCAAGAAGAAAAGGGCTGCCCACGTGCTGCAGAGTGGAACAGCGTGCTGCGCGATTCCCGCAGGCCGGTCCTCAGGGCTCAGAGGTCTCTTGCACACACACGGGGTCCAGGCAGCAATCTTATGCATGAGGAGGAGCAGGAAACCGGAAAGACATTTGGGGAAGGGCAAACTTGCATGTGGGACTTGTGCAAAGCCTCTGCATTTGGGGTGGATTATCACTGGGGGGAGATGGAAGCCAAGAAGGAAATAAGTGTAGGAGTCCCTGAAGGCATGAGAATCATGCAGAGATCACCCTAAGCACGCAGTGCCAAGCTGCTGTCAGAAAGCACACCTCTGTTCGCAGATGACCTACACGAGACAGACAAGAGGAAGGAGGGGGAGGTTTCCAAGGGCGACTGAGGGATGCTGTCAGTACAGCACCTAATGCAGCAGGGAGCAGTGCTCCTATCTACCTCCTACCTCTTTTGCTCTCCCACCTGGAAAACTGTCAGCCTTCAATGGGCTTCTCTCAGAAAAAAAAGTCAAAATTCTCAAACTGACAGAAGTTAATCTGTGGTGTTATTTGAATTACACTAAATCACAACATCCATTCACAGCAACATACTGTTTAATGTGCTACTATTTCCCACTCAGCCTTATCATCCACACAAGCACACTGGTGAAAATTCCACTAAAAAGGACTGTCTTTAATATCAAGAGAGATGGCTACTTCATAAATCCATTATCTGCGCCATTATCATAATTTGCAAGCCTCAAGTACAAAGTGCTTTACGTGAAGCAAATGCTTTCACATGCTTCTGTAAAAAAACATCTTAGTATTAATAGGTAGGTAGCAAGCCCACCTACCCAAGCCCTAAGTCTATTTTCATATAATAAAATCCCTCACTGTAGACAGAAAATTAAGCACTGTAAATATATCTTCAGACAAACTCCAACCTTTGCTACTAAGAAAAAGGCAGTTCATGTTTATCATATGGACTGTGAAAGAATATAAGCTAGCAACACTTCAATCTATTTAGAAGCTTTCTACCACAAACTTTAAACTGCAAAACTGTCTTATCACTTGGGAATCACTTAAGTAAACAGAAAAATGGAAAAAAACCCTCACCAGCAACAATCTGAAGCAAACGTTCTTGAAATTCTAAAAAAAAGGACAATATATTGAAAAGGGGTGGAGAGGGAGCTAACAAAATGCAGTACTGCCCAGTGATCTCAAATGCTTAATGCAAGTCCAGAAAAAAAAAAAATCCCGCTTAGTAGCAGTTTGCCCACCAGATAGTTTGTCCTTAATACCTTGGAGTTGTGACTGACCACTACGACAAATCTAACGTACATGTGAAAAGCAGGTCATGCTTCTCTGTGTGCATTTCATTTTACAGCCAACATAATTTAAGGCCCAGCTGCTGTCTAAAGGGGTGTTCCTCCACCTGTTTCCTCTCCTGGCCCCAACACTTCCATCCTTTCCCTCAGTCTGGCACTGGCACTCTTCCGACCTTCTGCGGAATCAATCCATGGAGCAAAAAACTAACTGAAGGATTAAATGAACACCAGGGCAGGGAACTGTGCCTTTTGGTGGGAACTGGTATTCAGTCAGCTGAACTGAAAAAGCAAGATGCACCTCCACTTTACCTGTAACTACCATCAAAAGGCAAGGACATGGCAGTGAAATATCTACCCGCCTAGCCTACAAATTTCCTCTTCTGCCTCTTCATCACATCAGCACTCTAGCCCACATATTGAGAGAAATTTACACGGCTAGCCACAAATCACAGGAACAAATAAGGAAAAGAGAGGTTTTTTTTCCCCACCAACAAGCTTGCCTGCATCTCCTGTAAAGGAGTGCATCGGATCAACCCAGGGTGTCCCTAGGAAGGCTTACATTTCACAGGAAGGGAAGCTGCATTTACTCAATACATTGCAACACACAAGACTGAAACTGTAGAGATACAGCCTCAAATGTGAAACTCAGTTCTGGAGCGATATACTCATTGTGAAGCTTTAAAGTCCCATTACATGCGAAAACCTGCAAAAATTGCACATGCAGTAACAAAACACTGGATTTTTTTGAAGTAGAAGCAAATTATTATATGCAAAACAGAAAGTATCTGTTACATTCCTACCAGAAATACATAAGCAAAATTTCATAAATGTTTTATAAAATTAACCAACCTTTTTGAGAGCTCCTGACTCTTTCCATGCCATCCTATCTTCAGCACTGCATTTAACAGAAAGCGCTGCCAAGGCTTGAGTATACAATAAAGTGAACAGCACTTTTATAATGCAGGTGAAGTGTTCTGTAAAACAAAGGAAGTAATTTTTAAACACTTGATATTTTTAGCAAATATACTAATTACAGAGTCTCTCATTATGGAAATGATGCTTCTCAAATGAAAAGCAAGTGCTATACAAAAAGTACGATCCCCCAAACCACAGAAAACAACATAAATATATTTACTGGCTTTCAAAAATGACTTGGCAACCATAGTGAACGGAACAAGTACAGGGCAAGTAATTTTCCGCTGCTCCATAAGCTCATCTTAATCCTGATCAGCAGTGACTTCCTCCCAGGGACCTGGTGATATCACAGAATTCTATTTCATCCAAACTGGAAAAGTTAAGTTCTGAAAGAAATCACTGCAAGAAGGACATTTAGCCTACTTCAGTTTCCGTCCCTTCACTTCCAGATATGGATCCAGCCACACAAGGCCTGCTGCCAATCACTCTCTAGTGAGCACCTATTTACCAGACCTCATATGAGTACAGAAGGAGGACAAAAGACAATCTGTCATTTTAGAACTTGCCTTCTTTTGAAAGACCTTTCTTTGTTTACAATTTGTAATATTTAAAGGACTATTATGTCCTACATACAGGCTGCAGGAGGAAAGGCTTTGAAATCTTTTGGGGCAAGCTAGCAACAGAGGCAAAAATAAGACTTCCTAAAATCGGAACAGGAAACAATACTGAGTGTGATCATTCCCTGAAATGAAGATACAGTAGCAGTCCTTTTTTCACCTTTTACTTCAGGTTGTATTTCCCATCCCAAATAATCTGATTTTTTTTAAATCTAGGCAGATCAAAGAAGTTTCTAGCATCATTTACACAATTCCTTAAGTACAAACATAAATATAACATATACCTAAAACAATGTATACAAAAATAAGGGTTTTAAAAAGTCCTCTCAGGCTTTGAAGTCAAGCAAAACAATTCTATTTACATAAGCACCTCCAAAAACTGGGTTAAATTCATTCTTTCTTCCCAAAGGATTTAAACAAGCTTTGTATGTGAAAATGAAAAGGGGGTAAGGGAGATGAAACTCCTTTCTTCTCCTTTCTTGTATCTAATACCAAACCCCACCGCTGGGTTCTAAAATACACATAGCCAGGACTTGAGTACATAGTTAAATTTGTGAAATAACAATTGTTTTTTTATGTAACAAATGTTTACAAATAAACACAGACATGGATTTTGATACTTTTTAATGTCACCAAGTATGTACAATATGCACAGTTGAAGCACCTAAATGATTATTTGTAACTACATAATTAAAAGCGTACTTTTTTCTGTATTATCTTCCTTTGGAGCTTATGTTAAACATGACAACAATTGCTGCTATACTTCATCTGCCCCATTCTACAGCAGGTAACACTGTAACGATTTTTCCATGTCACATTTACCCAGAAAGAGAATTCAACAGATCCCCCTAGGCCCTACTTTTTTCCTCTGCTGAAATCTCCATTTTCTTAGCAATCTTCCACCTGAGGAATAATAGCAGGCAAGCTTCCAGTAAATTTTTTGGGACTGAGATCTGAAAGATTAAACCACATGCACTCACAGAATTGTAAAAATTGCCTCTTCAGCCTCAGCTACAGTCCATAATCACAGATAGAACTGAACTCAAGTACTGAGCTCCATCTCCATCACTAGGAGGTACAAACAACAGAGATCACTTTTACACCGTGAAAGCATGAATGAAAACTACTGCACTTCAATCAGCAGAACTAGATGCCGGTCAACACTCACCAATCTGCCATAGCCCACTTCATCTTCTAGTTCTCATTCTGTGCTGCTGAGGTGCTTACAGAGTGTTCAACACTGGGTGTCTTCGCACCCTCTAGCACTATTACATTATTTAAAATCTGGTTTTCAAATATAATTACTCCTTGTCCCTATCCCCACCTTAATACTAACTGTTCAATTCACCAGAAATATTATACCTAGCATACATTATGTTTTTTTAAATAAATTCATGTTCTTGTATTTGTTTACCTGTATGTGACTTACAAATTACTATTTTTATATAATATAAAAATTAATATTTATAATTACATTTTCTATCTATATTTACATTATTATATTACATTTTTATATCTATTTTTAATATCTATAATTACATTTTTTGAGAATCCAGAATTGGGCAAAAACCGCACACTCCTACTCCTACATCTGGGTCATCTCTTTTTTCTTTTCTTTTTTTTTTTAAGGAATATATCACAGGAGCAGCTCAGAGGCGGCATGCTGCGCAATGAGCGCCAAGGCTTTGAGAACAAGCATTTTATAGTCACAAAACCATCCCATGGGAGACATACTAAAAACAGCAGTCAGAGGATCAATTATCATTTCATTACTATGTGTTATCCTGATTTGTAAAATGCAAAATATTTGACAGCTGTAGGCATCCATAACACTGGAGCTGTTATGTTCTTGTCTACTGCAAAGAGCGATTTTATTTGCCTTTCCGCAATGTGCGCATAGGGGCTGCGTGGCATTTTTCTGCTGCCCCCCTGCTGGAGGCTGTGGTTTTCCTACATCACCTTTTTGATTTAATAATTCTAAATATTGCTAGTATATTTGTACGCTGTGGAGTAAACTATGTAAATGTTGTCAGTCCCTTCTGTTGCAGATGATATACTGTGCAATGTTCTGCACTAAAATGCAACTAGTACTTCTGTGTTTGCACATAAAAACCTAATCTGATATTCGGACAGTCTAAAAGTTCTACTATTATGGCTAGGCTAGGCCATTATAATCAACACAGAGATTAATGCAGAATGTTTGTACTTATTTTTGAATAATATTGAGAAATTATTTATGTTCCTTTTTAAAAATACTTTTAAACAAAACTTTTTTGGAACCAACTTGCTTCGCAGCATCCCATCCCATTATATGCATTACACAAACTCCCTTAAAAATAAATTTTACACAGGAAACACTCCTAGAAGTCTAATTTTAATATTAGAGCAAGAAATGTGCAGATGAGTAAGTGTATTACTAACAACATGCATCTTTTAATTTCAGTATTGAATTAGATGATCTACACTGGCAGGCAATGACCGCAGAAGGACTTAGGATCTTTTTTTAGTGAACTTGGAATGTCATCTTGAGATAAATAACCTCTGAAAATATTCTTCTTGATTTAAAGAATGAACAGTTATTTGAAAAACTAACTTCAGAACAAAAGGAGATGGCACTGAACTTCAGATAATCCATGAAAGGTATATTGAAAGTTCCACGATACAGATAAATATTTCAGCTTCCACACAGAAATTGGACACTACTCAAGTTGATTACATTCATTCTATATTTCGTCAAGAGCCTTATCCAATCATTCAAGAAAAGTACTGTTCGCCTGAGCACTGCTTGCTGTATTTTTGTTGAATGTCATTGAAACTTTCTAGAAACACAATGCGTCAGAGCATCTAGGTCAGGTTCTTCAGCGTGGGGGCCTTATCAGAACTGCAGAAGGGGCTGATTTTAGGTGTTACACACCAGAGAAGAAAACCTTTCCCACAGTCCACAGAGGCTGGGCTAAACTCTCAAAACCAGCTTTCAAGTTGGAGCACACCCACCTCTCCCAAACCACAGATAGGGTAAGAGCAGGACTGTGGCCAGTGTCAGAGCACCGCCCGGCTGCGTAACAGCATGCTGGCCACCACCCATCCTGCTGCCCGGCTCTCCTCACATGTGTGGCACCAAGCCCAGCACCAGGTCACTGCAGGCCACTTGACCAAATTCGATGCACCTGCTAGCCTCGGGCTCACCCCTGTTCACCCAGATGCCAGGTTTTAAATACTTTGCAACAGTATGATATTTTTTACATTCAAATAAAGCAGAAACTGAGATCACTAGAAGCGACAAGCGCTCTGCACTTCCAGAAATCTGGCCACAGGGGTCCCAAGTCAGGTACTGGGGAAACAGAATTTTTTTACAATTGCTGGTTACAAATAAGAACGTCCAATTTGAACTAAATGACTTGCCCAGCACACAGAAATTGTGTTGCAGAAAGCGGTGGTGGAGGGTATTGAATTCAATTTACAAGGACAGATTCAAGTTTTGTTAACCACTGAGCCACCATCTCCATTTCTGTACTACCTTTTTGTCATATGCCAACACCATTTTCTATTTCTGTAAGAAAGGAGCTAGAGGTTCTAGAAACAAAATCCTCATTTTCTCCAGAGTCCCAGTTCACAACACCATGAACACTGTCCATCCTCTGCACAACACCTGCCACAGAATTAAACCAGAAACGCCTATGGGGATTATGTATTTAGTCTTGCACAATTTCAAAATGCTGAGCCTATGAACTCTATAAAAGCTCTGCCCATGCTCTAGTGTCAAACAAACAAAATTCACAAATGGTTTTATTATCTTGAATACAGTGCTTACTTTGCTGGTTACACTACACAGGAGGTACACACCGTCTCCTTCATTCCCTTCTTTGTAAATTGGTAAGAGCTTGTAAATGCTCTGTCCTCTGCCACAGTTTCTCCCACAAAAAAAAAAAACCCCGACATTTAATTTGTAGTGTTCTTTCTTTGTGACATGTTCAGATCAATTTTCCTCTCTGAAAGAAGAGGCTGAACAGCAATGGCATTTTTATTGCTTTAATCGATGTCAGACTGAAAAAAGATACCAACACTCATCCAACAGTTAAGAGGGTAGTTCATGTGATTCCTAGTGCTATATCTGAAGGGCAAGAGATGAAGTTTGGGTCCTCCTTAAAGAGCACTCTGTTTTTAAAAAATACTGTGTAAACAAAAAGGATTTTGAGTACAAACTTCAAGAAGATTTAATACTTCCTGAGTAGTTTTAGTTTCCTACAAGGATACTGATATGGTTTCTCTGAATACATCAACATACCTAATGAATGATACTGCAAAATCTGTACCATTACAGGAGAGCGTCCTTGCTGAAAGACGAAGAAAATCTTTCATGGATTCTAAACCCTACAGATTCCTCCTTCATTACTGGTGTTCTTACACCTTTGCCACAGCATTCTACACCAGACTAAACCACCACCTCTTCTGCGATGTAGTCAAGTCTATTGCTAAAGGAATAGGCTGGAAATAGCCGTCAGTGCACACAGGCATCGATCGTCTCTCTGCTTAACAGCATCCAGCCAAGTCCGCAGCTCCTGCACCCCACACTAATGCCAAAGCAGCACAGAAGTTCAGGAAGCAGTAGGGTCACACATAGATTTTGTTCACCCCTGTCACTGGCCTGCCACGGGACCCTGCATAAGCCATTTCACCTTTTCATGCCTCAACTCTCTACCAAGAATTAATGATATCGAATTCAACTCTGTGACCTACCCACCCATTACAAAAGTTCTAAACAAATTTGTTACTGCCTATTTTTCTGAACTGCATTCTACACTTCAGGAGAAAGAAATCACAAAAGACTTTCTTTTTAATCTGCCTAACCATTTTGATAAAACAAAAATTAGGAAGATAAATGGCAATTTATTTCCAATTTAATGCTTCATAGATCTGAAGTGGTTACATTCATCTTCTTCCTGCCACTTGCCATTTCCCTTTCAACTGCAACATACACCAAACCTAAGAGCAAAAGCAAAATGTGCTGCTGATATGTGGTATTTCACATAATTCTCCACAGGATCCCTTACTATTAATTGAATGTTGTCTTTCCTAGGCTAAGGTATATTTTCACAAATGATGTTTTTCAATGCTTGGATATAAACTGGAAGACTACTATTGTTTGTACTTTGGCTTCACCAATCCCTTCCCCATATTTCAGAAGACGTTAGTCTCATTAAACAGTTGTTTACTGTTTTTTATTAAGTCCTTCCAATAAAAGTTAATTTAAGTTAAACTGTAGAAAAAAAAAGTGTATTTTTTACTATAGGCTTCCTATTACAAGTATTTTATTCTCCTGGTATTTTCATATTCTAATAATGTATTGGACATACTTAATCCATAAACATGTACACTGAATCAGAAAAAACACAACCCACAACGTTAACAGATACAGAGTCACTTGAGCTGAATTTGAACGTTCAACAGTAAGGACTGAACACCTCTTAAGGGGAAACAAAGTTTCTGCTATACTTTATAAGTGAGATGTATGCATCAACCACAGAACTGTCCCTGTGTTTACCTATTCACAAATTACCAAATATCAGTAGATACCAGGATTGCTACACAGACCACAAAGCAGATACTCTGCTCACTGTCAGCGAAGTAGTAAAGAGATACTTGTTCCTTTGTTTGTTCTTGTTTTAAAATAAAAGTATAGCTATAAAGAGTTAAGCCAGAGACCAGAGAGTCTGAACCACCCATCTTCTGGAGCACACACTGTCCATGTGTCCACGGACCAGGTTCAGCTGTTCCTTTTATACAAAAAAAGAAATGTAGGTTTTAAAACAATTTCGATTTTAGCAATAAAAATTTTAGTTTTTAAATTACACTATATGCTGTCTCTCTTGAAGCTGCCGCATTACAGCAATTATCATCTTCATGTGTGACCTCCTATTATGTAAGACTGCTGCAATTTAAAATCCGAAATTCAAACTAAATTACAATCTTTCACCCTTAGGCACTCAGTTCAACTTGAAGTATTGAGCTACCCCTCTAAGCAAAGAGATGAAGGTCAAACAAAGGACACTGTTCCTTCAGTGAAAGTACTTAATAGTTTTTGCTCAGCTCTCGTACTGAATAGGCTGACTGATAAGGTGAGAAGACAGGGGACACAGATAAGCCTGTCAACCCACAACAGAAATTTCTGCTCAATGCCACCTTCTGTAGATCAGACAGAAACATTCTTTTAGAATACACAGCATACCAGCTATGATTTACCATCCTGGAAATCACCACGATGGCAGCCTCATATACATAATCATCTAAACATACACGGTTTTGTAACATACCTTTGTGCAATGGTTGAGGCATAGTTAAAATCTGAATAAGCAACAGGGAAGAGACATCTCTGTAAAGCACGGGAACTTCTGGCAGCTCTTCACTGATCAGCCTGGAAAGAAAACCCAAAGAAAATAAATTCTGATAGTATAAATCCATTTTTCATTTTCATATTTTGCTTTGCATTTTATTTTAAATAGTATTACATTTGATATCAAGCTTACAGAAGCCAAATACCTGACAATTCGCTGATCTTCATTTTAAAACCAAATGGATTGTAATGTTCCCTTACGTTACTAATGGATTGTAATAACTCATGAGGAAGCTACCATTTTGATTCTTGTTAAAGTATTTTAAAACTTTCCAAAACTGCCTGAACTAGTTACTTATATGTACAGACTCTCACAACTGAGACCTCAGAAAAGGTATTGCTTTCCTTTATGTAAGGAAATGAAGACCCAAGCAGCCATCACAGGGGGGATTATGCAATCTTACACACAGTCTTTATTAAAAACCCCATACAGCTAGAAGGGCAGCAAGTAAGTACATGAAGAGATACTGCAAACTTTTGAACTCTTTGGATTCACTGAACGAGGTAACAGCACCTTGCAGTATTATACTTAAAAGCAGCAAATGTTTGCAGATAGGAGGCGGAATTTTTCTAGCTTGGTGCAGCAATGTCCAACAATATTCCAACCAACAATATTCTACAGGTTCAACAGCTGAGTCAAAACGGCAAACAAATCGAAATGGTGAAAAGCCATTCTCCCCTCTTTCATTGATCTGGAGCCTGAGTGAGATCTCAAGCAGAGGCAGCTGGCACGACGCGTTATGTACCCTCCATTGGCACTTTCCCCTTCAGCAACACACACAGAAGAAAGTGCTGTGCGGGTTCTGGCTGGTGAATGCCAACAGAGTAACTGAGGAGGAGAGGCTTGTTTGAGATATTTATCTGTACTACTACTACAGGAGTTGTATCATGAGGCCCCAGTATAACTGACCCTGCATGGCCCATCGAAAACAGAATCCTCTGTAGCCTCTTACAAACAGATGCAAATGTTCCAAAGGACAAGCATCACATGCTACCGAGCTCCTTTCAGTTGCAATGTGATTGAAGTGCTGTCCTTCTGCAAGGGCATTTTCTTCCTATCACTCCTGAGGCTTCTCCATCTTTTGCCCTTCTTCTCACTGGTCAGAAACTGTGGGAAAAAACAGTTCTCCCTGTCCTGGGAGGACCTTCCCTGTCTTAGGGCAGCTGTAGGCCTCTGCGCCACATGGCACTTCACTGGGCCCTCCATGAAAACCACCCGAGAATGTCAGGAAATCAAAATACATCCACTTGATACAGTTTCAAGGTTAGCTTCATGCTCTATTCCAGCAGTTTTAACTGTCCTGCAGGTAAACCACAACTGAAGCACTGCTAGGTAGTTGTACCGAAAATACACATAGATCCTTATGGAGATCTACCCCTAAAAGCACAGCCTTACTCTCCTCCTTTTGGTTGATCTGCGAGACATTGTAGACTACAGTTTCCCAGTGAGGCTTTCTTAAGCCCTGCTGTGAGTGCCCAAGTTTCTGTACAAACAGAATCAGACTGAGGAAAGAAACATACAGATAAGACCTTTAAGCCCTCTTCTATCTCAGATCTGCCCTTTCAGAGCACGACTGGTGAACTACTGTTGGATCGGATTATGCCTTCTCTTCCAAAAGCACCAAACTCTTCCTCTGATCCAACCCAGCTGGCACGGGCTACTCCATCAGCTGAGTCAATGCCTCTCTTCCTGAGGGCACCAGCTCCCCTTGGTGCCATCTATCACACACCACAGACAAACTGAGCTCTTGCAGACCACGTACAGGAAAAGGTTGTCCACACGCGGTGGGATGTGGCTGCATGCAGAAGATTCTCCGTGCCTTCTGACAGCTCTGGGGATCCAACCAGTTTATCATCTCCCAGGCACATAAACACGATGTTGCTTTTGGAAGGAGCCCCCTATACAGTTACTGATGTCATGAAACCTCAGACTTCTCTCTACAAAAGGCACTGTTAGGAGTCATCTGTGATATCAATTTTAACACACAGAAACATTCTATATAAGACGAGGATTAAAAGAACACTTTTGGTCTTATTAAGTGTTTTATCCAACTATTTACATTTGCTAACTACTCCCCTTCCCCTCTCTCCCAGCTCAGGAATGCACATTCTGAAGCAATAATTTTATTAAATGTCTAAAGTTTCCAGTCATTTTATGCAACACTCAACTATGAGGATGAGCACAAATGGACTGGTTGATTGGTCATACAAAATGAGGTCACAGAAAACACTGCTTCTTTTAAATTAACAAACCCAAACAGCTACAAAATAAACACTATCTGTAACCCCTTTTGCTATAATACATCATTTCATAAATTCATAGAGTTAAATCCAGTTGGCAGCTGGTCATGAGTGGTGTAGCCAGGGCTCAGTTTTGGGCCAGTCTTGTTTAACATCTTCATCGATGATCTGGATGAGGGGATTGAGTGCTCCCTCAGTAAATTTGCAGATGACACCAAGTTGGGTGGGAGTGTTGATCTGCTTGAGGGT
>Ga0065711_1007619_pt1 | contig 14511 bp, 10 predicted proteins | sample Hoacrofraction12_FD_59098 | JGI IMG/M metagenome (GOLD analysis project Ga0065711, IMG submission 59098) | Hoatzin crop microbial communities from Cojedes, Venezuela - Epithelial fraction 12 v2 (version 2) | ecosystem: Host-associated > Birds > Digestive system > Esophagus > Crop | place...
CCTAGGGGCTCTGGTAGGAGCTGGTGCCTTGATGTTACTGATTCAGTCACTGTATTGCTCTTTAACCTTCAGAGGCAAGTATGTGCCATTTCTAATCTCTTATTTTAGTTATCTTATTAAGGTGATAGATTATATTCTCAGGCTTTGAGATACAAATTTTGTTAATAGTTTTATTTTTAAAAAACATGTTTTTTTAAAAAAGCAACTTTTATCTAACTTAGCTGCCTCCTTGTAAAGAATAGTGCTAGTCTGCCTGGTAGTGACATACAGCAGTCAATAGCTGTGTACTGGTTCGTGCTGCTGCTCTGCGTATGAGGACTAGAAAAATACTCTGAGTAAGTTAGAGTATCTCTTGGGATGTGTTGGGTTTTGCACTCCACACTTTAAGTTGCAAGAGTTGGAGTTTGAATATTCTAAAGTGTTTGTGTAAACTTTCAAGACTGACAATTGAGGTAGCGGCTTCTCATAAACATCATGATGCCATGGCAGAAGAGCCAAAAGAAAGTGTATCCAGCTGCATATTGGAATTAGTTGTTTCAAATGTAGCTTTTAAAAGCTTTTTTGGCATGTGGGTTGTGCGTCTCTTATTAAGAAAAACCTGACTGTGAAGGGAGATGAAAATCATGTTGATGAATAATATGAAAGGCTGTAACCTCAAACCTATTATAGTGAAGAGAGGTTTTTTTACTGGAATGTTTTGTTACTGGGTTTCCCAGCACTCCCAACGGATAGGAGAGCTAAATAGAATTTTGTGACAAACACTGTTTGATTGAGATTTTTTTCTTTTATGTACAAATTGAAAACTTTGCATTTTGTCTGTCACAGTGGCTTTAAGTTGACCTCGCTGTGCTTCTGGTTCAAAGTATTTCGAAAGTGTGTCACGAAAACATATTATACCTCTGTGAACAGGTGTTTTCAGATCATTTTACAGGCTTAAATTTCTGCTTATGTCCCTTGGCTGATCTGATACAAGTCAGTAACACAACTGAAAATAGAACTTTATAGGCCCCCTCTCCTCCTCCAGGTGCAACTGCTCCTTTTTTTTTCTGTTGGACACAACATTGTTAACTGTGTGCCTTCCATTATTTGATGTAACACCATCACCTGCTTGCTGGGCTTAGCAGTCTTCAATTTCGTTTCTTAATGTGGTTATCAAGAAAGTAATGGCACCAAAGACCCAGCAGCATCAGTGCTGACTTCACACTGGTACCGTGAATCTTAGTGGTCGTCTTTCATGCCAAAATAATGCTACTGACATGTCTCCATCGCTGTGAGAAACCCTGATTTGAACCTGGGGCAAGCGCTGTGCTACTGTTTGTCATATTTTAAATGAATTCTTTCAGCATTTTGTTGTGAAACAGAATTTTTGAAGAGTGATCTAAATTACAAGGCAGGAGTGTGAGAAGGTGGCCAGCTGTTAGACATCAGGTGACAAGGGTGAGGAGCACAGCTGGTTTCTCATTAAGTGAACTCCCTGGCCTGGTGGCTGATTTGACAGCTGAGCTCACTGTGGATGTCAGGAATTCATCACGTGCGTGACCTGTGAGTCTGGCCCTTCCTCAGTAATTTCTGGAGCTGGAGGTGATCTGCCTGGCAGTTTCCGGAGACCCGAGCACGTAGCCATTTAACCGAATTAACCCCCAGAGCTTCCAGCCCTGCTCTGTGGTACTGTGTGAGCGGGAGAAGCTGAATATAATCTCTGTGCTCACCTGCTTCTCTGGAAGGGGAACTTGGTGTTCCCTTTCTTTGCCAATAGGAGTCTTTCTGTGTAGGGAGCTAATGGCAAGACATGAAAACTTGGTATAATTTGTCTTCTCTTGAGAAACATAAAGGAGACTCACTGCAAGCGATCTATTGCTTGCAATTTAACTGCTGCAGGTGTTGCAGCATGGGTTCCTGAGGCAGTACTCTTTCTTCTCTCTAATTTTCTGGTCTTGAGAGTTAAATACGTGCCCTGGAAGACTAAAATCTTCTGGAAACTGCTGCTTTTGATCCAGGAGACTAACTTTTAAGAGGCTGGGGATGTGAACAGAGCAGTAGTGTGGAGGCTGGAGGTGAGTATGCGTAATGTTTTCTGATTTAAATAAGGAAAGAAAAGTTAAATTAGGGAACATAGGGGGCTTTTATTCTCTTCATAAAAGTGCCCCAGAAGATCTACTTAAGTGTTTTTGGGTTTGACTTTCAAAGTCGCATTAATAAAACATGTAAGACCTCCTGATCTTTCTTGAATTAAAGTGCTGTACTGCAAGAAAATTGCCCTTAGAAGTGAGGGGCGTTTCAAGGTAAGGAGGGATGAGTAGGGAACAATAAAAGGAGATTAAATTAATTAAAATGGGAGTGGGTGTGTCTGCATTTTACCATGTCTCTGTATGGCCACATGAGGAGTGGAAATCAAATGAACCAAATGAAGAAAGTGCGTGTATACCCCAGCTGAACAACAATCTTACGATTGCCTTAATCTTATAGCTTAAACAACTCCTCACCACTGGAAGGAACCTACAGGCATTATTTTTGTGCAGCAAGAATTAGCGAGATACCAGAAAAAAAAGAGAGAGAGAGAGAGAGATGATGAGTGCTCAAAGGGAGCAAATACGTAAATATTTTGTAGGGAGAAGTAATTAGTGGTAGGAATGAGCTAATGCCCAGGCCCTGAGCTGCCAGACAGTCTAGCTTCCCCAGTAAGCAGTTTCAAAATGCATCACCATTGCCTTCTCTACTTCAGTCATTAAGCCATAATATCCAAGATCTTATTCAAATGTCAGAATTCAAGAGCCTGTCTCATGAAACTGTCTTTATAGGAAAAAAAATGAGTCAAAATACTCCAGGAAAGCTTTCGTTACTAATGTGTCTCTGCAGATGCTTGTGTCCTGGGGAGCACAGTTCCCTTCGATGTGCTTTAGGAGTTTGTGCGAGCACCTCTTTGCATCTGGGTTCTGAAGGCTCTGGCCCCAGATTCACGTGGGCATACGCAGGTGCACGGACGCCTGGAGGGAACTCCAGCAGTGCCGTAGTGCTGGCAGCGCTCCGAAAGTGCTCGGCAGCTCTTCCTCTGACTTTCTGGCTGTGGTGCTCTACGCGATAAATTAGAGAAGGATGCGGGCTGCTTTGGGAGTTATCAGTGTTCCCTGCACTTCAGTAGGAGCTACAAGGCCAATGCTGCCTTGACCTGTCCCGGTTGTGCGACCTCACTGTTTCAAATGTGATAATTTTCAATATTTGAGACCATTTTGAATCACTTAGAATTAGTAAACATGTTAATGATCTCTTATTTGCATGAACTTGAAAAGAGCAGAGCTATTTTAAATTACAGCTGAATTCCAAAGGGACCAAAGTAAGGGTGGGCTTCACTGCCTGGTGCATACCTGTCAGGCACCTGGTGATTGTGGGGCATGTACCTGAAAGGGGAGGCATAAGTGCAGGCTTTCTTATTGCTGTCTTCCTCTTTCATTAACAGAACTTATAGCATTGTGGGACACTACTCACAGCACAGAAAAAGCTTGACTTCTTGGTTTGTCAAATAATAGAAACTGAAGATCTCATCCGTCTAAAGTGAGATCTGAGGGAAAGTTTAAAAAATAAAAGTGAAATAAGCCAAGTCTTTTCCCTACCTTTATACAGAAAAACAAAATCAATTAATTTGTTTCTTGATTCATTCCGGTAAAGATAAGAATATCTGCTTCAGCCTGAAAACAAAGGTTGAAATGAGGACCAAGAGGGAGCCATATACTGAACTGACTTACGGAGGCTGGCTGTGTTGTGCACGTGTGTGTGTGTAATAAATCATGGACACCACTGCTCTTGCAGCTGGATTGCTCTTGCTCAAGGACCTCCTAATGAAAGCCACCACCAGCCCAGACAGACGCAGTGACAACATGATAATATGTGTGTGTGCATGGAAGCAGCTGTAAAGAGAAGTTTTGGAGTTTTCTTAGGTATCCATCAGCCCCTTTTGTTTCCAGTTGTGTTGTTTCCAAAGCTCTCGACAGAATAGCTGTTTGGTGTTTGGGACGGAAGTGAGACAGGAAAGATGGCTACTCTGTGAGCAAGGTGCCCAGGCTCTTAGTGCATTTCATAGCATGAAGTATTCCTATGCTGGACGGAGACGTGATGTAACAGTACAGTTGCAAAGTCTTGGGTATCAGCATCTCTCTTGGAATTGCAGTGAACCTTGTTAATGTACTTCAAGATTTGCAGGGACCCAGCTCCTGCTTTGCCGTGTGAGTTCTTAATTGAGAAAAAGAGCAGTTTGTACAGCAGCCTGAGGCTATCATGGACTTAACACTCATTTGATATATTTCTTAAGAAGAGGAGAAATACTGCAATAGAATGCACAATTGTAGCAGGTTATGATAGTTTGGAGACTAAGGCATGCCTGTACCACTGTCACCGCTGCGACTGTGGCATGTGCAAGCTGCTTTGAACTAGCTGAAGTACCAGGACTTGTGTAGCTGTTGCAGCACTCTGAGACTGAATAAAGATGTGTCGAGTTAGCTTGTGCGGGTCTCCATCTTACAACAGCCACATGCTAGCAATATGCAAAGAAGTGATTTTAAATTAGCACTTCAGTACAGTAGTATAGATTATCTTCAGTATAAATATATCTTCTGCTGTCTCCACCAGACCTACTTAATTCCTTTTCATTTTTCCCAGCAACAAAGTTGAAATGTTTAACTGCTTAAATTAAATTTGTTAGCTATTGCGGGAGTTAATACTTGGTATTTGTGCATGAAACCAGATCATTGTTCATTAGGATGGAATTGGGCTTGCTAGCTAGTACAAGAAGATGAAAGTGCTGTTTCAAATTCTGCTGTATGAGAGAATTGAGCACTAATTACTCATTTTATGGATGTCAGGTTTTGGTACTTTATATACAGCTTTTTTAAGTACAGACTTTAACTCCTCTTATTGTGTCTTGAAAACTGAATTCCAATCTGACTGAATTTGACTATCTGGATTTAGATGGTTTTGAAACATCAATAGGGGAAGCTTGCAAAGCACTATCCAGTACTATATCTGGATTTCATCAGAGTTAGTAATGCTGCTTTTTTTCACTGAACAAGAAATTTGTGTACATACTCATTTAATGAATCAAGTGTGAGGAGAAACATTCTGCATGCTTGGTCATAGTGCGTGTGTAAACAGTAGGGGGTCAGACTCCAAAATGTTACTGTTCTTTTTAAGTTGAAAGCAGATAATAACCGTAAAGGTTTCATACCCTGAAAATATATTTAATAGACATTTATTAACAGCTAAGAATGGTCCTATTTAAAATGAAATCTGTTATTACCTGGATATGTGTTTAAGATCAGTGACATGTGCTTGACTGTAGGAAGAAGATGCTTAGCCTATAATCCTTGCCATGTCAGTGCAGACTGGATTTAACAAAGGAGGAGATTGGAGAGTTTGTTGGAGGAACTTTTTGCTCCCACTTCATAATGGTTGCTTAAAACTGCCCTAAAAGTGAAGTTCATAAACTTTTTAAATTGCCCATACAGTAGTAATTGTAGATTTATGTTGGCTGAATAATTAATTTCTCCCTGGTTGTAATCCTGGTGCGACTGCTGCCTTTCCCACTGCAGATTAAAGTTCTCAAGATTTCTCCAGCTGCAAGGCTTTCGTCTAGATGAAATGGAAGCAGAACTTTGAGAACAAAAAGGTTAGATTTATTGTGTGCAACTATGAAAGGAGAGAGATGAGGACGAGCAAAAAGAGGATAAGAACTGCAGCATTGTGCAGCTGTATCAAATTCATTGCTGCTTTTTGTTAGGATGTCCAGGACTGGTCATCCGTCCTGTCGTGATTCTCCCAGATGGTGTTTTCAGTCCTTGTTTGGCTGACAGTAGATGACTGGAATGACAACTATTTATTATGTCAGGGGAACGCCTTGGGTGGGCAGCGGTCTCGCTCTGTGGGAACACGTTCGAAGACTGTTGAACTGATGTCTGCTAATACAGGAAAACAGAGGCCACGAAACACGTGTAAAGTATGAGATTAGCGTAATTAAGTTTTCTTCCATCTTAAAAGGTGGAGGTTTCTTTAACAAAAAGATAAGCGTGCTTGAATTAAACATTCTAATATGTCACCAACTGAAAAAGAGCAAGAGGTCTCACTGACAGTTTGCTATTTGAAGGCTACAGCTGCTCATTGACAACATTGATCAGAGCCAAATGTCGGGAATGGAGAAGTCAAGACAGACTGTCTAGAAGATGAAGAAGAATCTGAGCATGATTGGTATTTAGGTCTCTATTAGACAAGAGCGTCTGGAAGAATTGTTATTTTAAATTGTTCCAAGTGAAAAAATAGGAAACATTTTTTTAGTACCTCTGTGAAGCTGTGTTAGCACGTCAGAGGTTGAGCATTTGATGTGTATATTATATCTGCCATTGAAATGGAGTGGTATTATACAAAAACTTGTTTCACTAATTCTTTCATTGTGGAAACCACATTTTGCTTTCAAAATATTTTGAGTATCTATTGTAAATATGATTCTGTAAAATAATTTTTGTATTTATTATTGGATTTGTTAGTCCCATCTTAAATTAATCCCATCTTAATATATGACTTCTATTTAGAGAAATAATGCAGTTTTAAAGTCTGGATATAATCATACTCACGCTTTGTGATTATTTGATCTTCCTCAATCCTGTAATGCTTTAGTCTGGTTCTGAGGTAATGACCATCCCATGGTAAATATTGATTGCAGTGGTGTCCTCCAGAGTTCAGTGTACACTGTCTTTTTGAAGAATTAAGTTTAAAAAACTGACTTTCAATTCTTTACATATTGAGGGAAGGTAGAAAAGAAGAGAAACTTTTGACATATTACAAAGGCTGTTAATCTCTAATAACTGAAGCTTTTCAGTCTGAGTTTGATTCTTATTTACTGTGGCAAAAACATACTATTATTTTCTTGAATTTCTGAACTACTTCGCAGAAATCATGCAGCAGTCTACTTTTGGTTGGAAGACTCTTCTGTGCTGAAGATGAGACTACTTCCTTAATTTATGAGCAACTGTGGTGCAAGAAAACATCTTATTCTAAGATTGAGAGACATGGAAATACACTTTTTTAGAATGAGCATTACAGCTGTGATGCAAACTGAAGGACACTTGCTAGCAGAGCAAGTCTGTCTGGGGAAAGAATCTGAAATAGTTTGAATTAATCTTGTGCTTTTCATAGAAGCAAAACCAGAAGTTGAAGCAGAACTCATCTGTAATTTGATAGTATTTTGACTGGACACAAGCAGTTTTCTTCAGTGCTGAGCAGTTCAGTAAAGGAGAAAAAATAATAGTCTTGCTATTCCAATAGATCTCAAAGTATTATCCATAGCTACAACAGAGAAAAAGGAACTGAGAAGTGTCGTATAATTACTTAAAATGATCTAATTTGTCCTGTGACACAAACACCTACTTGTTGGCAAAATCTATTGGGTGACTGAGTAGGAAAAAGACATTTCAAAACAGAGGTCAAATGCAAAGTTCAAGATGTTATAAAAAGCCTTTTGCATATGGAAAATCTCCAGTCAGTGGGCAGAGCTGGCAGGGAGTTGGTAAGTCTTTGCAGGAGTCGTCACTGCTATGAATTCCCCAGCTGTGAAGTTACTCTGGCCTCCCAGTACAACACTGGCTTCCAAACACCTATAAATGTGCCAATTTTTCATGCATACTTTTTCATTTGAATATTTTCCAGTTCGAGATTTTCCCTAGCGCTGTGTAAGGTGCCTGTAGCAGGATGTGCCTCAGATGGGGTCTGTTGCGAGCCACTCTTGCCTGTCTAACTTAATGTGATATTATTCCCTGTCTGCTTTCTCCTACATAAAATAAAAATTTTGCACCGAAGTGTACAGCCCGCATCTTCTGTTTGGAATCAGGAGAAAATGTATTGCCATATTCTAGGAACACTGAACTCTATGCAGTGCCTGAATATGTGATGACACGTTCAAGCAGTGGTCACAAGTGACCGCTCCCTTGGACTGCCTTGCAAGGAAGAAATTTTTCTTTCTTTGTGTTGTGACAAGATCCAGTTGGTACTCTTAAATATACATGAAATTAGATATATATTTCTTCCAAGGCAGGATTTTATGTATATAAATAAATGTTTTCCAAGAAAGGGTCCTTGCTTTGTCTTCTCAGAAGGGACACAATTATTCTACCTCAAATGGCACAAGTAAATGCAGCCTAATTCTTTCTCCGTGACAAGGCCTGTGTGGCTACAATAATCCCTCTCCTGCCATTCAGTTAAGAGATGCAGTGTCTGGGAAGAGGGGCATTCTAACTAAGATGCTGATTAAATGTCTAAATGTTAGAAGAAATTTACTTACCAGTCAGCTTTCTTAGGTCATATGTCTTTTGATTTAGTCTGCTAGTCAGTCAGATGAGAGATATATGTCAGGTACATGTATTTCTACACAAACACGCGTGCACAGACACTCGCAAGTGAAGTCCTAGTCTTTAAATGCAGCAATAAAAATCCTCAATGTGATATTGGGCATAAAATGTTTGCATAAGACTTAGCACAGCAAAAGTTGGTAATAGTTCATTTCGATTTTATGTTACATTCAGATGCCATTGTCGCAGGAATGAAATACAGGAAAGTACAAAATGCAGACTGCTATTCCACTGAAGCCTGGAGGGCAGCGAAAAGTTTCAAGAGGCACAGTGGGAAATTTGCTTTGATTTAGCAGTTGTTGGCCCCGTCAACAAATTACTAGTAAATAAATTTGCACTCTGTGGACGAAAGCTTCATGAAAATGTTATTTTAACAGATGCACTGTTTAACAGCTTCTGATTAGTCCTATGGATTGGGGGATTTTTTTAAGAAAACCTGAGGAAATGGTTTGAGAGGTACATATTTCCGGCTGTTCAAAAACTCACCGCCAGACTATCAGCCTTGCATAGATGCAGATGTGGTAGCAGTCAGCATGAGAGCAGTGCCAGGGTCATGAAGAAGTGTCACAGAGTCCTTTGCCTCTCAGATGGTCCTGGTATTCTCTGCCTTTGAGAAACACCTGCAGCAGGAACGCTTTCAGACTAGGAGAAAGAAAAATGTCCTAATAATTCTGAATTTTTGTGTTAAAACATTTATCTGAAATCTTTAGGAAACCTTTATTATGGTAAATACACGTATTGTGGTGGCTCTTTTAGTGGAGTATGTTGTACCTTCTTTAGAAAGGAGATGAAAAACCAGTTACGGTAGAACATTTTGGTTACTGGACGCAGTGTAAAAAGCGCTAATCTGCAGTGAGTAATACCGTCTAAAGTTAGACCAGGTATCATCAGGAAATTTGCCATATGTATAGCTTCCTGCTTTGGATTTAGAGTCACAGAGTAGGTTTCTTTCCAAGCTCATCAAAAATAGCTCTAACCAGTCTGCCACAGACTGAAGCCTGTCTTTTCTTAAGGCTCATCTATATGCAGAGGATCCAGTAGATTGACATTTAATTTGTTTGCACTAAATTACTTTGCATCAACGTACAAGTTTTAAAAGTCCTCTAGCGCAGGGTGTCCTGTTTCGCTCTGTGTCCACCCTGGTAGCTGGCGTAGCTGTCTGCTGTGTACCCTGCTTGTCTTCTGCTTTTTCTGGGCACTGGAAACACTGCAGTTAAAAGTTTTCTGTCTCACTCTTAGATTAACTCTCCGCAGACTTTGCTTCCTCCACAGCTTCACTGAGCTAAAGAAGAAAAAAAGGGGGGCAATCCTAATTCCACAGCCCCCCTGGGTACTGTCCTAATAAAAACCCAGCACCTTGTCAGCTGACCAAATGGAAACGGGGTTGGTTTATGCAGCTAGGTTGGCGATTCCTCTTGAAGCCGAGAGACGTGTGTTTTTGTGGCGTTTGCTGCTGGTGTTTATAGCCCGCTATATCGTAGCAAACAAACAAGTAAAATAAAACCCTGTGGAGGAGGGTGAGAGTACTTTTTCTGACAAGCTGGGTGTTCTGTGCAGTGAAATTAGCTAAAGCCAACCAGCTAGTTCAGAGCTGCCCGCCGGTGCTCGCTGAGGGCTGCCAGGTGAGCGCAGGCAGTGCGAGGGAGCGGGGTACCGGGCCTCCAAGATGGCACATTCCCTCCTCGACCACGACACCCAGCTGTACTTGCGCTCACAGCTGCTTTGCTCGAAAGTAAAAAATACATTAATTTATTCCAGCGGGACGACTGAGGCTGCGAAAGTGTTTTTACTTCTCGCCGAGGTGCACGTATCGCAGCTCATCTGCTGAACAGTAAATTGCGTAGCAGAAGTAACCAGGATGTGGGTTCAGGGTGTCAAGTTGTTGTAAAAGAGGTTGTTTCCCCTCGCTGCTGCCCCGACCTTGCCTTCCTCCTGCCCTGACACTTCACTGTCAAGAGCTGCTTCAGGAAGCTGAACTGGCAGAAGCTGTTTTTTTCCAGCTGGTGTTTAGAGGTGTGAGCTAACCTGGCAGGGAGGGAGGAGAGGGGCCGTGGGGCAGGGACCACCACTTAGCTGGGTTTCAATGCACAGAAGCTGTAGTTTCAGGCCCTGCTTTTTCTGTGTAAACATGACATAAAGAACCTGGTTTTCATTGCAAGGGCAGTGCCTCGGGTTAGGCTCTTGGGGAAATCTTCAGGTATTGTGTGACTCACTCTGCTCTTTCCCAACTCCCCAGTCTTTCCATGTGCTTTTTACACCTATATCTCGTTAGAAATATTTTTCCTCTTCCTTTTCAAGCCCTTCGCTGCCTCTGAAGATTAGTTTAGCTCCTCTGGCCTTGGTGTCACAAGTATTCCCCTTGCTGTATTTCCTCTTTAATGTCTGTTTTGGGACATTAAACTGCTTGTCATTTTGAGTCAGTCTGAGAAGCTGTGGGAGAAGTAATTGATTCTTTAGAAATGTTACAGAGGTGTAGGAGACTAGTAGTGCTGCGTTTCTGCTATTGGGTTTTTTTTAAACTCCAGCAGCAGAAGCCAGCCATAGTTCATGTCGTGTGAAAGAACATATTTTGTGGCAAGAAGGCAGGAGAGGTAATTAAGGTGGTGTTTGAGTGCATGGGTTTGTGTGTGCATCCATTGTGCTGGGTTACAATGAATTACTTGTCTCTGATATGATAAACTGTTATTGCAGATTTAAAAGTGCTTCGTAGTACACGAGGCATAGTAGAGACAGAACAAATCTCCCCAAAGGCTATATTAATATTCATTACAGAGTTAACAGCATTACAACACTCCAAAACAGGCATAATATATAGAGAAGAAACTTTGTGGGGGTTGAATCTGAGGACTCTCTGAGCTAAAAGTAGCTGCTGCACTTTTGGAGCTGAAGAATCTTGGCAGCAGGAGTAACAGCACTTCTCTCCTTCCAGCCATTAAAAGGCAAGTAGAATATGGCATTGCAAAGCCTTTGTATTTTGAACTCCATAAATTCAATTGGAAAAGGTACACAGGTCTCCTGGCACTGACTCTAGGCAGCCTGTCATGAAACCCATAGAAACTCCAGTGACGTGCCGTAACCTGGCAGTTCTGGGGTCTCTTAAAACCAGCTTGCAGAACGTCTGCTCTGTGATAGACCTCCCTCGATGTGTGTGTGTCTCCCGTGTTAAACTAAATCTTAGATATTGAAACCACTGCTCTGGTTAAAAGAAAGCTGTTCTCTGCTTATGCGTCTTTGAATTTGCGCGGCATTCTTAATGCCAAGAAATTTTTTATTCTTAGCGATTGTCTTGTGAAGTAAGCAGTAGCCTTTTACAGACAGAAGGCGGCTAAAATGGGGCAACTGTGAGAGAAGAACTGTGTCATTAGAAGAGAAAAGGGACTGTCTCCACACCAGGGGCTAGAGTAGGAGTTACGGGGGATAAATGAGCTCCACGCAGCAGAGGGTGAGGGAGCTTAGATGGTGTTTCTTCTGTGCCAGGCCACTACCTGTCTGGCTCAGCTCTAAAGCAAGGTGGTGGTGATAAACTCCCAAATAATCAGTGAATAAAATCTGTGCCATATTATTCCGTCATTTTTACATGCTCTAGTTGCAAAATACATGGTATCCCATACTGTATATAGGTATTACTCCTTTTTTTTGTTTACCTGAATGTGATATTGCTATAAATTTAGTTGGGAGTTGAAGTTAGATTCTAAATAGGCCTTCATGCATCTTGACCTGTTTGGCATAATCTCGGCCATATTTATTAATTTTTAATTCCTTTAATGTAAAAGCAGGCATTCCATTTGATGTTTTCTTTGTGTTGCCTCTTCAGTATAGCAAAAATCAGAGAGAAAAGTCAGAGTTTATCTAATAATAGCTATAATTTATAAATAAGGCCTTAAACACTGCATGTTCTTGTACTACTAAAGGTGGGTGAGTTAGTTTTACTCCTCTATGGCAAAGGGAACTGAATGGCAGGCGGCAATCAGCTCTGTTCGGATGTGTTTCAGACCTAAGAGAGTGAAGCTGCTCAGTGACGGGTTTGGGGTTTGTTTCTTTTTGAAGCAGGTAATTGTCTAGGCTGGATCTTTGTAAGCTGCATTTTTGTCTATGTAAATGTGGTTAATACGATCCGTGTCTTCAGTGGAATCGGTCTCAGTTACATCGATGAGCAACCATAGTTTAGTAACTGATACTAAAAATTCCTGATTGCTTCAGAACTATGGCTAAAATCAGGCAGAGTAAAACAATAGGGAAAGAATTCAAACTTTTAGAATAATAGTAAAAAAGGCAGACAATGCAGTTAAGATTATTCTATTTGTGAATTACATGGTACTTCCATGGAGAAAATACGGGCCGTTCTTAATTTGTGCTGTAATAATGTGCTTAAATACAAGTTCACAAACTGGCTGAAGAGGAACCACGTTTGCAAATTACTTTTAAGCTGTGGTGTAAGATGAGTGTTCGTCTTGCTGTCTGCCAGTGATGATGAGGGTTCAAATCGCAGAGGTCACTACGATGGGAGAAATTTCCCTCATTTGCTGACAGCCACAGACTGTTGTTAACGACAGTTGCGGCATCCCAGAGCAACGGTGTTTGGTTCACGATGAAGATTCACGTCTCCCTAAAAGCGCTTGCCTCTTTGGCAGCGTCAGTTCAAACATTCAGCCAGGAAAATAAATGCTTCACATCTAACAAGTTCACTTGAAAATCATTATGAGTTACATAAGTAATGTTGTTTTAAATTTTTCCTCCACGTATCTTAAGAGAAGTGTGGTTGCTAATCCTGCCAGACGTGCCAAGAGTGTACGGTGAAAAGCTTATAAACAGTTCAGCAGATGGATTTCTCAACATGCTACGTTGTTCGCACTTCAGAGCACAGTATTTGCTGGGTTTGTTGATCTGCATCGTCTGCACTCCAACAAGTCTCTTTAGGCCAGTGCTGACACTTAATTTTAAACCAGGGATGACATTGATGCATAAGTTTTGGAGGCTAAAGTTTTTTCTCCAAAATAGATTGCACTGTCTATCTACATTATAAATATTTAGCATGCAACGTCCAGTCCAGATCACTGCCAGTCCACAAAGAAGTGTTAATGTAACTTTGAAAGGGAAAAGGTTGCTTATTATGTTCGTAAAAATAAGGGTGAATGTCTTTTCTCACTTTGTTTTAAAAAAAATTTGAAGACAGACGTGTGACAAAGCATACATAGGAGTATCACTTTATGACCATTTAAGTTGTAGAAGAGCTTGTGGAAATAGCAGTGAACTCAATAAAAATGACTTTACACTTCCATCTGCTGAGTACCAGCCACAAAAGAGGTGTCTTTCTGTTAAATCCGTGTTGTGTGACATAAGGCATTCAAGCTGTTAGTCAGGGAGAAATAAACAACTTGAAAAGAATCCCTGTATATGTTGAAAATGACTTCAGATGACAAATTTGAAAGATGAAAATTATAATGACTTTACAGTTACAAAGACTGAACGAGAGATTTTAAATCAGAATTGCTGTTTTTTGAGAATTCATTCAACCTGATATGAAACCAACTTTTTGGATGGGTTAAGATAGCAAATAGTGAACCTCTAATTTTACAATTGATACCCTGAAAACTCAATTACACTTCGAAGTACACTATTCTAGAAAAAATAGCATGGTTTTATTAGTGTTGTTTTGTAAGTTTTCTTTCCAGAGCCTGAAGAAGCTAATTTTTTTTTTCGTGTATGCCTTCTGAGAATATAATCTTGCTTTTAATGGGTTGTTTGTCAGTAAGGATTATAATATGTTGTAAGCATGTTGTTTTATAAAGAATTTGTAGAGTGAGGGATTAAACCACGTTGCTAGAGTTTCGGTAATGAAATGAAGACTGTAGGCATAGGAACTGAATTACATTTATGAAAGCTGTTTTGATAGCTTCAAAAAAATCCTGAATGCTATCACAGAATCACAGAATCACAGAATAGTAGGGGTTGGAAGGGACCTCTGTGGGTCATCTAGTCCAACCCTCCTGCCGAAGCAGTCAGGAGGATGGGGCCAAGCTCTTTTCAGTGGTGCCCAGTGACAGGACAAGGGGCAATGGGCACAAACTGAGGCACAGGAAGTTCTGTCTGAACATGAGGAGGAACTTCTTCCCTCTGAGGGTGACGG
>Ga0065711_1007618_pt1 | contig 14510 bp, 10 predicted proteins | sample Hoacrofraction12_FD_59098 | JGI IMG/M metagenome (GOLD analysis project Ga0065711, IMG submission 59098) | Hoatzin crop microbial communities from Cojedes, Venezuela - Epithelial fraction 12 v2 (version 2) | ecosystem: Host-associated > Birds > Digestive system > Esophagus > Crop | place...
CCTACTTCTCGTGGCTCTACGAAATCGGCAAGCTGAGCCTGCGCGCTGGTTTGCGCTACGAGTTCAGCCGCATGAAGGTGGCTTATCCCGATGGCGAGGAAGCAGGTTACTCCTCTAACCTCAACGACTGGGTGCCGTCAGCCTCGGTGAACTGGAAAATCGACGACTTCCGCAACCTGCGCTTCTCGTTCGCCACCACCATCAACCGCCCGGACATCAGCTACCTCAACCCTGCCGTCACCATGACCACCATCACCGTGAACTCCGGCAACCCCAACCTGGGCAGCTCGCACACCAACGGGTTTACGCTCAACTATCAGCAGGTGGGCAATAAAGTGACATTCAACCTCTCGCCATCCGTTGAGTTCTCTAACAACATGATTGGCGATTACACGTATGCCTACGACAACAAAATCTACAGCACCTACAGCAACCACATCCGCCATACCGCATTCACGTTCAACGCGATGGTGCAGTGGATGGTGACCAAGACCACCACATGGATGGTGTCGGGCAGCGTATTCTATCACCGCTACCGCAACCCCTCGCTCGACCTGACCAACGACGGTTTCTCGGGCTACCTCTATACACAGCTGTCGCAGAAATTGCCGTGGCAGCTGTTAGCTAGCGCCAACATGTTCTGGTGGGGGATAGGCGACATGCCGTTTAATGTCTATAATGTGGTGTCATCGCCTCTTCCGTCGCTGTCGCTGTCGCTCAGCCGCTCGTTCTTCGACGACCGCCTGAACGTGCGCCTGAAATTTGACAACATCCTGAGCAAGTATTACAAGTACGAAATCTCCACCGTGCAAGGCAATTATACCAAGGAGGGCACCAATAGGTCCGTTGGTCGGTCCATAGGCATCACCCTGAGCTATCGTTTCGGTAGCGGCAACGCGCGCGTGAAACGAACCGCCACCACCATCGAGAACAACGACGTCGTCGGTGGCAGCGACAACACCTCCACCTCCACCAGCGTCTCCCCCAACTAATCTTTTGCCTCAAAGAAAAAGACCCTCGAAGAGGGTCAATTTAGCGTAGCGTTTAGTAACCCCAGGCCGAGCGAGCTTGCGAGCGAGTCCTGGGGTATAGGAGATAGAGGGGAAAGGGTCCTCGAAGAGGCCCAATTTGAAATCAACAACCTCGTGAACCACATTGGGCCTCTTCGAGGACCAGAATGATGGGGTGGGGGCTCTCGTTACCCCAGGAACTCCTCGGTCGCTGGCGCTCCCTCGTCGTGCCTGGGGCTACTAAACGGGCTTCGCCCTAAATTGACCCTCTCCGAGGGTCTTTCTCCCCCCCCGATAACAAAAGTGAACCTCTTCGAGGTACCAACCCTATCAAAAAAGATCTTTAAAAATCCTTTTAAATCCGCTCAATCTGCGTGAGGTTTTAAAAAAAATGAGATTGGTAAATTGTTGGAAATCAATAAGATGAGAGAAAATCAAAAAAATGACAACCTTGTCATTTTTTAGCCCACCTTTATTTTAGGGTTAAATTTGCGGCGTGGAAATAAAAACCACGTCGCTTATTTATTAACCCAATTCACTTTAATTGTATGAAAAACGAAGAAAAAAAGACCAAAGTTTTCAATGTTGTGATCTTAGACAAGAGCGGTTCGATGAGCAGCATCGCCCGCGAAGCTGTTGACAGCGTGAACGAAACGCTCGGCAGCATCCGTAGTGCCCAGGAAAAAAATGAAAATCAAACACACACCATCACCCTTGTTGCATTTTGCGGTTGCGAGCAGCGCCGGCTGTTTTTCGACACGCCCATCGCTGAAGCGCAAAACCTGAGCTACGACGACTACAATCCTTGCTGCATGACGCCGCTCTACGACGCCATTGGCAACACCATCACGGCAATCCACGACCTGTGGAAAAAGGAGGAAAAAGCGCTGGTGTCGGTGACCATCATCACCGATGGCTACGAGAACGCCTCGCGCGAGTTCTCCGGCAAAGCCATCAAAGCCTTGATTGACGCGTATAAGAAAGAAGGATGGCTCTTTGCGTACATTGGCGCGGACCACGATGTGGCAGCCGTGAGCGCGGACCTCTCAATCAGCAGCTGCATGCAGTTCAGCAAGAGCTCGGAAGGCGTACAAAGAATGAGTTTGAAATCTGACTTCGCGCGTGATCGCTGGCTGCAAGTATCAAGCGCGATTATGGATAGCGATGAAATGGAACTATGCGAAAAAATGACAAGATTGGAGGACTTGAACAAGGATTATTTTGAAGGCGATGAAGATGAAACACTGTAACGAATAGTGAATTGCAGGTTGGGGTCGGGCGATGGGCTTGGCTCCAACCTTCTTTTAATCAGCTGTTTACCGCAAGCGGACAAACGGCACGATTTTTGTACATAACTAATAATACGCTACTAACAACCTTAACCCCATTCACTAATTTTTTATGGAAGATCCAAGCAACCAATTGTTACAAAATCTGAAATTTGGTATTATCTACGTGTGTGGCAATCCTAAGGAGACGAGCCATTTCCGTTGGTTCTGCCGGATGATTGAACCGATGATCAGCCCGATGACCTTGGAATGGCGCGATACCGATTTGATCGACCACACGTTGATTGTGGCTCGTCGCTTCAACGTGGGCAACCTGGGAAAATATGCCACCGTGCAGCTGCGCTTGGACAGCTACAAAATGAGCAACACGACAACCGTGCTCGCCGCCGTGCATGCGTTTAGCGACAGCCTGGAGGACATCCTCGACCCGAGCGAAGGCGACAAGATTATCAATGAAGCCGATTTCGCCAACGCACCGTACATCCCGATGCCGCGCGCCGAGTTTTCGGACTATAATGACGATAGTGATGTCTTCTACAGCAGGGTGAATCCCAAAGAATATACGCAGATAATAATCGACCTTGATAGGCAGCGCCATCTGGAGCCCGACCACACGCGGGTGCTGCGTCAGCGCAGCTTAGACGTCGGCAAAGCCAAACGCCGTGTGACGGAGGCAATGAGGGAAGAAGAGGATGAGCTGGAAGAAGCGGCATGGATTGACGACAAACTGCAAGCAGAGGATGACCGCGAATTTCTCGCCATCGAACGCGAGCGCGAACTGGCTTTGGAGGCGCTCAAGATGTCGCTACTGAAATACATCACCACGTATAAAGCAGACCCTGAAAAGTTGATACGCGAGGAACTCAAAGGAATCTTCGTTTTCAATAAGCAGCAGAGTCCGCTTGTGGTGAATGGCGACCTGAAGTTGGTGTTGCAGGACTACAACGAGATGGAACTGAAGATGTCGGCGATGTGTCGCGCCGTGTACATCCTTTTCTTGTGGTTGCGCAAAACCGGCAAGGTTGGCACGCGCCTCATCGATATCGACCAATATCGCGACAAACTGATGGACATCTACAGCCTCGTGAAGCCGGGCGCCGACACCGAGCGAGTGAAGATTAGCATCGACAACCTGTGTATGCCGGGGTCGAGTTCGCTGAACGAAACGATTTCGAAAATCAATCGTTGCGTGCGGCAGTCAATGAGCTCGGAACTTGCCGACGCTTATTGCATCAGTGGCGCGCGTGGAGAGACCTACGGCGTGGCAATCAACCCCGACTTCATCACCCTCCCCCGCGCCATCACCGCGATTAGTTAGGAGTTAGGAGTTAGGAGTTAGGAGTTAGGAGTTAGGAGTTGGCATCTCGGAGAGGTTCACTTTTGACCTCTTCGACGTCCTTTTCTAATCTGAGAAAAATCGAAAAAAACTCCACTCTCCACTCTCCACTCTCAAAACTAATTTGTATATTTGCGGCAAACTAAATCTAAAATAGGTCGCAAAGAAAATGAACGACAACCATTCTCAAGCTGAAAAACAGCAAAAAGGAACGCCGGTGTACATCGTCACGGGCGCAACAGATAGCATGGGCAGCGTCATCTCGCGCCGATTGGCGGAGAAGGGGCTGCCCGTGGTGCTTTCAAGCCGCGACAACGTCAAGGCGGAAGCCTACGCCGCGCAACTGCGCACCACGACCGGCAACCAAGACATCCAAACCCTGCAGCTGGACCTGAGCAGCTTTGAGCTCGTGCGCGACTATGCGCATCGCTTGGAGATGCTGGGGCGTCCGGTGGCGGCGTTAATCAACAACGCGGGCATCCTGCCTCGCCACAGCAAGCTTTCGCCCAACGGCTACGAGCACACCGTGCAGGTCAACTACCTGAGCACGGCGTTGCTGACCCTGCTGGTCTATCCGATGATTGAGGAGGAGGGACACATCATCTTCTCCACATCTATCACCCGCCGCATGGTGACGCTGCCCTACGAATTTCCGGCAGTGAACCATTTCACGCAGCTGGGCGCGTTCGCGCAGAGCAAACTGGCGCTGACGCTGTTTTCCATCTACCTCTCCACGACGTTGAAAACCCGCCTGATACGCGTGAACTGCGTCAACCCGGGCGTCATCAAGAGCAGCGCGCTGGTGATGCGCCGATGGATTGACCACAGCGCCGAGCACCTGAGCCTGCACCTGCCCAACCCCGAAGCCGGCGTCATCCCCACGCTCCGCGCCCTAGAGAGCGACGAGACGGGATACATCTTCTCCGGCAAGGACCATCAGGAAAAAACCACGAGCATGCTGAAAAACCGTGAGCTTTTCATCCGCTTGTGCAACGATACGATGCGCATCCTGCGCAAATATCTCCCCGAATCGAACCGGTGATCATCGTCAACGCATCCGAGCAACTGCCGCAAGGCAGCACCGTGGCAGCCATTGGCACGTTTGATGGCGTCCACTTGGGGCACGTCACCCTTGCCGAATTTGTGAAAAACCAGGCGCGCGACCACGACAAACGCTCGCTGCTGATTACCTTCGACAGCCATCCGCAAACGGTGCTTCGCCCGCGCAATCCGGTGCCGCTGCTGCAATCGTTTCAGGTGCGCGAGCAACTCTTGGGCAGCCTGGGCATCGACATGCTGGCGCCCCTGCATTTCACGCGCGAGCTCTCGCTGCTGAACGCCTCGCAATTTATGCAGCTGATGCGCGACCGCTACGGCGTCGGCATCCTCGTGATGGGTTACAACAACCGCTTTGGGCACGACCAGCCGACGAGTTTCGCCGACTATCGCCGCATGGGCGAAGCGCTTGGCATCACGGTGGAGAAAGCGCCCGAATACCTCGGCAAATACGCCCCCGTCAGCTCCACCATCATCCGCCGCCTCATCGCTTCGGGCAAGGTGGACGACGCGATGCACTGCATGGACCGCCCCTTCAGCCTCTACGGGCGCGTGGTGCACGGCTACGCCATCGGTCGCGAATTGGGCTTCCCCACCGCCAACGTCGGCGAGTTGGACCCCGCCCTGATTGTGCCGCACAGTGGCGCTTACGCTGTGCTGGTCAACGTGGCGGGACAACGCTTGCGCGGCATGGCGAACATCGGCACACGCCCCACCATAGACGACGGCAAGGCACAGAGCATCGAGGTGAACCTCTTTGACTTCGACGGCAACATCTACGGCGAGGAAATTGAGCTGCAATTCATCAAATTCTTGCGCCTGGAGCAGAAAATGAGCGACGCCGAAGCCCTGAAGGAGCAGCTGACGCGCGACCGCGAACGCTCGCAAGCCGTCTTAAACGAATATCTTCAATCAATCGAAAGATAAATATATGGAAATCATCAACTTATGTGACCAAAACTCGCTTGTCGGGCAGTTTATGAGCGAGCTGCGCGACAAGGACCTGCAACAAGAACGTCTGCGTTTCCGCACCAACATCCAGCGCTTGGGGCAAATCATGGCGTACGAAATCAGCAAAAGTTTGAAGTATCGCGTCGCCGAGGTGACCACGCCGCTGGGCGTGAAGCAGTGCAACGTGCTCGACGACCGCGTGGTGCTCGCCACCATTCTGCGCGCCGGTTTGCCTTTCCACGAGGGTTTCCTGAGCTTCTTCGACAGCGCCGACAACGCCTTCGTTTCGGCTTATCGCAAGTATTTCCCTGACACCGACGACTTTGTGGTGCACATCGAATACATCGCCAGCCCGCGCATCGACGGCAAGACGCTGCTGATTGTTGACCCGATGCTCGCCACCGGCTCGTCGATGGAGCTGGCTTACCAGGCGTTGGTGACCAAGGGACATCCCGCCCACATCCACGTGGCAAGCGTCATCGCCACGCCGCAAGCTATCGAGACGGTGCGCAAACACTTGCCCGCCGACAAGACCACCCTGTGGACGTGCGACATCGACCCCGAGCTCAACGAGCATAGCTACATCCTGCCCGGCTTGGGCGATGCCGGCGACCTGCTCTACGGCGAAAAAGAATAACCCCGTCTCTCTTATCTCGCGCAGAACGAGAGGGAAAATTCCTCGAAGAGGATAAACTGCTTCGGGGTATTATCCCTCAGCAATTCTTGATAAGGAAACAGGTATCTAATTTATCTGCATACGGTATCTGAGGAGAACAAACGGAACAAAAACCATCTTGCTAACTAATTAAATAACCATAGACCAATGACTTACAAATACGATTATCTGATCATCGGGTCGGGCGTCGCCGGCATGAGCTTTGCCCTGAAAGTGGCTAACACCGGCAAAGTGGCGCTCGTTTGCAAATCGAAAATAGAAGAAGCCAACACCGACCTCGCGCAGGGCGGCGTGGCTACTGTTACGAACCTCGCTGTGGACAACTTCGAGAAGCACATCCACGACACGATGGTGGCGGGTGACCACCTCAGCGACCCCGAAGCCGTGAAAAAGGTGGTGACCGAAGCCCCCGAGCAAATCAAGCAGCTGTTGCAGTGGGGTGTGGACTTCGACAAGAACGAAAAGGGCGAGTTTGACCTCCACCGCGAGGGCGGACACAGCGAATTTCGCATCCTGCACCACGCCGACAACACCGGTCACGAAATCCAGACCAGCCTCATCGAGCAGGTGCGCAACCACCCCGGCATCGACCTCTTTGAGAACCACTTCGCCGTGGAAATCCTCACGCAGCACCACCTGGGCAAAATCGTTACCCGCCGCACGCCCGACATCGAGTGCTACGGCGCATACGTGCTGAACCAGGACACCGGCAGCGTGGACACCTTCCTCTCGCGCGTCACCCTGATGGCGACCGGCGGCGTGGGCGCTGTTTACCACACCACCACCAACCCGCTCGTAGCGACGGGCGACGGCATCGCCATGGTCTATCGCGCCAAAGGTACGGTCAAGGACATGGAGTTCATCCAGTTCCACCCCACAGCGCTCTACCACCCGGGCGACCGCCCCGCCTTCCTCATCACCGAGGCGATGCGCGGCTACGGCGGCGTGCTGCGCAACATGGCGGGCGAGGAATTTATGCAGAAATACGACCCGCGCCTGTCGTTGGCGCCCCGTGACGTGGTGGCACGCGCCATCGACAACGAGATGAAGCAGCGCGGCGACGACCACGTCTTCCTCGACGTGACCCATAAAGACGCCGAAGAGACCAAGCACCACTTCCCCAATATCTACAAGCACTGCCTGGATATCGGCATCGACATCACCAAGGACTACATCCCCGTAGTGCCCGCGGCGCACTACCTGTGTGGCGGCATCAAGGTGGATTTGAACGCCTGCTCGTCGATTAAGCGCCTCTACGCCGTTGGCGAATGCTCGTGCACGGGCTTGCACGGCGGCAACCGCTTGGCGAGCAACTCGCTGATTGAGGCGGTGGTATATGCCGACGCGGCAGCCAAGCACGCCATCGCGCACCACAACGAGTTCGACTACCGCACCGACATCCCCGAATGGGACGACAAGGGTACGGCGCACCCCGAGGAGATGGTGCTCATCAGCCAGAGCGAGAAAGAGGTGGGCGAAATTATGAGCGCTTACGTCGGCATCGTTCGCAGCAACCTCCGTCTGGACCGCGCCTGGAACCGCTTGGACATCCTCTATCTGGAGACCGAGAAGCTCTTCAAGACCAGCAAAGTGTCGCGCCGCATCTGCGAGTTGCGCAACATCATCAATGTGGGTTACCTGATTATGCGCCAAGCCAAAGAGCGCAAGGAGTCGCGCGGACTGCATTACACGCTCGACTATCCGCCCGCACCCAAGAGCGCCGAAGACCTGAAACTCTAACTACTATTTTAGGGCAAATAAACCGGACCTCCGCAGACAATCCTATCTGCGGAGGTCGTTATTTTTTATGGAGTGGAGTGGGTTAGGGGAGGTCTTCGTATTCGGCATCGACCACTTGCTCCTCGGTGACGATTTGCTCTTGTGTCTCCACGGTGATGGTGCCGGGCAGCTCCTCAAATTCGGCATACTCGCCTTCGGTGTTGGCGCTGCGGCGTTTCCGGTTGGTCTGCGTGCCGGCGGTGTTGTCGTTGCCGCCGTAGTTGCCGTTGCCCGAGAGGATATCGCGGAAGCTGTTGCGCAGACTGACCCATCGGCTATAGAGGGTGTAGCCAATGAAAATGATGACGAGGAGGATAATCAATGTGCCCACCTTGCAATTAGTTTTTAGAGTTTACGCTTTTTTTTCGCGCTTCACAAACGAGAGGATGACGTAGAGCGCCATGGCAAGGGCGAGACCCGGCAAGCCGAAGCAGATGACGAACGCCACCGTAGCAACGACAAGCAAAAACTGTGCCCAATTTTCGCGCACCGACAGATTGTGCATTTTCAGCGAGAACATCCGCAGCGGGCAGACCATCAGCAGCGAGAGGATGACGATGCAGACGAGGGTCAGCACGAGCAACCCGGGCTGGTTGGCATAAAACGCGGTGTAGCCTATCCAGAAAATGGCGTTGGCGGGGATGGGCAGACCCGTGAAGGTGGTGGTTTGGTTGGTGGAAACGTTGAATTTGGCAAGTCGCAGCGCGCCAAAGATGGGGATGAGCAGCGCGCACAGCGACCAGGGGCTTGCGTCGTGTGCCAGCATCATGTTGTAAAGCACCATCGCGGGCGCCAGCCCGAAGCTGACCAGGTCGCACAGCGAGTCCAGCTCTTTGCCGATGCCGCTGACGGCGTGCAGCAGCCGCGCGGCAAAGCCATCGCAGAAATCAAACACTGCCGCCAATGCGATGAAGATATATGCCCACTGATAGCCGGTCAGCCCCCAAAGCACTTGGTCATAACACTTAAACGCGACGACCACCGCAAGGCAGCCGCTCAGCAGGTTCAGGCAAGTGATGGTGTTGGGGATGTTATTGCGCAGAATGTTCATTGCCGGAGAGAGGTTTCAGGCGCGCCACCAATGTTTCGCCGCCCCAGGTGTGGTCGCCCAATTTCACGTGGAATTCGGTGTCTAGCGGCAGGAAGATGTCCACGCGCGAGCCGAATTTGATAAATCCGATAAAGTCGGTGATGTCCACTTTGTCGCCCGGCTCCACATAGGTGACGATGCGTCGGGCGATGGCGCCGGCAATCTGCCGCACCAAAATTTCACGTCCGTCGGCAAGGCGGATGACAACGGCAGAACGCTCATTGTCGGTGCTCGATTTGGGGAGGTTGGCGGCGATAAACCGTCCGCTGTGGTGCTTGACGTAAGTCACTTCGCCCTCCACCGGCACCCAGTTGGCGTGGACGTTGAAGATGTTCATGAACACCGACAGCTGCATCACTTGGGTGTGCAGGTACTCGTCTTCATAGACTTCTTCGAGCGCCACCACCTTGCCGTCAACGCTCGAGACCACCGAGAGACCATCGGCGTTGTCGCCCTTGAAATGGCGCTTGGGCAGGCGGAAGAAGTTCATCACCAGCGCAAAAAGGATGAGGCAGACGATGGTGATAATGATGGGAATAGACTTGTAGTCGATGCTGTAAAAGGCAAGCACGCACACTGCCACCAGCACCAAAAACAGCACGATAAGAAAATCTTGTCCCTCTTTATGTATTTTCACCTTCATCTGCTAGGCTTTCGTTGGCGCAAAATTAGTGCTTTTTTTTGTTCCTGTAAAATTTCTATATCATATTTTATTTGGCATCGCCGCGCATCACGGCGTCGTAGTTGGTGTTGCCGCGCATCAAAATGCGGTCGCGCACGCGATAACTTGGCGAAAGGAGGTCGCGATCGGCGTGATAGAAGTCGGTCTGCAGGCTTCCCAGGTGGAAGAGTATTTGGCAAAGGTTGTCGAGCATGCCCGGCTTATCGACGGCGGCTGCGATGTCGGCAACATATTGCGGGTGCGCCCCACGGAACGAGTCGGACACCCAAATCATCATCGGCACAGCATATTCGGTCTGCAACAATTCTTTTGACAGGTGGGTGTTTAGGTCTCTTCCATAAAAGGCGCGGTAATCATAAACATCTTCGCCATGGTCGGAAAAATAGATCACCACCGCATTCCGCCCACGGAACATTCCAATGATTTCGCTTAGAACGAAGTCGTTATAGCGGGTGGCGTTGTCGTAATCGGCGATAACCTCTTTGCCATGCCGGTCGATAAAGGAGTCGGTGCGAGTGACGCTATCCGCAGTGAAGTGTTGAAATTCTGGCACAGCGGGATAGCGCTCGCCAACGTAGGTGTGTTGGCCCATGAGGTGGAACATGACGAGGTTGCGGTCGCTCAGTTTCGCGTATGCGTTATCACGGAAATCATCCACTAATTCCCCGTCGTAGGTAAACGGTTTGTCGTTGGTGGCGGTATATAGCATCGGCATCAAATCCGGATCGTACAAAAAAGTATTCAGACCAAAGGTGAAGAAAGTCAAGAGAGCAAAACTATGTTGGTTGTCCCAAAAGAGCACTTGAAACCCTGCCTGTTTGAATAACTGGTTGAGTTGTGGTGAGTTCCACCAAGATTCGTTATCCAACAGACTATTGCACGAGAGCGTGTTTTTAATAACCGGAGTAGTTTGGTTGAGCGGCGATACCATATCGGTAAACACAAAAAGATTGCCCGCTTGTTGCTCCGCGGTGAGTTTGGGGTTGGTCTGTTTCTCGTAGCCGTAAAGTGCCGAGTGCATGCGGTTGAACGCCTCGCCCATTACGAAGACGATATCGAGCGGCCCCTCATCGCTACAGGTTATCGGCAGATTTGCCGTTTGCTTTACGACCTCTTTTGCCGCTGCCATCTCCTCTTTTGCCCAATGGATGCAACAAGCGGCTACTATTGTTTTTGTGTTTAAATCTTTTGGGGTGTCGTATGCCTCCAAGAACCGACTCGCATAATCAGTATCATGGGCTTTGAACAAAGGCACATACACTTTACAGCTATAAATCCCACAGACGACACATATGAGCGCCAACCCGCCTATCGCGAGTCGCGGCATCCGATGGCGAAGCGCCGAGGCGATGGCGCTGCGAAAATGCTCAGCCACACACACCGCAATGAGCAGAACAAACGGCACGCCATATATGCGCAGTGTGTTTTTTGTCAAATATGTGGCGAGGAATTCCGACGCCTCGCCGGTGTTTGTCTCCGCGACTAAGCGCAAGACCGTTGGACATATTCCGGCATAGAAATTAACCCAAAGAAATTGCTCGAGAATAGCGAGAATAAAGAACCACGCATAACAGGCAATTTTCAGCCATTTCTTGTTAACTTTCCAAACTATTGCGGTGCAGATGTAGGCTTGCAGCACGATGATGCAGAAACGACAAAAGAAGCCGAAAATGGTGAATCCCTTTTCCGGATTGTCGATCATGCCGTGTAGGTTTTGCAAAATGACAAACGTGCCATTGAGGAGGATGAGCGTTACGAAAAGCGGAAATTCCTCGATGACCGGCTTTGTCAGGCTCTTAAATATGTGTTTTACTTTTTCTGTCACAGGTTTTGGCTGCGCTGCGGATTGCCGTGTATTACATTGTTAGTCAATCTATGGCGCAAAATTAGTGCTTTTTTTTGTTCCTGTGAAATTTCCTCATACAAAACCCTCACGCAGATTTCGTTTCCGTGGGATTGGGTATGATTATTTTGTTCATTTTTGATTGCCAGGTTGGATTGGGTATGATATTTTCATGAAACGGAATTGGGGAGGGACGTCGGAGACGTCCAACAAGGGAAACCCCACGTCACCGGAGCGAAGCGGAGGTGACGTGGGGTAGAGGAGCCCCACCGGAACCCGACCTCGAAGAGGTCGCACAATCCCAACGAGCACCGTTTTTTGTGCGACGTCTTCGACGTCGTAACCCAAGGGTGGCATTTCACCCCACGTCACCTCGCAAGCTCGGATGACGTGGGGTTTCCTATGTTTGACCTCTTCGAGGTCTCCCACAAGAAAAAATCTTACCCGCCGTTCGGAGCAGCGAGAGCAGTACCGAGCTTGCTCGAGTACTGCCGAGTCGCGAACGAACTTGTGCGAAGCAAATCTTATGAAACGACTAGTTGCCGAGGATGATGGCGATGACGGCGTTGACGTCGGCGATGTTGATTTCCGCGTCACCGTTGACGTCAGCCACGCCCGCATAGTCCTCCTCCGTGCTATTGCCCAAGATGATGCTTATCAGGGCGTTGACGTCGGCGATATTCACCTCGCCGTCGGCGTTTACATCACCCGTTTCTGCGGTCGGCGCGGTCTCGTAATAGGTGAACGAGATGACGTCGCCGTAGGCAGTCACCTTGCTGTTGCCATCGAAATCGGTGTAGTTGGTCTTGGTGCGCGCGTAATAGGTGGTGCCGTCCACGAGGTATTTGCTGCTGACCTTGATGGAGTCGGCGGGCAGCGTAGTTTGGTAGGCGCCGTCTTTCACCGTCTCGATAAAGCGGGTGCGACCCCACGTGGTGGCAGAGGAGGAAACCTCGATGACGTAGCTCTCCGCCCAATTCTGGGGGCGCAACACGAGGTGTTCGCCTTTCACCACGATGCCTCCGTCGAGCGGGTGGGTGAAGACGGTGGCTGCGTGGGCGGTGGTGAACGCCACGGTTTTTGAAATCATGGTCTCGCCGTTGACGGTGAGCTTCACGCGCATATAGTAGGTGTTGCCCGGCTCAAAGGTGGTGGAAGGGATGTCGAGTTCGCCCGTGGCGGAGTTGCCCATGAAAACGATGTCGGCAAATTCGGCGTCGTTAGCGATTTCGAGCGTCGCCACGCTGTCGCTGTGGCAGCGATACCAGGTGGCGGTGATGTTCGGGTCGAGTTCTTCGCTGCCATCCTCGGGGTTGGTGATGGTCAGGAGCATGGGCGTCAGCAGGCGGGTCTCGCTGATGCCGCTGTAGCATTTCGATGCCTTGCTCTGCACGCGCCAGTAGATTTGCTCTGCGTGCGGCAGTTTCTCGAAAACGAGCGCGCTGAGGGTGGTGTCGGTGGTGGAGTGGCTTTCCAGCAGCACGTCGAAGTTCTCGGTCTCGCTGATTTCCACCACGTAGGTCGTGGCGCTATCCACCGGCTCCCACACGAACTTAAAAGGGGCATCCTCGGTGGCTCCCGCGTCGGGCGCGATGAGCACGGGGGCGTCCAGCTGCTTGAGGTCGTAGCTGAGGAAGGCAGCGTCGTATTCGTTGCCCACGCGGTCGAAGACGCAGACTGCATATTGGTAACCCTCGACGTACTCGCTCGGCAGGGTGAATTGCGTTTCGTAGGACATGCCCAGCAGGTAGTCCACCTGGTGCGAGAAGGTGGCGGTGTTCATCGTTTCGGGGAAGGCGTAAATGGTGTAACGCACGTTCTCGTAGCCCTCCCACGAGAGCACGCCGTCTTCGCTGAGCTCAATGTTTTTCACCAAGCCGGGGTTGTAGCCCTCTTTCCACGTCATCAGCGGAACGAGCGCGGGTTTGGTGAACACGCTGCGTTTCAGGTAGTTGCCGAGCGACGCGTGCTTGAGCCCGTAGAGGTATTTCATCGAGTAGAAGATGGCGCCCGGGCTGCCGTCCACCGAGCTGGTGCGGTTGAGTTCCACCTCATCGGCGTACTCCTTGTATTCGGTGTCGGTGCTGGAGGAGGTGAGCGACGAGATGCTCGACGAGATATAGACGTGTCTGCCGAATTTGGCGGCGACGGTGCCCCACCAAGGCGTGATTTTGCTATAGTCGTTGCTCGCGCCGATTTTCCAATACACCTGCGGCGAGATGTAGTCGATGGTCTGGCTGCTGAGCCATGCCAACGGGTCGCTGAAAATGCTGTTGTACTGCCAGTCGCTGCCGCTGGGGCACGGGTCAACGCCGTATTTCGCCGCCACGGTCTTGCTCGACGCTGCCACGCCGGCGGGCGAGATGCCGTAGCGCACCTCGGGGCGGGTCTCTTGGATCATGTCGTAAACGGCTTTCACCATTTTGTTGACGTTCTCGCGGCGCCAGTCACCGATGGAGAGCGAGGTGCCGGACTCCTGCCACTCGGTGTAATCGCCTGCGTCAGAAGTAGTAGGGATGCCGCTGGGGTAGAAATAGTCGTCGTAGAGGATGCCATCCACGTCGTAGTTGGTGATGATTTCCTTGCAGACGGCGACGATGCGGTCGATGGTGCGTTGCTGCGCGGGGTCAAGGATGATGGTGGAGCCGTAGGTGAGCAGCCATCCGTTGTTTTTCAGCTCTTGGTCCTGCGTGGTGTTCCAGTCGCTGCCGGTGCTGAAGCGGTAGGGGTTCACCCACGCGTGGCACTCCATGCCGCGCTTGTGGCAACCTTCGACGATGTAGGTCAGCGGGTCGTAG